>Ga0182038_10000937_pt1 | contig 15172 bp, 13 predicted proteins | sample sta12Can44000108_FD_125976 | JGI IMG/M metagenome (GOLD analysis project Ga0182038, IMG submission 125976) | Lab enrichment of tropical soil microbial communities from Luquillo Experimental Forest, Puerto Rico - statanox.12C.anox.44.000.108 | ecosystem: Environmental > Terrestrial > Soil >...
AAGCGGCGTTGCTACATTTAATATTCAAACTGTTCCGGGTGTAACTGCCGGTGTTGCTAACGATACATTGACTTGTGCTTATAATGATTTAGATGCTGTAAAAAAATTAGTAGCCGAAAATAAAAATGAAATAGCAGCCATTATTACCGAACCTGTTGTTGGCAACATGGGTTGCATTTTACCAAACGAAGGATTTTTAGAAGGACTAAGAAAAATTTGCGACGAAGAAAATATTGTTTTCATTTTTGATGAAGTGATGACAGGCTTTCGTTTGGCAAAAGGCGGTGCTCAGGAAAAATTAAACATCAATGCAGATCTGGTTACTTACGGAAAAGTAATTGGCGGTGGTTTACCTGTGGGTGCCTTTGGTGGTAAAAAACATATTATGGAATGTGTAGCGCCTTTAGGAAATGTTTATCAGGCCGGCACATTAAGCGGTAATCCTATTGCAATGATTGCAGGATATACCATGCTTTCTGCATTAAATGAACAACCGCATATTTATACTGAGCTGGAAGAAAAAACAACTTATTTAAAAGAAGGATTAGAAACCGTATTGAGTATTAGCGGTATTCCATTTGTGATTAATCAACTGGGAAGCATGATTAGTTTGCATTTCAGCGATCATGAGGTGAATGATTTTGCAAGTGCGGCTTCTGCCAATAATGATTTGTTTAAAAAATATTTTCATGCAATGCTGAATAAAGGAGTTTATTTACCACCATCTGCATTTGAAAGCTGGTTCTTAAATAATGCATTAACGCAAGAAGATTTGGATTACACGATTAATGCTACTGCAACAAGTTTAAAAGAAATTTTATAACGTTCTTTCACACAAAGAAACAAAGTTCTCTTAGTGAGCTTGTTCAATTTTGTTTCTTTGTGGGAGATCAGAAGTTGAAGTGTGCGACGCAACGATGTTTAATTGAAATACAAAAGCCGGTAACAAAATTATTTTCGCTTTGCTTTATCCCACAATACAGATGCTTTTTGTGTAAAGAAGTAGCGATACATTCCGGCAAGCATACAATAATTCATGAAGCAGAAATAATATGGAATGAATAATATTTTTATACGAACCTGTTTGCTTTCCAATATCCAACCTAAAAATGCGGAACCATAAAATGCAATTTGCGTAAGCATTATAACATAATACAACAACTCGCTTGTTTGCACAACAATATAAAGATTAAGAAAGAAAACAAAAATCATTAGAAACGGCGTAATAGTCCAACGCAATACACGATGACTGATATATTGAAAGCCCAACAAAGGCATAAAAAACGGATTGAATAGTTTACGGGTACGAATTGTGGATTGAATACCACCGGCAGCGATACGAACTTTGCGTTTATATTCTTCTTTTAAATTTTCTGATGAAGCTTCAACGGCATACGCATCGGGGTCGTATGCAATTTTAAATCCTTTCATTGCAATTTTCATGGAGATCATAAAATCATCAAGCAATGTATCGCTTTCAACAGCTTCGTATAAATTGGTTCGCACACTAAACAACTCTCCTGCTGCACCCACAACAGAATATAATTCATAATCCCATTTTTTTAATTTGGATTCGTATTTCCAGTAAAAACCTTCGCCTGCAGTTGCATCGGAAGTATCTTCAATATGTACTCGCTTTTCTCCGGAAACCGCACCCACTTTAGGTTCTATATAATGTTTAGCAATTCGCAATAAGGCTTCTTTGTTTAAAAAAGTATTGGCATCGGTAAACACAACAACGTCTGTTTGTACCTGTTGCATAGCACGATGCACTGCTGCAATTTTTCCGTTACGCCCATCTTTATGTAATAATTGAATCTGAGGATATTTTGAGATGACAGCTGCCGTATCATCTATTGAACCGTCTGTTACGAAAATGATTTTGAATTTATCTGGCGGATAATTTAAAGACAACGTATTTTTTATTTTTTCTTCAATAACAGATTCTTCGTTATATGCAGCAACAACTAATGTAAGTGATGGTGTAAAACTGCCATCAAGCAATTCAATATTTTTTTTAAAAAAGCTTTTAAGTTTAACAATAATATACAGCACAATTCCATAGCCAACATAGGTATAAAAAATAATGAACAGGCTGATCCAAAAAATCCATTTCATAAAATTATTTTAAAGGATACCCTAATTTATTGCTGTTAACATTATTGGTAAAATTCCACCAAACAGCTTTAAGTAACCACTTTACAAATCCATACTGTTTATCTTTACTGTAGTTGATAATATTTCTTGGCATAACAATAAGTACAAAGAAAATAATAAATACGGCAAACTGAAAAGCTGTTGCATTTCTTCTTTCGAACAAAATTCTGTTCCGGTTCATAAAATATTCTTTTACTGCACTTTTCTTTCCAACAGAAACAGATTCTTTATGATAAATTACAGCATCAAGGTTTACCTGTATTTCAAACCCTGCTTTTTTAATTCTTGCACACCAATCCATTTCTTCATAATACAAAAAAAAATTTTCAGCCATTAACCCTACCTTATCTATTGCATTTCTTTTAACCATCATTGCCGCACCATGAGCAAATCCTGTTTTGCCTGAAAGATGATTGTATTGTTCTTTATCATCTTCAAACTGGCCTATCTGCTTATTTCTTCCTGTAAAATAATTCATTTCGGTATAACCCACGTACTGCAACATGTTCGGCTGAGTGAAGTATTTTATTTTGGGAGAAACGATACCTGCTTTTTCATTATTATCTAATGTTTCAACCAAGATTTCAACTAAGCCTTTTGTAAACTCCGTATCATTATTTACCAAGAAAAGATAATTGCCCGTTGCAGATTTGATACCAATATTATTACCGCCTGCAAACCCTGTATTAATATTGCTTCTGATAAATTTTACATCGGGGTATTTTTCTTTCCATGCAGGAACAGGATTTTCTTTGCTGCCGTTATCAACAACAACTATCTCTATATCTGCATACGTATTTGTTGCAGCAATAGAATCAAGCAACTCATCAGTTACATGACTGTGATTAAAATTTACAGTTATGATTGAAACTTTTTTCATGAGGTGTGTTTCAATATTTTTTCATTCACAAAATTCTTTGTTTCTATTACTCCTGTTTTTAAGATCAACCTGAATGAATATTCGATGTGTTTACGCAAATGATAATATCCGAAAAATAAGCCGGCCAGCAAAGTAAACGGAACGGCAACAACAGCACCCCATACGTTTTTAAAGAAATAAATTCCTGCAAAAGCAATTGGAATATTTACAGCCAACATTACTAAAACTTTATAAAAATTAATTTTTTGCTGTTGAATGATATCAAGTGTAACGCCGTTAAATCTATCAATCGGATAAAGCAGGGCAACAAACATCAATACACGAAAAATATTAGCGGCATCAGTATCTGCATACTTATTTCCGCCCAATAATAACACCGCATAATCTGCAATAAAAAAAGCAAAGATTGCAGTTGGAATGAACACAAGCGTTAACATGCCTGCATATTTTTTTGTAACATGCACCAAATGGTACATATTCTTATTATTGTATGCAATTGCCATTGCAGACATGCCTGTACCTACAAAACTCCTTAGCGGAATTTCAACAAGCTCCATTAAACGTTGCGGAAGATTATAAATTGCCAATGCAGACGGTCCAAGCATAAAAGTTATAACAAAAGTATTAACGCTGCTTAATAAATTAGTACTCATATTTGTTGCTAAACTGTATTTGCCAAAATGTAAAATCTCCATAATAGTTTCTTTATTTCTTTTGGCGAAAGTTTTAACCTTTGAAATGCCCCAAAATAAAGCAACTGCACTTGTTATACAATTGGTTAAAAAGTTTACTAACAAAACATTGAATAATGTTGCCTGATGTATTAATGCCAGTATGCCTATAATTATAATCATTGATCCGCTGTTAATTAATCGTAACCATAAAATTTTTAAATAATCTTCTTCGGCAATCAATATCCAAAACGTAATAGAAAAAGGCAATGAGCTGATAAATGTTATGCCAAACCATTTAACAGCTATTATCAATTCCGGTTTATTAATAAAAGGTACCCCTGCAAAAAGCAAAACATTTATTGCAACAACCATTGCAGTAAGTGCAGTTGCCAAATACCATACAGAGCCGAGTACACTTGCAGCTCTTTCTTTGTCTGTACCTGCATAAAATTTTACGGTAGCGGTTGTTAAAAAACCATTGCGTATCGCATCGGCCAACCCTACAATTGTTAAAAAGAAAAACCATGTACCCGCATCTGATTTGGTAAGCACCCTGTACAATAAAGAAATAGTAAGCACACTAAACCCGGAGATAACCAAATTACCAACTAATGCTAAAAAATGCTTATTTCTGAATTTAGACAGGTTCATGATTAATTGTTAAGCTGATGATCTAATGCATCTAACACCTCAGCATCTGTTGCCGAATTAAATTTTCTTGCAAATAATTTTTCTGAAGTTAATAATTGAGGCAAGTCAATAATAGTAAATGTTTTAGGGCTTGGCTGGCCTGCAGACCAATCGATATATCTCAGATTATCATTCACCATATCTTTTTTAAAAGGGGAATTGTATAAAACTGTTTGAAAAACAAATTCATCACTTCCCCATGTAAGCCTGAAAAAGCGAACAAGTCTTTTGTTATTCTGTAAAAAATCTACAATATATTTTACATGATTTAAACTAATGCTAAACCATTGCGACCTGCCTACAAATTCAATTTTTTCAGGAGTTTTTCTTGCAGGCAATAATTTATTAATCAATAATTCCACTCTTTCACTTCCTCTGAACGGATAATTTGTAAGAAAATATTTTTTTAATCTTGGAATTGCTTCTTTCCAAACATCTTCAACGGAATAAAATTCCATAAAAGCCTTTCCTTTGTTTTGTTGAAAGAAATTAAAAATTACATCGTTTGTTTTTAGCGGATAGTCCTGCCCGCTTAATAACGAAATAAAATCATATTCTTTTTTTGATTGAATGATTGCTTCAAATCCATTAACAGTTGCCTGAACAATACTATAGGCTCCCCAATAAACTTTTTTTCTTTTTTGTACAAAAAAAACATTCGGAAAATTAATGATTGAACGAAATTCATTTATAGAAACCTTTTTATCAACATGCACATAAAAATCCGTATCATCAGTTGAAAGCCTTTCTATCATTCGCTTTAACTGTTGTGGTTGATTATGTACCAATATTAAATAGGCGAGTTTCATTTAAAAATTTTTTCAATAATATTTTTAAATTTTTTAAAATAGCGTTTCGATTCGCCAATGGGTTTAAAATTTTTCCACTGTGTTTGATTCAAATAATAATAAAATGTTTTCTTAAATTCTTCGCTGTAATTGTAAGATTGATAAATGGGTTTCCGTTCAACAAAGTGAATTAAATACGGTTTTTCGTTTGTATCAATAGTAGAGAAATGGTTCCATAAAGTATCCAACTCTAACCATTGATTTGCAAGTACAACATTAAGCCCATATTGATCCGGGTAGTTTGCAAATTTTTTATTATCGTCAATACAATCGATAATTTTTTCTGTAACATTCTGCTCCCGCCATTTCTTGGTATTCATTAACAACAATCCTGTATTAAAATAGCGTGTATTTCCAGGCAATCCCAATTCTTTATAATTAAAAACACCACCCCACGAATTATCGAATGTAATAATTCGGGGATCTAAAACAGCGCCAACAACATAATCATTCAAATCAATTTCAAACAATGCTGTAATATCTTTTTGAACAATCATATCTACATCCAAATACAATATTTTTTCAATTTCTTTCGGAATAAAATATGGAATAAACAGCCTCATGTAAATATTCAGCGGATAAGAACTCCTGTCTAACGGTAACTTAATTCCATCAGGAATTACCTCTTCCATTTTCTTCCAGATGAGCGATGTTATAGCCGGATTAACAGAGTTGTGTAATTTCTTTTTACTCGTGTTGTTTACATTATCTTCAATAATATAAATTTGAACAGACTGACCTTGCCCAATATTAGCTTCAATAGATTTTATTAAAGCCGACAAAAGAATAATATAATGATCGTCGCTGGTAACTACAACATGTAAAGGATTTTGGATAGGCATATATTTCTTTTACTTGGATACAGAATTGATGGCTTTATAAATTTCTTTTACGCTATTCTCCCATGTGTGAGACATAGCAAACTTTTTTCTTGCCAGCATTGAAACATCGCTACGTTCTTCCAGTGCTTTTTCTATTAACGTTAAATATTCTTCTTTGGTTTCAGCCAGATAAACATATTCAGCAAAAATGCTCATAGCTTCTGTTTTGCTTGCAACAACAGGTTTACCTACGGATAAGTATTCATCAATTTTTCTAGGATAATTTCCTATGGTTACTTCATTTACAATTTGAGGATTAATACACACATCAAAAGAATGGATATATGCAGGTAATTCATCGGTATGTTTTGCTCCGAGAAAATGAATATTGGCATGTTTGTGTAAAGTGCTTTTTTTAAACTCATTATCTTCCGGGCCAACCAATACAATATTCCAATGTGGTTTTAATGTTGCGATATGATCTATGATATGCATATCTAACCTGATATGCTGCAATGCCCCTACATAACCTATAACAGGTTTATGCAGATTGGCAATATCTTCCGGGATTGAAGCCGCATCTGCATTTGCAAAAAGTTCTAACTCGCATCCCTGCCCAACATAAAAAGAATTGGGATTATATTTTTTACAGTACCCTGCGAGATATACAGAATTGGCAACGCACAAATCACTCTTCTCAATTAATTCCGGTTCTAATTTTGTTCCATGTTTTCTCCAGTAATCCACAGCCAACATAAAATCTCTTGAATAGTAAATGCTAATGGCAGGTTTTAAAAAATCTTTTAGATAAAAGCACCTGAACATATCATTGTCATTAAACAAGATGATATCCTTAAAACCTAATCTGTTAATTGCTTTTTGAATAGATGAAGCTAATTTTTTATTATTCTTTTTGTTGAAAAATTCAAAAATCGCCTGACTGCGAATCCAATTAATAGATTCGATCATTTCATCGGGATAATAATTCCAAAGATTTTCTTTTATTTCAACCAGAGCATCAAGTTTCTCTTCAATAACATCAACACGTTTTTTTACTTTATCATCTTTTTTATTTCTAAGCAAAGTAATTCTGTCTAACGGAGAATTAACATACAACACCCTGTTATGTTTAGAAAATTCAATTGCAATATCTTTACAATTGCTTCCTATTTCAACATCCCAAGGCTGTTGGCCTACAATAATAATATCACGATTTGTGATTAAATCTTGACTACTCATAAACAAGATTTTTTTGTTGTTCCTGATCAAGTTTGTATGTAACATTAATCAATGCAACCGTTAAATAAAAAAGAACATTTGAAGGATATTGAACCAATGCCTCTTGCGGAAAATTAGCAATATTCCAGGTAAAAATCATTAATACCATTGCAAGGCAATACGACTTTAATTCGGGGTCCTGGATTTTATAATAATGATCTATCCCTGTTTTAATAATAACAAAAATCATAATACAAAAGATAATCAATCCAATCCACCCCAATTCAACTGTTGTTCTAACATACCCGCTATCCGGCGGAAAGCTTGCCAGAAAAGAGTTTGGGGCAAACTTTTTTCCCCATTCGCCAACAGAACCTAAGCCGCCGCCCATTGGATGGCTCCACACATACGGTTTTATTCTTGCCTGATTAATTTTCCGCGTAGTATACGATGCATCTTTATTTGGTGAAAAAGCAGATTGAAAACGCAGAATATTTTGATTGGAAGTGGGCATTACAATCAACCCCGCTGTAAATACACCGGCCACTAAAGTAACAGCCAAAATTTTCTTGCTAAAATTCATAATAGCGTATAATATTAAAGCAGCAGGCACTAAAGGAAATGCGCCACGGGTTCCTGAAAATAACATGCTCACAAGCAAAATAAAAATTATTAAAAATAAGATAATTTTTTTATGCGTTTTTAAAATACCTGTCAGCAACCCGATACACAATAAACTTACAATAGCCATGTTATATGCAAATGTTACAGGATCGGAGAAAACAGAATATTTGCGCCAATGACCGGCAATAAATAATAAAAGCGGAACACCTTCGGAATTATTATATTTCTCTTCAAAATCGAAGAAACCGAAATACTCTTGTTTAAATGCGTACAATGCAGCAAATACCAAAAAAACAAGCCACCATTTTATTATTAACCGTATTACTTTTTTTGTTCTGATATTATATAAAAAAATAAAATACATCATGGTTACAAGTGCCATGCTTCTAATTGTGTATACCCAAGCTAACCTCGATTCTGTTGCCGGATTGCCAAACTCCAGAACATTATATGCAATCCAAATCCCAATCCAAAGAGAAACCGGGCTCTTAAAAATTTGCCAGTCCGGTTTCTTTTTTTGTTGAATAAAGAAACCTAAAATAAACAAAGCCAACATGCCATCCATCAGTGTTCCTAAAGGAAATGGCACACCATATCTTAAAAAAAACATAATAGTGAAAGACATGGTGAGATAAACAAGAATACCAAAAGTTGGATGAATAATTAAACCTACTATAACCGGTGCTGCAATTAATACAATAAGCGAAAATATGGCAAACGATATTCCGAAAACTCCAATGCCAAATGCAAGAGCAATTACACATAACAGGAAAAAGACAAGCCCGAATTTATTGTTCAGTTTTTCAATTAAAAAGGTTTGTACAAGCCATTGCTTAAAGAGAAGGGACTTGCTTCTTTTAGAATCTTTGAGTAGTATGGTAACCTCGCTAATCAAGGAAGAAGCATTTTAAAAAAGAAAAAAATGATAATTGCCAACACAAAATAAACAGCCACTTTATGCGTAACCGCATCTTTCATCTTTTGCTTTTCTTGCGGAAGCATAGAATTAGTCTTGTTGTTTAGTTCAGGATAAACCCTCATAGCTGCACAGGTTTAGGAAGAAAGAAAAAATTAATTTCAGATTGATTTACATAATCTCTCATTTCATTTTGTTCAAACACTTTAACATCGTAATCCATTTGCTTAAAAAAACTGATACAATTTAATCTATTGTCATTTTCCCAAAGTTCCGTATAAATAATTGGCCTGTGTTTTCGTATCAATGCCAATGATCCTTTTAAAACTTCGAATTCAAAATTCTCCACATCCATTTTAATTGCACTAATTCTTTGCTCAGCTTGTAAATCTGTAAGCAAATCTAACTTAACAATGGGTACCGTATACATTTCTCCGGTATTCCACTCTTCATCATTACCTTCTTTCCAAACATGGCTTAATCCTTGTCGTTTAGAGTTTTTAATAACCGGCAACACCATTTTAATGGTTCCTTCTTTTTCGCCAACAGCTACTTCTTGTAAAACAACATTGCTACATTTGTACTTATTTAGCACTTTTTTTAATGCTGCTATGTTAGATGGCATTGGTTCAAAAGCATATATTTTACGTTTCGTAAATTTTTTTGCCAAAGGCACGCTCATCATTCCTATGTTTGCCCCAATGTCTAAAATAGCACCGTCATCATTCGGTATTAATTCAAGAAAATATTTAAAACTCTTTTCATAATTACTCCACTGCATTCGGTTAATGCAAAACAATGCAAATAAAAAAAGATAGTTATCGTATCCCAATAATTTCTGTAACCATGATTTTAAAAAGTCTTTTATCATTCGAAAGTTTATAACTGATGAAAAATAAATTTATTTTTTTATTTCATCTAATGTTTTGTCGTAATAATGTTGCGTTGCTACCGATACTTTATTTGCTTTTGTAACTTTTAACAATGACAAAACCTGATAAAAAATAAACTTAGGAATATTACGCAACGAATAATAAATACGCTTATCGGTTTTTGAAAAAAACAGCGAAAGAAAGAAACCGAGAACAAAAAACAAAAAACCAACGGTCCAATACACGGCTATTACCGGGTTTATGATTATGTTTACAAACAAGCACAATAAAGAAATTAATAAGAAAATAAATAAAGGCGGGCGAAGCAATATCAATCCGAATAAAAACTGGTTCCAATTAAGATTTATTATTCCTTTTACCAATAAAAAAAATCCGAATTTAAAATACTTGAACCACGTATTAATCCATCTTGCACGTTGCTTTACCAATTGATCTGAACGGGTTGTTTTTTCATCGTATACAATTGCAGTTTTTGTGAAGGCAATTCTATATTTTCTGGATAAAATTTCTTTTTGCAACACCTTATCAAATCCGGCACCGGTAATATCTAAATGTTCTAAACAATCTTTATACAACTTAACTGTAAAAGCCATTCCAGATCCGGCCAATGTAGCAGATGATCCTGCACCAAACAGAACAATTCCATCATAAAAATGGTAATAAATATCTCTTGCAGCATCTAAACAGGCATACGTTGTATTTAAATTTTTTGCTTTTCTTTCTCCCTGTACAGCTTCAAATCCTACACTAAAAAACTTATTTAACTCAATTAAATAATCCGGTTCTACTAAATTATCGCTATCAATAATAGTTAAATATTCGTGTTGTCTTTTAAAATTTTTAACAGCATAAAAATGAGAACGTGTATTGCTTCCTAATGTTTGTTCCGGTTTAAGCAAAATAACTTTATCACTTTCAAAATATAAGCCGGAAACATCACATTTATCTGCAATAACATAAATAAGATAGTTACTGTAATTAAGCTTTAATAAAGAATCAACCACTGCCGGTAAAGTATGTGTTTGTTCGTAAGCAGTAACAATAATTGCATAATCAACTTCAGGAATATCAGATGTTTTCTTTTTCGATCTATTAAAAGTCTGCGCAATTAAATAAAACAACAGTAGTATCAAAGGCAATACCAGATTATATCCTACAAGAACTTGAAAAAGGGTCCAAAGAAAATGACTAAGCGATTGTTCCATACTGAAGGATTAAGAATCATTATTTAGGTTTTTTAAATTTTATTTCCTCGTCTGTTACTTTATTTAAAACCCAGCCAATGAATTTTTTATTAAGCAACTTTAAATAATTAATCTGCTGTTCAGCAGCAAATGAAATGGATTGATTGGCTTCAAAAACTGCAATTATTTTATCTGCAAATAAAATCCACTCTTTAGACTTATTAAGGTGAGCAAGTGCCGGCACTTCTATAATTATAATATCGTAACCGAATTTAAGTTCCGCTAATTTTTGTTGAATTTTATTTTCATCACTTATTTCCAACAAAGTAATATCGCCACCTTTGGTTCCTAAAACCGTAATAGAATCGTTGGAGTAAATATGATTAACAGTAATATTGCCACGCAAATAATCTTCTAAAAACAAAGAAGTGTTTGATGTTTGGGTAATACTGTTGTTGGTAAAATTACCATCAATTAATAAAACTTTTTTATTAACGGTTGAATAGGCATAAGCCAAACTCATGGCAAAAATACTTTTCCCTTCTTTTGGTTTAATACTGCTAACTGCTATGACTTTTGATCCTTCCAATTCACAATCTGTTTCAAACCTTATATCTCGTAACAAATTTTTAAACTGAATACTTTGTTGTGATTCTTCTTTCCACAAATCGTTAAGGTTAAGTGCCGTTTTTTTAAGTAAAGGAAGAAATCCCAAAACAGTAATATTGGTTTTATTAGCAAGTTCTTTTGCAGTTTTAACAGACTCGTCTAGATAAAAAAGTACAAACAAAACAACCATGCACAAAACAAAACTTGCAAACCCGCTTAATATAACCAACAGCATTTTTTTAGATGGCTGCAAATGACCGGGCAATGCCATTTCAATTTGTTTTAGCTGAATAGTTAAGCTTGATTCGAGACTTGTTTGATTATATTTCTTTAATATTTCAATATACTCTTTACTGGCAAAGTCGATAGACTCTTCATACGCCTGAATTACCGCTTCGTGCGGAACCAGTTTATCGAATTTTTCATTTAACCGTTTTACTTCTCTGTTTAAAGAATTGATACTGAATTTGGCAATATCTAAGTTAACTTCCAACCCAATTTTTTGAAGCACCAGATTTTGTTTTGCTGCCAGCGGGTTAACGATGTATTTATCCGTTGATTCGTTAATTTGAGATACCAATAAATTTTTTAAAGAATCAACTCTGGCTTTATATTTTGCATCATAATTACTTTTTATATACGTTTCGTTAGCCTGCTTCAATAAATCCTTCGTGTTAATTATATCCTGATTAATGTTGGTAAGTGTACTTTCTAAGTATCTTCTGTCTTGCGGATTAAACTTATCTTCAATGCTTTTTAGTGCTCCCGTATATGCCAAAATATCTTTTTCGGCCATTTCTCTTTTCGTTTCAAAATCTGCCAGTTGCGCATATAAACTTTTTGCCTGTTCATTTAAATTTAAAACGCGGTTATCAATTTTATAAGTTTTCAGCAGTTGTATCTGATCGTCCATTACAGCTTTCTTTTGCTGCATAATGCTGTCTAAAAAATTTACGGCACGTAACTGACTCTGCTTTACAACATCAGAATAATAGTTAATAAATTCTTTAGAGAGTGTGTTAATAACAAATGCAGAGAATGAAGGGGAATCAGATTCAAATTCAATATCAATATAATCGCTTGAATTAACACGATAAATTACAAGTTTCTTTTTAAGGGATTCATCATCATACCCCATTGATTCGAGCAATCGTTTTAAACCGGCCTGATCTTCGTTTGATATTTGTAACGGTGCTTTTACCTGATACAAGGCAGTATAAACATCCACTGCATGTTTTCTTGCATTTTCAGGCAACTGTTTCAACAGTTTACTCGGTGTTCGTAAGGCTGTATCTTTTGTAAGATCATTAATCATCAGTTGATAAGAAACCTGATCCAATACTTTTTTCAATTGCATCATTTGAATCAGATTACTGAACTGCTGATTTATTTTTGATTCTTGTTCGTTCGACTGGTTTTCCAAAACAGGCTGTTGCGATTGGTCTACAATACCTGTTGCTATTCTTGCCCTCGATGTATAGGTATCAGGCATTTTACGCACTAAAAAATAAGTGAGAATTACAGCAAACAAAGGCACAGCAATAAGTATGTACTTTTGCCGTTTCAACAGTTTTATAAAATTATTCAGTTCCATTAATGAATATCTTCTAATTTTTTACCAATAATTTCTTCTAAAGAACTCTTAGCAATTAAAACGTATCCTTCTGCCGAAACAATATTTTGTTTTTGAGCATTAAAGGCAATAATTGCTTTACTGTAGTTTTCCAATGTTTCTTCGCCTTTCTCAAACCTGTATTTAGCCTGTTTTAAAATAGCTTCAATATCAATTATACTTTCGTTCTCAATTTTTAATGCAGCCAAATATTGTATGTATTTATAATACCTGCTTTTAACTTCGGCTTCAATATTCAAATCATACTCCTGTTTATTTAATGTTGCAATTGCAACTTCTTCTTTTGCCTGTTTTATCGTATGGGGTTTTACTATTAAATTTCCCACATTAAAAAACATACCTACCTGATAACCCGTTAATGTAGGCGTCATAATTGTTGTGGAATTATTAGGGCTGTAAGTAAGAGAGAATGTAATTAAATCGAACCAAGACAGTTTAGCTTTTTTAACATCTTCCAGAGCTATGTTTATACGATGATTAAATGTTTTATATTTCGGATAATACACTTTTGCCGTATCTATTAATTTTTGTAAATACGCGTTATTTACACTCTGCATTAACGACTCTTGGGCCGATGCAAAAGATACACTTATAACAAACACTATGAGGAAAAGGTATTTCACAGAAATTCGCATTATTGGATATTATAAATTGGAATTTAGCAATCTTACTAATAATTGTTTAATAGTCAGGTAGTCGCAGCTTTTTAGTTTATTTTAAAGGTAGTAAAAATATAATTGCAGCCGCAAAGCTGCAGCCTGTTTTTTCAATAATATTTATTTTTCATAAACCATATTTCAGCCAATTCTCTCTAACTTAGATATTAATAATTACAAACCATGTCCTTAAAATCGATCATAAAAGAAAACCCTAAACTTAAAAAATTTATACATCGCCTGTTAATTCCTCAAAATCAAGCCAGGCCAAGGCTTTGGGTAAAATGGTTTGTAAATCCGTTCATTCATCAATATGGCAAAGGCAGTAACATAAGAAGTAATATAAGAATGGATGTATTGCCTTTTAATACATTTCAATTAGGCAATTATTCCACCATAGAAAGTTTCAGCACCATTAACAATGGTGTTGGCAATGTAATTATAGGCAACCACACTTTAATAGGAATAGGCAATACCATTATCGGCCCTATAACAATTGGCAACAATGTAATTTTTGCTCAAAACGTTGTAGCAAGTGCACTTAATCACGAGTATAAAAATATAAATCTCCCCATTCATCAACAGCCTGTTTTAACATCCCCTATTATTATTGAAGATGAATGTTGGATTGCCGCCAATGCAGTAATTACGGCAGGAGTAACCATTGGCAAACACAGTGTAATTGCGGCCGGAGCCATAGTTACAAAAAATATTCCGCCTTATTCCGTTGCGGCAGGCAACCCTGCAAAAGTGATAAAGCAATACGATTTTGAAAATAAGGATTGGATAAGAATAAACTAAACAATTAAAATTTTTGTAGCCAACATCATCACACTATTAAACGTCTGTTGCGTCGCACACTGCAACGTTCTGTACTTTATTCAGCAACAAAAACTATACACTCTCCTTCTGAAATAATGCAGGAATGGTTTTTAAAATCAATTTAATATCATTTACAAAACTGTGGTTTTGTGCATACACATTATCCAACAACAATCTTTCTTCTTCGCTCATTTCGCCTTTTCCTCTTTTTTCAACCTGCCATAAACCGGTAATACCCGCAGGAGCCAAAAAGCGTAACGCATATTTATCCGTAGTTAACTTTTCTGCTTCGTATAAAGGCAAAGGCCTGTTGCCAACAATACTCATATCGCCAATTATTACATTCCATAATTGAGGCAGTTCGTCAATGCTCGTGTTCCGTATAAACTTACCAACCTTAGTAATTCTCGGATCATCTTTTAATTTAAAAAATGCGGAACCGCCTTTTGATTTTTTATTCAGTATATAATCTTTCTCACACCACTGATGGTCATCTGCATAAATAGGAAATTTACAACCAATACCTGCATTAATACATTCATCACAA
>Ga0182038_10000941_pt1 | contig 15166 bp, 9 predicted proteins | sample sta12Can44000108_FD_125976 | JGI IMG/M metagenome (GOLD analysis project Ga0182038, IMG submission 125976) | Lab enrichment of tropical soil microbial communities from Luquillo Experimental Forest, Puerto Rico - statanox.12C.anox.44.000.108 | ecosystem: Environmental > Terrestrial > Soil >...
ATTACAATTATTATTAAAAAAATTTCATCTTCTAATGTGATTGGGGAGAAAAACAAGTGAGATTTTTCAACTTCTTTTGTGAGTTTCGACCACTTTTTATTTCAACTTCTTTTGTTTTTAACAAACGGTTATATTTTTCGTTTAATGGCATTATTATTTTGAAAAAAACAACTGAAAACAAATTTGGTTTACTTATAAAATAACATCTTTGTGGTATGAACAACCCGCAAAAGCCATCCGGATTCAGCCTTCTTCTAAAAAAAACACTGCAATATTTTTTGCAAGGATTGGCTGTATTGGCTCCTATCGGTATTACGCTTTGGGTTGTTTTAAGTCTTTTTAATTTTGTTGATGATATTTTGCCCAATATTGTTCATTCTGTTTTTCCGGTTTGGTTGCCCAAAGACAGTGAAGGTAATTTGAAAAAAATTCCGGGATTGGGCTTTATCGTAGTAATTCTAATTGTATTGATTGTTGGAAGGGTTTCTTCTTCATTTATTTTTTCGAGGCTTGTTAAGGCTATGGATAATTTACTGGAGAATACCCCCGGTATTAAATTTATTTATTCATCCGTAAAAGATTTCTTTGAAGCTTTTGCCGGAAACAAAAAAAAGTTTGATAAAGCTGTTTTGGTAAATGTTGATGCAACAGATGTTTGGCGTATCGGTTTTCTTACTCGTCAAGATGCTGCTAATTTTAATTTAAAAGACCATGTAGTGGTTTATGTACCGCACTCGTATGCCATCAGCGGCATTACCTATATACTGCCTAAAGAACGGGTAAAATTACTTAATAATATAAGTGCCGCCGATGCAATGAAGTTTACTGTAAGTGGCGGCGTAACAGATGTTGCAGAGTAGAAATTTATCTTAACAAAACCATTTTTTTGTTTTTAATTAACTTGCGCCCTTTAGCAAGCAATGAAAAAACACAATTTTAACTCAGGACCATCGGTTTTACCGCAAGAAGTATTACAGCAGGCAGCCGCTGCAATAATAGATTTTAATAATACCGGACTGTCTATTTTAGAAATCGGCCACCGTACCAATTGGTTTGTAGATGTAATTGAAGAAGCCAGAAGTTTAGTAAAAGAATTAATGCAATTAGATGATACTTACGAAGTATTGTTTTTGCATGGTGGTGCTACAACCCAGTTTATGCAGGTTCCTATGAACTTGTTAGACACCAACGAAACTGCCGCTTATTGCGATAACGGTATTTGGGGCAGCAAAGCCATTAAAGAAGCTTCATTGTTTGGAAATGTAAATGTAGCAACATCTTCAAAAGATAAAGGCTACACTTATATCAATGAAAATTTCGAAATCCCATCTAACACAAAATACCTGCACCTTACAAGTAATAATACGGTTGAAGGAACACAATGGCATTCTTTTCCGCAAACCAATATTCCGTTAATTGCAGATATGAGCAGCGATATTTTCAGCAGGCAGATTAATTTTAAACAGTTCTCCTTAATTTATGCCGGTGCTCAAAAAAATATGGGTGCAGCCGGTGTAAACCTTCTGGTAGTTAAAAAAGAAATATTGGGTTCTATTAAAAGAGCTGTTCCTGTAATTATGGATTACAGAAAACATATTGAAGCCAACTCTTTAATGAATACACCGCCCGTATTTGCCGTTTATGTAGCGATGCTTACTTTAAGATGGATTAAAAAAGAAGGCGGATTGGCAGAAATGGAAAAAAGAAGTTTAGCAAAAGCAAGTCTTTTATATAATACAATTGATAGTTTACCAATTTTCAAATGCAATATTGCAAAAGAAAACAGAAGCTTAATGAATGCTGTTTTCTTTATAGAAAACGAAAGCCTGCAAAATAAATTTCTAGACGAATGCAAAGCCAATGGAATGATTGGTGTTAAAGGATACAGAACCGTTGGCGGAATAAGAGTTAGTATGTATAATGCATTGGCTTACGAAAGCATTGTTGCGTTTACAGACCTGATGAAAGATTTTGCAAAAAAGAATTAAACAATAACAGTACAAAACCTAAAATGACCCTAATTAAACCCTTTAAAGCATTAAGACCACAACCTCAATTTGCAAAACAAGTTGCCAGCAGGCCATACGATGTTTTAAACAGTTCAGAAGCAAAAATTGAAGCCCAGGGAAATCCTGCTTCTTTTCTTCATATTACAAAGAGCGAAATTGATTTAGATAACAGCATAGACATTCATTCTGCCGCAGTTTACGAAAGTGCCAAAGAAAATTTAGTTGCTTTTATTAAAAGAGAAATTCTGTTTAAAGAGAGTAAGGAATGTTATTACATTTATCAATTAATTATGAATGGCAGAAGCCAAACCGGTTTGGTAGCCGTAAGTAGTGTGGATGATTATGAAAACGGCATTATTAAAAAACACGAGTTTACACGTCCGGAAAAAGAATTAGACAGAATCAACCATATCAAAATATCCGGTGCACAAACAGGAAATGTTTTTTTAGCATATAGAAATAATGATGAAGTTGATGCGATCATTGAAAAATGGAAAACAACGAAAACACCCGGTTACGATTTCATTGCAGATGATGGTATTCAACACACCGTTTGGGTAATCAGTGACGGCAAAACAATCGAACAAATTACATCTGTATTCAATACACAAATCCCTTGCACTTATATTGCCGATGGCCACCATCGTGCAGCTTCTGCGGCAAAAGTAAGAAAAGCATTGGGCGATAAAAAGACACCGGCTTCAGATTATTTTTTAACTACTCTTTTTCCATCAAACCAGTTATATATTATGGATTATAACAGGTTGATAAAGGATTTGAATCAATATTCTTCAGCAGATTTTCTTGCTGCGCTGAAAGAAAAATTTGAAGTTGTAACTCAAGGCGAAGAAATTGTACAGCCATCTAAATTGCATGAGTTTGGAATGTACCTCGACGGAATATGGTACCGTCTTATCTCAAAAGAAGGAACATTTACAACCGATCCCATCGGCGTTTTAGATGTAACCATTTTACAGAACAATGTATTAGATCCGCTGTTAAATATTAAAGATCCGAGAACAGATACAAGAATTGATTTTGTTGGCGGAATAAGGGGCTTGGGCGAATTAGAGAAAAGAGTAAACAGCGGCGAAATGAAAGTTGCGTTTAGTTTGTTTCCGGTAACTATTGAGCAATTATTTGATATTGCAGACAGTGGCAATGTAATGCCGCCAAAAAGTACCTGGTTTGAGCCTAAACTCAGAGATGGTTTATTAACGCATTTGATTTACGAATAAACAACAATAATGAAACAAATTGTAGTTCTTGGTTTTTGCATGGCATGTTTCTTTTCATCTTTTGGCCAACAACCGCAGGATGCAAAAAAAATATATGCTTCGGCAAAAGATTTTTTAAGACAAGGAGATATTGAAGATGCCGAAATTTTTTTGAAAGATGCTTTAAAAATTGAACCCTACAATTACGATATGTTGAAAGATCTGGCCTTTGTGGATTTTCTGAAAAAAGATTACAAAACATCTACCGACATCTGCAAAAGCATGATTGAAAGGCCCGATGCAGACGAACAGATTTTTCAGATTTTAGGTAATAATTACAAAGCCACCAATCAAATAAAAGATTGCGAAAAGATGTATAAAACCGCATTGGTAAAATTTCCTGCAAGCGGTCCGTTATATAATGAATACGGCGAACTTTTAGCTGCAGACAAAAATTTAACTGAAGCAATACAACAATGGGAAGCTGGAATTAAAATGGCTCCAAGCTATAGCAGTAATTATTATAATGCCGTTAATTATTATGGTCGTTATATTAACTATTTTAAAGAATTGATTTACGGCGAAACTTTTTTAATGCTGGAAAGTTATACTGCCAGATCTGCTGAAGTGAAAGCTTTGTTATTAGAAGCATATAAAAATATCTATGCCGAAGGCGATTTATTAGCAACAGCCGCAAAGTATAAAAATGATTTTGCAACTGCAGTTTTAGAAACATTGAACAAAAGTAAAAGCATTGCTGCAGACGGAATCACTCCCGAAAATATAACAGCCATCAGAACAAGGTTTATTTTAGATTGGTTTATTTCGGGCAACCAGCAAAAATTTCCGTTTCATCTTTTCGATTATCAGAGATATTTATTAAAAGAAGGTTTGTTTGAAGCTTATAATCAATGGATTTTTGGTGCGGCAGAAAATCCATCTGCTTATAAAGAATGGCTTGGTTTGCATCAGAAAGATGCCGCAGATTTTAAGCAATATCAACAAACAAGAATTTATAAAGTTCCTCCCAAACAATTTTATTTCTAAATAATCCATTCCTTTTCTTTTTATTTGTAATGGTTTATTTATTTTGGCAGTTTGTTAGGCACTAAATTGTTTGTATTGCTTTACTCTAACGATAAAGTATGACCACATCAACCTTTAAACGTTTGTTTGACTCTCTCGACTACCAGTTGGAAAAATTTCCTAAACCGGATATGGTGGCCGCCAAAGAAAACGGCCAATGGAGAACTTACAGCACGCAGGAAGTAAAAAATATTGTAAACAATTTTAGTTCGGGCCTGCTGAATCTAGGGGTTTCTGGAAATGATATGACAGCCGAAGGAAGCGATAAAATTGCCATTATCAGCAATAACAGGCCCGAGTGGATTTTCACAGATTTAGCAGTTCAACAAATTGGTGCCATTCTGGTGCCTCTATATCCTACCACCAATAATAACGAAATTGAATTTATTTTAGGCGATGCCAAAGTGAAATACATTTTTGTGAGTAATCTGGAATTGTTAGAAAAAATCAATTCCATCAAATCTAAAATCCCATCGTTACAAAATGTTTTTACGTTCGATGAAATAGCCGGTGCAAACCATTGGAGCAATGTAACAGCTCTTGCAACAGAATCCGGTATTAAAACCGTTGAAGAAATAAAGAAAAAAATTCCGCTTTCGCATATTGCAACCATCATCTACACATCAGGCACAACAGGCATTCCAAAGGGAGTAATGCTTAGCCATGCTAATATTTATTCGGATTTATATTACAGTATTCAATCTTTTCCGTTTCAAGAAACACCGGAAGGAAAAGCTTTGAGTTTTTTGCCGCTTAATCATATTTTCGAAAAAATTATTACTTACGTTTATTTCTTTTGCGGCATAGGTATTTATTACGCCGAAAGTGTAGAAACCATTGGCGATAATTTGCGAGAAGTAAAACCCAATCTTTTTACTACGGTTCCTCGTTTATTGGAAAAAGTATTTGAAAGAATTATGCTTGCCGGAAGCCATTTAACAGGTTTTAAAAAAACAATGTTTTACTGGGCTGTTGGTTTGGCAGAAAAATATGATAACGAAATTAACGGTGGTTTTTTTTATAATATTCAATTAGCTATTGCCAATAAAATAATTTTTAAAAGATGGCGTGAAGCATTGGGCGGAAATATTGATTTTATTGTAACAGGTGGTGCTGCATGCCAGGTTAAACTAATCAGGATTTTTACTGCAGCACAAATAGAAATTTTAGAAGGATATGGCCCCACAGAAAACAGTCCTGTTATTTGTATTAACAGAAGATCTAAAGGCGGAACAAAATTTGGAACCGTAGGCCCTCCAATAGATGGAATAGAGGTAAAAATTGAAGAAGACGGAGAGATTTGCGTTAAAGGAACAACCGTGATGGAAGGCTATTATAAACGCCCCGATCTTACAGCCGAAACCATTATTGATGGCTGGTTACATACCGGAGATATTGGCGAATGGGTTGATGAAAAATTTATTAAAATAACCGACAGAAAAAAAGAGTTATTCAAAACAAGCGGCGGTAAATATGTTGCCCCGCAACCATTGGAAAATAAATTTAAAGAAAGCCCGTACATAGAACAGATTATTGTTATTGGTGCTGACAGAAAATTTGTTTCCGCATTAATTGTACCCTCTTTTGCACATTTACATTTATGGATGAAACAAAAAAACATCAATTGTTCTAACGAGGATGCCGTAAAACATTCTGAAATTGTTAAGTTATATGAAGAAATAATAGAATCAATCAATCCGCTTTTTAATCATGTAGAACAAATTAAAAAGTTTGCATTATTACCGAAAGAATGGAGTATTGAGGCAGGAGAGATGACTCCGAAGTTAAGTTTGAAACGAAAAATAATATTGGAAAAATATAAAGATCAGATTGAAAAAATTTACACCGCATAAAATCTTTTAAAAATCCCGCAATTGACAGCGGGATTTTTTGTTGTTGCATATTCACTTTCTAATTATTATTTTTCCAATTCAATCCTCAACCAAAACAGCACTCTTATGAAAAAAGCTTTACGTTTTTTGTTCTATACTTTTGTATTTCTTGTTGTAGTTATTATCGTGTTGACCTCATTTGTTTATTTCTTTTTGCCACAAGTTGGCAATGCCCCTCAACTTTCTATTGAAAAAACACAGGAAAGAATTGAACGTGGCAGATATTTAGCAAACAGTATTACTGTTTGCATTGATTGCCATTCAAGAAGAGATTGGTCTTTGTATTCCGGGCCAATTACAAAAGGCACAGAAGGTTCCGGTGGCGAAAAATTTGATCAAGAGTTTGGGTTTCCCGGGGTTTATTACGCAAAAAATATTACACCTTCCGGAATTGGAAATTGGACTGACGGAGAATTGTTTAGAGTAATTACAACCGGTGTAAATAAAAATGGCAAAGCAATGTTTCCGGTAATGCCATATTTGTATTATGGAAAATTAGATCAGGAAGATATCTATTCCATCATTGCATATATCAGAACATTGGCTCCTATCAACAAAAATATTTCTGAATCAACATCAGATTTTCCATTCAATTTCATTATCAATACTATTCCTAAAAAAGCCAATTTACAACCAAAACCTGCCGAATCGGATTCTGTTAATTACGGAAGATATTTGGTAACTGCCGCAGGCTGTGTAGAGTGTCATACAAAAGTAGACAAAGGTCAAATTATTGCAGGGTTTGAGTTTGGTGGTGGAAGAGAATTTACAATGCCTTTTGGTATAATCAGAACAGCAAATATTACTCCCGATAAAACAGGTATTGGAAATTGGAGTACGGAAAAATTTGTAAGAACATTTAAACAATATCAGGATACCTCTTATCATTCACCAAAAATTGATAAAAACGATTTTAATTCTCTGATGCCTTGGTCGATGTATTCTACAATGAAAGAAAGTGATTTGCGTTGTATTTATCAATACTTGCGAATCGTGAAACCCATTGAAAATACAGTTGAAAAATTTTCAGAAAAATAGTTAAAAAGGCTTCTAAATTTAGAAGCCTTTTTAACTACATTCCCGGTTGTTTTAATTGCCAACCTGTTTTTGCCTTTTCATTATCTACTATTTTCCTTACATCCGCTAATAATTTTTTAGCATCATAAACAATTCCGTCTTTCACGGTATATAAAACGCCGCCAACTCGTGTTACCTGATTGTCTTCTGTTAAATGAATGGCTCCTGTACCATATAAAACCTGAAAATTTTTTAACGGGTTTTCTTTGATGATTACAATATCTGCAAGTTTGCCTACTTCAACACTTCCTATCTCTTTATCGGCACCTAACGCTTGTGCACCATACAATGTAGCAGAACGAATTACTTCCAATGGATGAAAACCTGCTTCACGCAAGAGTTCCAGCTCTCTGATATAACCAAATCCGTAGGTTTCATAAATATATCCGTTATCGCTTCCCGTGGTAACCCTACCGCCACGATTTTTATATTCGTTAATGAATGTCATCCATAAACGATAATTATTTTTCCACTCAACTTCTTGTTCCGTTCCCCAACTTTGCCAATAAGATCCATGCGATTCTCTGCTTGGTTCATAAAATTTCCATAACGACGGAAGCGTGTACATCTCATGCCATTCTGCTCTTCTTGCACGTTGCAGATCTCTGTTTGCATCATAAATATTAAATGTTGGATCGATGGTAAAATCGAGCGATAATAATTCATTCATCACTTTATTCCATTGCTCTGAATAAGGTGCTGCTGCTTGTTTCCAGAGTTTGCCGGCTTCTTCAAATCGTTTTTGTTCATCGGTATAATTATAATCTGCCGGATAATTTTGAATAGTTTTATCCGTAAACAAAGCTTCCGGTAATCCATACCAATGTTCCATGCTTGTCATGCCGGCTCTTGCAGAATTCAATACATTCCATCTGGTAACATCCAATTGAGCATGGTGACAACAAGAACGTAGCCCTAATTTTTTATTTTCACGAATAGCAGCATCCATCACTTCGGGCCTTGCACCAAAAAATTTAATTCCGTCTGCACCATTCTTTGCATTTTGTTGTACCCATTCTCTTGCATCGTCTGCAGTAACAATTGGTTTTTTGCTCCCCATTCCAAAAGCAGTGTAAGCAAAAATTCTCGGGGCGGTAATCAAATTTGCAGCGCTTTTCTTTTTTTCATCCAATACCCAATCCAATCCATTACCACAAGACGGATCCCGTATCGTTGTAATTCCATGAGCCATCCATAATTTAAAGACATATTCTGCCGGTGTGCCTTGCTCATCTCCGCCAATATGCCCGTGCATATCAATAAATCCAGGCAGGGCGTACATTCCATCGCAATTCAATTCTTTACCCCCTTCTTTTAATTTAGGTCTGCGATCTGGTTTTATTGGCGTACCAATATTTCCAACAGAGGCAATTTTAGTGATTCGGTTATTTTCAACTACAATATCAACAGGGCCAAACGGCGGTGCTCCTGTACCGTTAACTAATATAACACCTCGGATAATAAGCTGTGTAAACGGGCCATCACCTTCTTTTTTTTCAGGTGCTTTTGCAATTTGTGCAATTACAAAACTGTTTATTAAAAAAATAGTACCACAAAACAAAAATGCTTTGCAAAAGATATTTGTTTTCATCTGTATCTTTTTTATTGTATTAATTGAGATGGAATTCGTCACAAAAAATATTCATTACAGGTTGATGTAAAATAAATATTTTTTGATGGTTCGTTTTATAATTATCGATTGAAATAAGAATTATCCGAAAATACTTTTTATTGTGCCGCCATCAACACTTATTGTTTGACCTGTTATAAATTTTGATGCCGGGCTCAATAACCATGTTGCAAGTGAAGCAAAATCTGCTGCATCACCTAGTGCTCCTGTTGGCATTTGCTCCGTGCCTTGCTTACGAACCTCATCAATTGATAAACCCGTTTGTTCGCTTTTCTTTACATGCAACCTTGTAATGGCAGGTGTATCGTGAGCTCCGGGTGCAAGTATATTAAGCGTTACGCCACTTTTAGAAATTTCTTGTGCAAAAGTTTTTGCAAAACCAATCACAGCCAGCCGCAAAGACGTGCTGAGCACTAAATTTTCAATCGGTTGTTTAACAGCAGAACTTTCTACAAAAACAATTCTTCCGTAATGTTTTTTCATCATTTTGTTTGCAACTGATTTTGTGAGATCAACTTTCCAGCGAAGAATGTTTTTGTATGCAACATCCCAATCATCCAAGCTTGTTTCTAAAACAGTTTTTGCAGGTGGGCCACCGGCATTTACAACTACCCCATGTACAGTTCTTTCGCCAACTACTTTTAAAAGATTATCAACCACTCCTGTTTCTGATAAATCGCCAACAAATATTTCTATTTGATTAGGAGCAGAAAGTTGAAATGCTTTTAATTTTTCTTCGCCTCTTGCAACCGCAATAATAGTAGCCCCTTCGCTTAATAAGGCAATGGCAATCGCTTTTCCCAATCCGGATGTGGCACCGCCAACAATAAATAATTGATTTTTTATTTGAAGATCCATAGCTGTAATTTAATTATCATTGATAACAAAAGTACAAACTGCATTCTTGCAATTATCAATAAGAAAATAGAACAATTGATTTTTATATACAGGCAGCATTACGTATTGTTTATGTACTCTTTTAAATTCATTATGAATACATGTATTAAATTCTCCGGCATTAGCACAACAAGACCGCTATCTTTGCGTTTTGAATTGCCATACTTATGAAATGAATTTGAAGAAAACAATATGTTTATTGATTGGTGTTATTTTAGTATCTGTAGCCCAAGCTCAAATAGACACAACTTTTTGGTTTGCCGCACCGTATGTTTGCCATGGGCACGCATATAAACCTGTTGTTTTCAGAATTTCAACTTATGGCAATCCCGCTAATATAACCATATCCGAGCCGGCTAATTCAAGTTTTATACCATATTCTTTTCATCTTGGTTCTTACAACGATACTACAATTGATGTAACCAGTCAGCTTGATAAAGTTGAATGTACGCCATACGATAATGTGTTAAATTATGGATTGAAAATAAGTTCCAGTTCATCTATTACGGCGTATTACGAAGTTTTGGCTTTAAATTCTGCAGGGCAATATACTAACCCTGAAATATTTCCATTAAAAGGAAATGTTGGAACTGGATTGAATTTTCTGATACCGGGGCAAATGGATTTTGCAAATGCTCAGGCAGGCACATCTTATAATCCGCAACCTAAAAACGGCTTTATTATTGTTGCACAGGAAGACAATACTACCGTAAAGATTGTTGCCAGCAATCCTATTATCGGGCATAATGCTAACGATACTTTTACGGTAAAATTAAATAAGGGTCAGGTGTATGCAGCCGTTGCTCAAGGATATACCATTGGCACACATATAGGAGGAAGTGCTGTAATATCCGATAAGCCAATATCCGTTACCATTTATGATGATTCGATTGGTCCAACAGCAACAGGAAACAGAGATTTGGTTGGAGACCAGATATTACCTGAAAATAATAACGGCAATGAATTTATTATTATAAGAGGCAATTTAATGGATGGCTATAATACACAAGACTATTATTATGTGTGGGCCACAAGAAATAACACGCATATTTATATCGACGGGGCAAGTTCTCCCATTCAAACATTAAACAGAGGGCAAGTTTACGTTGGGCATATAAGTAGTGCAAGTTCTTATATCAAAACAGATAGTGCTGTTTACTTATATCAAATTACCGGAGAAGGCGGAGAGATGGCTTCTACAAATTTGCCTGCTATTACCTGTACCGGCTCTCAACTCGTAACTTTCGTACGTTCAACTTCCGAAACATTTCAATTGAATTTATTGTGTAAAGCCGGAGATCAGGGAAATTTTTTAGTGAATGGTGTTGCAGCAATTCCTGCAAGCTTATTTGATTATGTACCGGGCACAAATAATAAATGGATGGCTGCAAGAATTACATCTTCTAATCTTTGGAATATTGATGCTTTATTTCCAACAGGAGTAACATCTGTTGTTTCAAATACCAGCGGCTTGTTTCATTTAGGTTTTTTAAACGGCGGTTCCGGTACCGGAACGAGATTAGGATATTTTTCCAACTACAGTATTATGCAAACTTTGCCAAGTGTTGCGTCTGCAAGTTGTTTTGGTACAAATATTCAATTAACATCAACACATATTTCGGGTGCAAGTTATGTATGGAGCGGGCCTAATGGGTTTTCCGGCAATATTTACAATCCTGTAATTAGCAATGCAACAACAGCCAGTTCGGGTATGTATAATCTAACCGTAACAATGAACAACGGTTGCGCCACATCACACGACAGTGTTTTAGTAACCGTTCATCCGTTACCAACTGTTTCTTTTTCAAAATCATTAGATACGGTTTGTTACGGTAATTCTAAAAAAGTTTTTTTTAGTTTAACAGGCACTGCGCCGTGGACGTTTATTTATAATAATACGGCAAAGAATGATACAATACCACTAATTACAAGAGCCGATACTTTTTTTGTGGCTGCACCAAAAACAAAAACAATTTATACCGCAGTAAGCATTGTTGATTCAAATACTTGCGTATCGTCTTCTACGCCAACCGTAAGTATTTACGATACGATGATGGTTTCCTCGTTACCTGTTGCCGGTTTTAAAATATCTGCTCCAACTTGTGCCAAAAACAATTTTCAGTTTGCAGACAGTTCAACAATAGGCCTCGATACACTAACACATTGGTACTGGATTTTTGCTCCCGGTGATACGGTTTCTACAAACAGCAAAACACCAATTACAAAAAATTATCTAACATGGGGCAATCATCCCGTAAAACTTGCCGTTCAATCGAGTTTGGGTTGTAACAGCGATACGCTTACTAAAAATATTTTAGTGAATCCATTACCAATACCCGGTTTCGTTTTACCTGAAGTTTGTTTAAAAGATACATTAACTCAATTTGCAGACACTACAAAAATTGCAGATAACTCAACAGGTTTTTCTTATTCCTGGAATTTTGGAGATAGTTTGGCCACGCCATTTCATCCAAATACTTCAACACAAACTAATGCAACACATCATTATTCGGCGCAAGGACATTATTGGGTTTCATTAAAAGTTACTTCAAGTAATTTCTGTGTTGACAGTATAAAGCAACTGTTTACTGTTAACGGTGCCGTACCGGCAGCAAAGTTTTCACTCAACAATTTGTCAACCAAATGCAGCAACGATTCTGTAAAAATTACCAATTTTTCTTCTGTTGATTTTGGAAGTATTACCTGGTTAAAAATCTATTGGGATTATACAAATAATCCTGCAAATTTCGATTCTATTCCTTTCCCATCACAAACTGGTGGCGATGTGTATGCACATTTATATTCCAATTTTGCACCACCTTCAAAAAATTTCAAAATACATTTTGCTGCTTATTCCGGTGCAACATGTGTTGATACAAAAGATACTGTTATTACTGTAACTGCAAGCCCTGTTGTTTCGTTTACAAAAATGCCGGGTATTTGTTTTGATGCGTTACCAAGACAAATTACGCAAGCAACGGAAACAAATAATATTTCTGCAGGAACGTTCTCTTATTTTGGAAATGGTGTTGCTGCTTCAGGTGTGTTTTCACCAAGCATTGCAGGAGTTGGAACCGATACCATTAAAGCATTATATATTTCCTCTGCAGGATGCAGAGATTCTGCATATCAACCTATCACCGTTTGGCCTTCACCAACCGCTAAATGGGGTTTTAGTTTTCCGCAATGCGAAAAAAATGAAATTAATTTCACAGATAGTTCTGTTGCCAATTATAAAAATATCATTAAATGGAAATGGAATTTTGGTGACGGAACATTTTAATTATTAACCAACAATTCTGTTTTCAAAAAAATATATGCTGCTTACGGATCTGATACCGCATCTTTAATTGTAACAACAGATAGTGGTTGCGTTAGCAAGGCCGACACACAAATCATTTCTGTTCACCCTTTACCGAAAGTAAATTTTGGAATACCGGACGTTGTTTGTTTGCCGGATGGAAAAGCACAGTTTACAGATTCATCGACTATTGCAGATAACACTCAAAATTTATTTAGTTACAAATGGAGCTTTGGGAATGCAAATAATAATACCGGGTCTCTTTTAAAAAACCCCGTATATCAATATACAGCTCTGGGAAGCTATCGAGTAAAACTGATTGTTACCAGTAAGGATCAATGTATTGATTCAATCACAAAAATATTTTCAGCTATTTATCCGCAACCAAAAGCAGATTTCAGTACAAATTCGTCAGAAGTCTGCATGGCCGATACAATATATTTCACTGATAAAACAACAGGTTTTACCGGTTCTGTTGTTTCGTGGAATTGGGATCTGGCACAAGGCTATACAGCAATACAGCAAAGCGCTTCCAGGCAATTTTCAGATTCCGGTTCTTATACCATCAGCTTATATGTATACGATTCTGTGGGCTGTGTTAGTGATACTGTTAACAAACAGGTTATTGTTGATCCGATACCTCATTTAGCAATGAAACATAATTTGGTTGTTTTGCAGGGTGGCAGTTTAAAAATAACTCCTGTTTTTTATGTTTTGGAACCATCTCAATTCAATTGGGTTCCGTCTACTTATCTGGATAGTACAAATATTCCATATCCTACAACAACTCCTTTAGACGATGTTACTTATAAACTTCAACTTACCGGCAAAGGAAATTGTACGGTAAGTGATACTGTTTTTGTAAAATTGTTAAAAGCCCCAACTATTCCAAATGCATTTTCTCCGAATGGCGATGGTATTAATGATCGTTGGGAAATAAAATACTTAGACAGTTATCCGGGCTGCGAAATAAATGTGTTTGACAGAGACGGGCAACCGGTTTTTTCTTCTGTGGGATATAATGTTAGTTGGGATGGAACATTAAAAGGAAAAGCCTTACCGGTTGGCACTTATTATTATATTATTAATCCGAAAAACGGAAGACAAATTATCAGCGGCTCCGTTACAATTCTCCGGTAAAATTTACAACGTGCCATGCCTTTTTTCTGTAAAACCGGTTGAAGCGTTATTTGGTAAATAAAAAACATAACGTAAACTTTATTTTGCCGAAAAAGCATTGACGGTTACCTTTGCGACCGTTCAAACAGAACATATTTTTAATTAAAACCTCCTTTTATGGATTCGGGCCCGAGTAGCAACAATTTATATTATTATTCTTTTTAGCCCGTAAGCTGTATTAGCTGCGGCAGTAAAAGAAATTACTGAACAGTTAAAATACAGTAACCATGATTCAACATATTTCTATATTCTCTAAACCGGTTGAACTTGTTTCAAACACAAGAATTTTATTTTATTCTTTCGTTACTACCGGAAAAAATACATACTTCTTATTTAATCATTCCAATAAACCCAAACCTCCCGTCGTCAGATAATAACGATTAATTAATCTCTGCGATGATTGCCAAGTGAACGAAATAAGAATATTCATGTAAATTTTTCAGGAGGGCAGAATGACAATATCAAGCGTTAAAGAAAAAATAAGAACACACAACCCCTTCCAGCTTAATAATAATATTGCAAACAATTTTGAATCTGTTGCGGCTGGTAAATTAAAGCAATGCTCCTATGCAGATAAGCATACTTTATTTGATTTGATGAAAACCTCGGACGAAGGTTTGGATAATGAGTTGGTTGAAGAACTTCAGGCTGAATTCGGATCAAACGAAGTTGTGCACGAAAAAGCACCCGCCTGGTATATTCAATTTATACAGGCATTTATCAATCCTTTTATTGCAGTACTAATTTTAATTGCTATTACGTCTTGGGTAATTGATGTTCTACTGGCAGCACCCGCAGATAGAGACTATAAAACCGTTATTGTGGTGGGCGTAATGGTTTTTATGAGTTCTATCATTCGCTTTTGGCAAGAGTTCAGG
>Ga0182038_10000954_pt1 | contig 15050 bp, 12 predicted proteins | sample sta12Can44000108_FD_125976 | JGI IMG/M metagenome (GOLD analysis project Ga0182038, IMG submission 125976) | Lab enrichment of tropical soil microbial communities from Luquillo Experimental Forest, Puerto Rico - statanox.12C.anox.44.000.108 | ecosystem: Environmental > Terrestrial > Soil >...
GCTTTGCAGAACGCCTACGAACTGAACTATCCGCCCGAACCCAATCACACATCCGCCCTGCTAAATATCGGCGCCAGCATGATGAATAGCAACATTGTGCGAGGTGGTGTGCCGCTTTTTACCCGCGACGTGACCGTAGGTGGCAATCAGTATACGAATACGTTGCAAAAGGAACTCGACCTCAGTTTTGACGATGCCGAAGAGCTCAAAATGGGCAAGGCCAGCACCCCTGAGCAATCGGAGGCACTCAGCCAGCACCTCCGCACGGTATCCGAGATCCTGCTGCTCGAGATCCAAAAGACATTTGATTTCTTTCGTCAGACGGCGCCGGCGGAAACCATCCACGATATCTACATCGCCGGCGGTACGGCCAGGACCGAGGGGCTGAAGGTTTTGCTAGGGACGGAGTTCGACATCCCGGTGGAAATTATGGATCCCTTTCGCAAAGTGACGGTCGATCCTCACAGGTTCGATCCCGCCTTCATCGCGGAGGTGGCTCCTCGAATGAGTGTAGCGGTGGGATTGGCATTAAGGAGCTTTGATTCCGCATGATCAAAATCAACTTTCTACAAGAAGGAGGCGTTCAAGCGGCCGGGGCTGAGTCTGCGGCGACGGGTCTTCCGCCGGCGCGCGATGCGGCTATTTTCCTCGCCAGCCTCCTCGTTGTGTGTGCTCTAACGGGCTCGTTGTACTGGTTCTGGAACAGACAGCTCAACCGCCAGCGCCAGGATCTGGCAGCCGAGAAGCGGGAAGCAACGCGCTTAGCCGCCATTCAGGCGGAGAACCAGCGGTTTCAACAGCGAGTAAGTGAAGCCCAGAGAAGTCTGGAGACGGTTCGTAATCTGCAAACCCAACGGGTCGGGCCCGTGGCACTGATGAACGCTCTCGGGGAACTGGTGAGCCGGACGACGGGCCTTTACCTTCTCACGGCTAACGTCGTGGGTGGCCGGCTGGTAATCCAAGGCCAGTCCGATTCGGTGGAAGCCATTGTGAACTTTATGGCCGTGCTCCGCCACTCGGGGAGCTTTGCCGACGTTCAGTTTCATCAGTTTTTTCAAGACGACCAAGAGAAGCGCTTGAGCTTCAAGTTCAATCTCGACTGTGTCTACCAGCCGTCCGCGACTCCGCTGACCGCGCACGCGGGGTCAGGCGTTGCTCAGGCGGTTGCGGTCACGAGACCCGCCGAGGGTGCCCGAGACCCCGACGGGACGGGGCTGTCGGGACGGGGTCTTGGGGACGGGGCCGCGCCAGCCGGGAACGCACCGGGGACCAGAGCGCGGTAAGTAGTAAGTCGACATGCCGGGCTGAAGCCCGGCGCTACGTGGGAGCGCAAGATTCGATGGCCAGAGACTTTAACAATCTTCCGCCGGGTCTTCGAGTTGCAGTGTTTGCTGCGGCGCCGGTGGTTTTGGGGGCTGCCGCGTTCTGGTACTTCGTCTGGCCGGTGTCGGTGAAACTGACATCGACCAAAGCAGAGGTCGCCAGACTGCACGCTCAAAACCTCAGAAACCAGTCCATCGAGCGGCAACGCCGAGAGTTTCAACAGCGAATCGCGCAATTAGAAGAGGAGTTGAAAGCTTTCCGCGCGACCGTGCCGGATGAGCCTGCTCCGGATGAGCTGGTGAAGATGGTCCATGACGCAGAGCAAGCCGCGGCGGTGCACGTTCGCAGCTTTGTTGCTCAGCCGGTCGTGCAACAGCAAATGTACGCTGAAATGCCTTTCAAGGCGCGAGTAGACGGCACTTACTACGCCTTGGTGAGTTTCTTTAACGCTTTGACGCAGGCACAAAGAATCATCGGGGTCTCCAACCTGGCGTTGGGACCTCCCACGGCTACCGGCTCAGGAAAGTACACCATCGACCCCGAGGCGACCGTCGGCGTCAACTGCGTGGTGACCACATACTTCAACCAGTCGCAGCCGTTGGAGCAGGCGAAAAAGAAGAAGTAGACCCTAAATAGCAAAGGCACGGACATGGTGAACCGTCGCGGGCATCCGAAATGTCTTGGTTACTTGCTGCTCATAGCGCTGGCGAGCCCCTCTGTCTCGGTGTGGGGAGGGGCACCGCAAAGCGTCAGCACTCAAGATGTTGGGTCTGGGTTGCCAGCGTTGCGCCTCTTACCGCGAACGCCGTTTTCGTTAGCCCTCTGGGCCGACAATAGTCAACCCATGGCTCAACTGACAGAGGATCAGGCGGCCGACTCCTCACCCCAGGAGGGAGTCTCGAAACCGTCTGAAAGGGAGGGTGGTTCGGTCTTGGCGGCTTCCCAGCCCGCTTCGGCCTCCTCCTCCCCTGCTGTGAAGCCGGAAGGTCAGTCCCCGCCTGCAGGGTACGATGGGCCACGAACCACGGAGCAGGGACCACTGCTCACGATGCCCTCCGCTGCGGTCTGGCAAAGGGTGTCGCAAGCCATGACGGCTCTGAGGGCTGAACTGGCGTCTCCCAGCCTGCTGCCGCGAACACCGTTGTCTCCAGCCCTCTGGACTGAAGGTACTCAAGCTGCGGCCAAGCAGACGGAGGATGAGGCCTCCAGTGTAGTCCAGGAGGGAGTGTCGAAACCATCTGAAACGGGGAGTGGTTCGGCCTTGGCTGCTTCCCAGTCGGCTCTCCCGCAGTCTCAGGCGGTAAAGCCGGGAGGCCAGCCCCCGGCTCAGGATTACAACGGACCAGAAGCCACGGAGCCAGAATCCCCGCCTATGATGCCCCCCGGTCCGCTCTGGCAAAGGGCGTCACAAGCTATGACCGCTCTAAGGGCTGAACTTGCGTCTCCCAGCCTGCTGCCCCGAACGCCGTTATCTCGAGCCCTGTGGACCGAAGATACTCCACCTGCGGCCGAGCAGACGAAGGATGAGGTCTCCGGTGCGGTTCAGGAGGGAGCGTCGAACCTATCTGAAACGGACAGTTCGGCCTTGGCAGCTTCCCCGCCGGCTCCGGTCCCCCCCTCCCATGCTGTGAAGCTGGAAGGTCAGGCCCCGCCTGCAGGGTACGATGGGCCACGAACCACGGACCAGGGACCACTGCTCACGATGCCCTCCGCTGCGGTCTGGCGCAGGGCTTCGCAAGCTATGTCCGCTCTTAGGGCTGAACTACCATTTCCAAGCCTGCTGCCGCGAACGCCGTTATCTCCAGTCCTCTGGACCGAAGATACTCAACCTGCGGCCGAGCAGACGGAGGATGAGGCCTCCGGTGCAGTCCAGGTGGGAGCGTCGAAACCGTCCGAAACGGGAAGCAGTTCGGCCTTGACTGATTCCCAGCCGACTCTCCCGAAGTCTCAGGCCGTAAAGCTGGGAAACCAACCCGTGGCTCAGGGTTACAACGGACCACAAGCCACGGACCCGGAATCCCCGCTTATGATGCCCTCCGCCCCAGTCTGGCAAAGGGCGTCGCAAGCCATAACCATTCTGCACGTTGAGCCCGCGTCTCCGGGCCTCTTCCCACGGTCACCGGTTTCCCCGGACCGCTGGACCTACGAGGCTCAACCTGTGGCTCAGCAGGCTAAGAAAGGGGAACAGGGGAAAAAGGAAGAAGGGAAAGCTGCCGCTTTTCAACCGCCTCCTGTTCTCTTAGCCGCTCTCATGGATCCAGGTGATCAACCCCCGGCCCAGGGTCACAACGAATCTATTACCAAGGACCATGGAGAACCCACTACTGCTCCCCCGGAGGTTTCTGAGCACTCGTCTGCCACAAAGAGTTTGGGTGGTCGGTCTGGGGCTCGGGGGTACGACGGACCACCAATAATGAACCAGGGACAGGCGGCTTCTGCTTCTCAGACTGGCCCTCTCAGCCCTTCCTCTGCTGCAAGCCAGAAAGTGCAGCCGACGGCCCAGGTTGACCACGGACCATACACTACGAATCACGCGAGCACTAATGCTCTACGGGAATCCGCGGGCCAGTTTCCCAGCACGCCGAGCGGCAAGTGGGCACTTCGCGATCCCTTCAAGCTTCCGCCGCCACCACGCCCTGAGCAGGAGGAGAAGGATGATCCCAATCCCTTGCCGGCAAATCGCCCGCCGGGGTCTCGGGGCCTTCTTGTGGAACAGTTGAAACTGAAGGGCGTCGTGCGCGACAGCGCAACCCAAAAAATGATTGCTGTCGTCACCGCGCCCAATAACCGTGCTTACTTCCTACGGGAGGGTGAAGCGGTGTACGACGGAGTGGTGAGCAAAATCACGCCGGATGCGGTCTATTTCAAGGGAAACATCTTTAACTCCAAGCGCGAGGTCCACTTTCGTGAGGTCGTCAAGATACTCAGTCCGGCTCCGGGAGAAATAAAATGAAAACAAGGGCTAAATGCAATTTCGTGGCGATGGGTCTGGCAGTAGGGGGCATCCTTTTAGGCGTGAGCGACGTCGAGCATTCTGCTGCTCCCGCCGAGCAGGCGCAGGCTGCGAAAGCGGCCCAGACCCTAGCGCGGGCCGCGGCCAGCCCAACTCAACAGAGTTCGCCGAGCTTGCCTCAGCAACCCGGTCCCGCCGCGGGTGGGCCGGCAGGCCAAGGGCAGCAGCATGCAGAGTACACCGGTGAGCGGATCTCACTCAACCTTAAGGACGTCGACCTCAAGGACTTTTTCCGGCTTATCCACGAGATCAGCAAGCTGAACGTCATTGTGGATGCCAACGTGACTGGGACCCTCACTTTGGTGCTCGATGATGTACCGTGGGACCAGGCTCTCGACATAGTTCTCCGGGACAACGGCTTGGCCAGGGTTCTCGAAGGGAACGTCCTGCGGATTGCCAGAGTGCAGACCCTTGCTGGCGAACATGAAGCGGCTGCCAAGCTGGTCGACGCCCAAGTAGATGCGGCTCCCCTGGTGACCGTCTTCCGACGGCTGCACTATGCCCAGGCCAGAGCCACCACCGGCGCTGGCGGCGCAGCGATTCCTGGAGGGGCTGGCGGTGCGGGTGGCCAGGCGCTACCAGGCGTTGTGGATATCATCAAGGGATCAGGCGTGCTCAGCAGGCGGGGAACCGTCCAGGCGGATCCGCGCGACAACACGGTAATCATTTCCGATGTCGCAACCCAAATACCCATCATTGAGGGCTTTATCGACAAGCTGGACAAAAAGACGCCGCAAGTGTTCATCGAGGCCAAGATTGTGCTGACCACTTCCGCCTTCGCGCGGACCCTGGGAGTTCAACTGGCAGGGTTGTTGCTTAACCCGTCAGGAAGCGTTATAACAGGTGGTGCCACGGGACCGGGCTCTACCGTCGGCATAACTCCTCCATCGGGCACTGCAACCAGCAGCACTACTTCGCCGGGTTCGAGTAAGAGCCTCACGGTTCCCATTTCGGGAACCCGACCGCCCGGCCCAGCTATCAATATCGGCACTGTTACTGCAGCCGGTACCGGCGTATACGCCATTTCGAACGCCTCAGCAAGATACCTTATCAACGCCGCCATCTCTGCAGCCGAAACGAATGACCAATTGAAAGTGATTTCGGCGCCAAACATTGTTGCGCAAAATAATATGATTGGTGAAGTCGTGCAAGGCGTTCAGATTCCGGTTCAGACAGTCATCAACAACACTGTGACGACGATTTATATCAACGCCGCCCTCCAGCTCGACGTGGTGCCCCAAGTCACCGACGACGGTAGCGTCTTCCTGAACATCAAGGTCATAAACGCTTCCCCCGGCGCTCCACCCCCGGGATCCTCGAACCCCGAAATCACCACGCAGTCCGCAACCACGCAGGTGCTGGTTCCGGACGGGGGCACCGTGGTGTTTGGGGGAGTAAAGGTCACTAATCGCGACCACAACGTTAACAAAGTGCCGGGCCTGGGTAGCCTCCCCCTTCTCGGGAATCTCTTCAAGACTACTGCCGTAACCGATCAACAACAGGAACTGATATTCTTTGTGACACCCAAAGTCCTACCCGGATAGATTTGATAGATTCTGCCGTGCGTGACAGGGCAAACTGGCGGTGCGATACTGTCATTCTGAGAGTGTATACGGCTTTATCTTTTACTCTTTACCCTCTACACTTTCACTTTTCTTTATCTTCAGGTGGGCAGAAAAGGGGACTCCGGCCTGGGCGTGAGCTTCTCCGCTATCGGATGCGGAATCCGGTCCAACTCTTCCAGTACGATCTGGCCCGCGAGCGCCTCGCACCCAGTTGGGCCAGTCAGACAGGTTGCGGACATCTGCCGATCTCTAATGGTTAACCGGCAGCCCCCCGCCTTTTCCAGTTCGATCCTTTCGTCGTTAGCGAAGCCCAGATCACCCTCCCCAGGCGACTGAGCCCTAGCTGTTCCTCCAACTCCTGGGGCGAGAGGACCATCACGGCTCCTGTGTCCACGGCAACCTCCGCCTCGGCTTTCCTGATCTTCTTGCGGCTGAGCTTGCGCTGCTCGCACATATAGAGGTCACCCTCGTTTTCCAGGCGCAACCGGACTCGAATTTCTCCCATAGAAACATTATGCAGTCAGGCCGCTCTGGATGATCCTGTAGCTGTGCTATCCTCCATGCAGAGGAGATGCCGTGTCCGCGCCTTTGTTTAGGCTCACAGATGCGCAACCAACCACCGAACTCCTTGCCGCCCGGCAGCAGCATCTCAGGACTGAGCTTGAGAAGCGGCGCTTGCCGATCCTCGTGGTATCAAGTCCGGTCAACATCTTCTATCTGACGGGGTTCCACGGGACGGCCGGCGTCGCGCTCTTCGACCGCTTCGAGGCTGTGGTTTGGGTCGACCCCCGCTACACGCTCCAGGCTCGCGACCAGGCTTCCGGCGTTGAGGTAATCGAGGCCAGGACGGGATTGTTCAAAGCGGTAGGTCGCCGGCTGAAAAAGAGAAGGGCTCGCCTGGCGGGCTATGAGGACGCGCATCTAAGTTGTGCGCAGTTCAAGAATTTAGAGCGCGAAAGCCCTCGCACGACACGATGGCAGGCGGCCGGCGGCATCGTCGAAGAATTGCGGATGGTGAAGGACTCCTATGAGACCGATCGGATCCGTCAGGCAGGCCATCTGACGGCTGAAGTCCTGACTGAGATCATTCCCGGCGTCCGGCCAGGCGTGCGTGAATCCGACCTGGCTGTGGAGCTCGAATATCGTATGCGACGAAAGGGCGCCGACGGGGCGGCTTTCGAGACCATCGTGGCTTCCGGCGTTCGTGGCGCTCTGCCCCACGCCCGTGCATCGAGCAAGCAATTGTCCGCCCGTGAGTTGGTTATGTTCGACCTTGGTGCTATACTCGCGGGCTACGCGGCCGACATGACCAGAACTCTGTACCTCGGCAAGCCTGGGCTGCGGGTGAGAAACCTTCACAAAGCTGTTGTGGAAGCAGAGCGAGAGGCGGTTGAGGCTGCGCGCCACGGGGCTCGAGCTGGAGATGTGGACGGGGCAGCCCGTCGCTCGCTGAAACGGCGAGGCCTCGCCGATCACTTCACCCACAGCACCGGTCACGGCGTGGGCCTCGAGGTCCATGAGAGACCCCGGTTGGGCCGCAACGAGAAGACGAGACTGCGCGCTGGATTCGTGGTCACTGCCGAGCCGGGGATCTACCTGGAAGGCTTCGGTGGGGTCCGAGTGGAGGACACTGTTTTGGTCGGCACCGAGGGCAGCCCCGAAATTCTGACACCGGCGCCCAAAGAGCCGTGGTTTATCGAGTAGCGGCCGCGCCTCTGGAGTGCGGCAGCTTGCTGCCGCTTTGATTCCGCGAGCTTGCTCGCGGCGTGACTCGCCCAAGGCACGACAAGCGGGCAAATGGCCAGCAAGCTGGCCTGAGAGAAAGCGGCAGCAAGCTACCGCATTCCAGAGCGCTTCGCGCATTTTCGGGTGAATGGAGCGAGAATATGCCCGGCAAAAACGTCGGCAAGGAGGAGCGCGAAGCGCGCGCCTGGAATCTGAAGGACATCGGGCAACTGCTCGACCTGCTGGTGGCACGGGAGATAAGCGAATTCGAAATGGAAAAGGACGGCTTGAGGCTTCGCATCCGGCGTGGGATCACGTACCAACCGGCGTCCGGCAGCGCGGGCCTTTCTGTCCAGTACGCCGGGCCGCTCGGTCCGTCAGCGACATCCCCTGGGCGCGATGATGCCCCGACCGCCACCGAACACCCACCTGCAGAGTCGACCGACGACCTGTATATCATCAAGTCGCCCATTGTGGGCACGTTTTACAACGCGCCTTCTCCCAACGCCCCTGCCTTTGTAAAACTGGGCGACGTCGTCCAAGTGGGGCAAGTGCTGTGCATCATCGAGGCCATGAAGCTAATGAATGATATTGAGTCTGAAGTGGCCGGAGAAATACTCCGAGTCTATGTCGAGAACGGACAGCCGGTAGAATACGGACAGTCTCTGTTTGCCATTAAGCCCTCATACAGGAAATAGTCCATCAGTCTTTCAGTCCCTCAGTCCTTGGTCTCTTCACTCTCGACCGAGGCACTGAATGACTTTTGGATTGAGGGACTGAAGGACTGAGAGACCGAGTGACTGGCGGACTGCCTTGACCCCATGTTCAAGAAGATTTTGATCGCCAACCGGGGCGAGATTGCTCTCCGTGTAATCTGTACCTGCAAGGAACTGGGCATCCCCACGGTGGCCGTCTATTCGGAAGCCGACCGCTTCTCCCTCCACGTGCGTTTCGCCGATGAGGCGATCTGCATCGGACCGCCAAGGAGCTCGGAGAGCTATCTGAACGTCGCAAGTATCATCTCTGCCGCCGAGATCACCGGCGCCGACGCCATCCACCCGGGTTACGGTTTCCTATCGGAGAACGCTTCCTTTGCCGAGGTCTGTGAGACTTCGAAGCTGGCTTTCATCGGGCCGCGGCCGGAAGTGATCCGTCTTATGGGTGACAAGGACAAGGCGCGGAAAAAGATGTCGGAGCTGGGGATACCTGTGTTGCCAGGCTCGGACGGACCGGTTCAGTCCGAAGTCCAGGCTCTGGAAGCGGGAGAGCGGATTGGCTACCCGCTGATGGTCAAGGCGGCGGCCGGAGGCGGCGGACGAGGCATGCGTATCTCCGAATCGGCCAACGACCTGCCGCGCTCGCTCCAAACCGCTCAAAGCGAAGCCGCAGCGGCATTCGGCACGCCTGAGGTCTATCTCGAGAAGTACATTGCTAAGCCCAGACACATCGAGTTCCAGGTCCTGGGCGACGCCGAGGGCAGAGTTGTTCACCTGGGCGAGCGCGAGTGCACTATTCAGCGGCGGCACCAGAAACTGGTGGAGGAGTCGCCCTCAACACAGGTCGATTGCGCCACGCGGCGACGCGTGGGGCGCCAGGTGACCGAGGCGTTGCAGGAGGTCGGCTACACGAACGCCGGCACTGTGGAATTCCTGATGGATGAGCACGGTCAACTCTATTTTCTCGAAATGAATACCCGCATTCAGGTTGAACATCCTGTGACCGAGATGGTGACCGGCCTGGATATGGTGAAGTACCAAATCCAGATTGCTGCCGGCGAACGCCTGGATATAAGCAGCGAAACGATCGAATTGCAGGGTCATGCTATCGAGTGTCGTATCGTCGCCGAGAATCCTGACACCTTCGAGCCTTGCGCCGGCAAAGTGACCGGCCTCCATGTGCCGGGAGGGCCGGGCGTTCGGGTAGACAAAGCCGTTTACACTGAATCGGTGATACCACCCTATTATGATTCGTTAATCGCGAAGGTCGTCGCACACGGTCAGAACCGCGACGAGGCGATCCGTCGCATGGCCCGGACTCTCGACATGTTTATCGTCGACGGGGTGGCCACCTCCATCCCGGTCCATCGGAGGATTATGGCAGATCCGGACTTCCGAGCCGGTAAGTTCGACACCCACTTTCTGGAACGATTCACTCCGAATGGAAGACGATAGGAATAGCGAATTTGAAATGCTGAGTCTCTCGTCGGGCTTGCTGCATGATGACACGCCAGCATCTCCGCCTTAAGTGACTGCGAAAGCGACGTGATCCACGGCAGTCTGTACTTCACCTGCCCTCCTCGTTTGCCATGGATCGACTAAGTGGCAGACGTACGTGCACTGGGGCTGTAGCGGTTCACAACCCCGCCGCGGGGAAGCTTTCTGGAACAGTGCTGGCGCCGGCTGCGCTTCCGCTCACACCAGCCCAACCCTTGGGAGGAGTTGATCCTGCAGCGCGAGGGCGCGCGGGCGACGCCGGCCGGCGGCAGGGCATTCCGGCCGTCGCGGCTGGCTAAACGCTGTCCCCCCGGCAAGGAAACTTGTTTGCCTTTCCAGCTTCCCTGCTTGGCAATTCACTTCCACCGCACAGGAACTGAATGAAAAAGAGGCTTGGGGAAAACAGCCGAGTCCTCTAGAATTGACCGGTTGCGAGAACGATGAACAAAAACACACCCACGCCAGCGCCCGAACCAGCCTGCGCGTCGCGCTGTCGCCATGCTTGTCGTCCCAGAATGCTAACTCCCTCTCTGTGCGGCATCTTTGCTGCGCTCCTCCTGAGCTTGCAAAGCGTGGCTGGGACCGATCATCCAGCGCCGCAGGAAGCCAGCTTCGTCGTTCACGATTTTCACTTTAAGGACGGAGAAACACTGCCTGACTTACGCATTCACTACGCGACCCTGGGTGCTCCGCGACGCGACTCGAACGGGAAGGTGACCAATGCCGTGCTCATTCTGCACGGCACAACCGGTTCTTGGAGGCAGTTCACCTCACCGCAATTCGCAGATGTCCTCTTCGGACCCGGTCAGCTCCTCGACGCCGACCGCTACTTCATCATCCTGCCCGACAACATCGGCCATGGCGGCTCGAGCAAACCCAGCGACGGCTTGAAGGGCCGCTTTCCTCATTACGACTATGAAGATATGGTAGCCGCCCAGCACCAGCTTCTTACCGAGGGTCTGGGAGTGAACCATCTCCGTCTTGTGATGGGCAGCTCCATGGGCTGTATGCACTCCTGGGTGTGGGGTGAGACCTATCCCGATTTCATGGACGGCTTGATGCCCCTGGCGTGCCTGCCCGTGCAGATTGCGGGACGGAATCGAGTGTGGCGCCAGGCTTTGATGGACTCTATCCGGCTCGATCCGGCTTGGAACAAAGGCGAGTATACCGAGGAGCCCCTAGAGGGGATTCGCTCTGCTTTGTATCTTCTGTTGATTGCGGGCAGCGCTCCGCTCGAGTGGCAGAAGGATTATCCGACTCGCGATCAGGCGGATCTTTTCGTCGAGGGCTACATCGATCGCCGTCTGCACAGCATCGACGCTAACGACATGCTTTATGCAGTCGACGCTTCGCGCAATTACGATCCCTCCGCGAACCTGGAGAAGATCAAGGCGCCGGTGATGTTCATCAATTCGGCCGACGACTTTATCAACCCGCCGGAGCTCGGCATCGCCGAACGCGAGATCAAGCGGGTGCCGCACGGGCAGTTTCACCTGCTTCCCATAACAGACCAGACGCGCGGCCATGGTACACACACTGTGGCGACGGTCTGGAAGCAGTATTTGGAGGAGTTGCTGGAGGAGTCGGCACGACAGTAACCCTTGAATTCCGAATTCGGAGCTCCAGTAATGAAGATGAAACTATGCGGGCCCGCAGCGGGTCTGATCCTGGCTGCGACCTGGGGCCTCAGCATCGGGCCGCAGCGTCAGGCGCCATCGCCCTCGCTCGATTCCGCCGTGGGGCCGCTCTTCGCCACCCAGAACTTCAGGCAGGTGGCGATCTCTCCCGATGCGAAGCGGGTGACCTGGGTGCAAAGGATCCATGCCAAGGACGGGGCGCCCACGCCGAATTCGGCCATTTACGTCCAGGAGCTAGTGGCTGGCGCCAAGCCCCGGCAGGTCTCGGCCTCGGTCGGTGCGCCCCATGACGAGCACGACGCGGCCTGGTCGCCTGACTCAGAGCATCTGGCGTTTCTTTCCGATGCTGCCGCAGATGGCCAGACCCAGCTCTACGTGACCGACGCGACCGACCATCGCGCAGCGGGCGGCGCAGGAGACCCAAAGGTGCAAGTGGACCTCCGCGGGGGCGCCAGGCAGTTAACCCACCTCAAAGGCAACCTCGACAATCCGCAGTGGTCGCCGGACGGCACGAGCATCGCATTTCTCTTCATCGAAAATGCGCCGCGCGTGCCCGGCCCTCTCGCGCCCATGACGCCGCCTTCGGGCGAAATCGAAGAGCATCCTCTGGAACAACGTCTGGCCGTGGTGGACGTTCCCTCGGGAGAGGTGCGCCAAGTGTCGCCGCCCGACCTTTACGTGTACGAATACGATTGGCGACCGGACAGCAAAGGCTTCGTGGCCACCGGCGCACATGGCTCTGGTGACAACAACTGGTGGCTCGCCGAACTGTACGCCATCGACGCCAAGGTGCGCGAGGCCCACTCTCTCTACAAACCGAAGCTGCAGATTGCCCAGCCGCACTGGTCCCCGGACGGCCAGAGCGTTGCTTTCATCGAGGGGCTGATGAGCGATGCCGGCGCGAACGGCGGGGACATATTCGTGCTACCGGCCTCCGGCGGCGAACCGCGGGACGTGACACCTGATATGAAGGCTTCGGTCACTTGGCTTCGGTGGACGGCCTCCAGGCGCGTCGTTTTTGCTGAGAATGTCGATGGCGAAACCGGCGTGGCGGCGGTTGATCCGGCCGTTGGCAATGTGGAAGACCTGTGGCGCGGTCCTGAAGCGATATCGGCTGAGGCAGACGGCTGGTTGACCAGCCTCTCGCTCGCGGCGGATGGCAAGACGTCGGCGACCGTTCGCGATTCGTTCTCCAGCCCGCCCGAAGTATGGGCCGGTCCGGTGGGCTCGTGGCAGCAGATCACGCACGTCAATGCGAAGATCCGTCCCACCTGGGGCGAGGTCAAGAGCCTTCATTGGTCAAGCGACGGCCTCAACGTGCAGGGCTGGCTGCTTTACCCGCACGAGTACGATCCGGGTCGGCGCTATCCTCTGGTGGTGGAGGCTCACGGCGGACCCGGTTCGATGGTAGGTCCGGGCTGGCCGGACAGCTTCTTCAATACGTCCGTTTTGTCGAGCTTGGGCTATTTCGTCCTCTACCCCAATCCGCGCGGCAGCTTCGGCGCGGGCGAGAAGTTTACCCAGGGCACCGTTAAGGATTTTGGTTACGGCGACTTGCGCGACATTCTGGCGGGCGTGGACGAGGTGGTGAAGACGCTGCCGGTGGATGCCGGGCGCATCGGCCTCACGGGCTGGAGCTACGGGGGTTATGTGACGATGTGGGCCGTCACTCAGACCCAGCGATTCAAGGCTGCAGTGGCAGGCGCCGGAATTGCCGACTGGCTAAGCTATTACGGCGAAAACGACATCGACCAGTGGATGAAGCCCTTCTTCGGCGCCTCGGTCTATGACGATCCCTCCGTCTATGCCAAGAGCTCACCGATTACCTACATCAAGAACGCGAAGACGCCCACGTTGATGCTCGTGGGCGAACGGGACGGCGAATGTCCGGCGCCGCAGTCGTTCGAATTCTGGCACGCTCTAAAGGCTCTCGGAGTTCCTACGAAGTTGGTGGTCTATGCCAACGAGGGGCATGCTATCCGCACGCCGGAGGATCGACGCGACATCATCGAGCGCACGGTGGGATGGTTCAACCAGTACTTGATGTGAAACGGAAGGCAGGTGGTGTGTTATGGCGAAATCAGTTCAAGAACTGCTGGCACAGAATGAGAAGTTGGCAAACGATCTTCTGGCTATGCACGCTGACGATGTTGATCGCGAACGACGTTTTCCGCGACAGAACATCCAGGAGCTCGGGCGCAACGGTCTCGTTGGGCTCGTAGTTCCTGCCAAGTATGGAGGGGCAGGGGGCAGCATTCCCGAGATGGCGCAGGTCCTGGAGCGCATGGCGCAGGCTTGTCCCTCCACGGCCATGGTGATGCTCATGCACTACTGCGGGACGGCGGTCGTCGCCGCCAAGGGGAACGCCACGTTAAAGCAGAGCCTGCTACCGTCGATAGCGCGCGGCGAACACTTGACGACATTAGCATTCAGCGAGGCAGGCTCGGGCGCCCACTTCTACATGCCGGTCAGCGAGGTGAAAAGGAACGGTCGGGGCCTGCGTTTGACGGCTCGCAAGACGTTCGTTACAAGCGCCGGCGAAGCGGATAGCTATGTGGTTTCGACGCGCAAGGCGGGCGCCTCCGGGCCCACCGATCTGGATATGTACCTTGTCGCTCAAGGCACGAAAGGTTTCGAGGTTGAAAGGCGCTTTGAGGGGCTGGGCCTGGCAGGGAACGCCAGTGCGCCGATGAAACTCGAGGACGTTGAACTGGAGGAGGAAAAGCGGCTGGGAGGTGAAGGCAGTGGTTTCCAAACCATGATGGAGGTGGTTCTGCCGCATTTCCAAGTGGGTGTGGCGGCGGTGTCCTTGGGAATTGCAACCGCTGCCTTCCAGGCTGCCTCGGCGCACGTTGTGGCCCGGAAATATGAACACGCAGGTGGAGCAGCTTTGGCAGCCATCCCGCGCGTCCAATTCCTCGCCGCGGAGATGGCGCTGGAGCTGCGCTCGGCGCGCGCGTACTTGGCTGAGACCATTCGCCGCATCGCAGCGAGTGATCCGGAAGCCATGCTGGATGTTCTGGGCGTCAAGGCGCGTGCGGCCGAGGCTGCGCTTGCCGTCTCCGCGCGTGCCATGACCCTGGGTGGAGGAGCAGCCTTTGGCCGGCGCGGAGGGCTGGAGCGAATGTTCCGCGACGCACAGGCCGCTTCTGTAATGGCGCCTACCACGGACGTCCTGAAGGAGTTTCTGGGGAAGGCGTGCCTGGGAGTTCCGCTGTTCTAAACGCAGCGTCCGGACGGAACGGCCAAAGCTGCGGGCTTGTATCAGGGCATGGCTTTAAGCCATGCCGCCAATTCGCTCGAAAGAAATGGGCTTTAGCCCCTGATTATGGCAGCACCAGCCCGCTACGCCAACCTACTGGGCGACAGGGCTCAAGAACCAGGGCTGTCCGGCGCTTAAGATTGGCGGCACCAGCGACCACGCTCATCGGCTTTTCCGTCTGTCGAAGAATCTAGCGTTGGCGGACGTGGTGGAGAAAGTGAAGACCAGTTCCTCGAAGTGGCTTAAGACTCAGGCCAGAACCTTGCAGTCGTTTCATTGGCAGAACGGCTAGGGGGTGTTTTCGGTGAGCCC
>Ga0182038_10000960_pt1 | contig 15006 bp, 16 predicted proteins | sample sta12Can44000108_FD_125976 | JGI IMG/M metagenome (GOLD analysis project Ga0182038, IMG submission 125976) | Lab enrichment of tropical soil microbial communities from Luquillo Experimental Forest, Puerto Rico - statanox.12C.anox.44.000.108 | ecosystem: Environmental > Terrestrial > Soil >...
AGCATGGCAGTCACTCGGAACCGATCGGCCAGCGAGTACAGGTCCATCCGTTGACAACAGGCGGCCTTCTCATGGAAGGACTGACCGAAGCACCGCGCCGCGCATGCGGCGCGGTGCAAGTTTCCGCAGCCGCGCGACGGGGACGACGGTGCGCGTTCCGGCCACGCGCCCGATGGCCGCGGCGCGGAGCACGGGCGCCGACGTGCCGCGGCCCGGGCGTCTACCCGCTGGCGGCGGGTGACAAGCCCCCCGATGGCGGTTCAGCCGGGGAGAGGATGAAGGCGGATCTAGTGCTCGTGCTCGTGCCCCGAGCCCTCGTGCCCGTGCTCCCCGCCCCCGTGCTGGTGCGTCTCCTGCGAGCCTGCGTGCTCGTGGGAATGGACGTGCTCGTGGCTGTGCGGGTGCGTGTGCTTCGTGCCACCGTGCGAGTGCTCGTGCTCGTGGACGTGCTGGTGGGTGTGAGCGTGCTCGTGCATGGGGGGCTCCTTGGGCTTGCCCCGCAGGATAGGAGCGCGCTTCTCCTCCAGCCACGCCTTCCAGGCTCCCATCCCCTCTCCGGTGCGCGCCGAGACGCGTAGCACCTTCGGGTCGGGCATGACGCGGCGGAGGCTGTCCTCGAGCCGCGCCAGGTCGATGTCGAGGTGCGGCACGAGGTCGACCTTCGTCACCAGGACGAGGTCGGCCTTCTGGAACATCACGGGGTACTTGAGCGGCTTGTCCTCGCCCTCGGTGACGGAGAGCGCGACCACGTTCGCCTCCTGCCCGAGATCGTAGATGGCGGGGCAGACGAGGTTGCCGACGTTCTCGATGAAGAAGACGTCGAGCCCGCGCCAGGGGAAGTCGTGGAGCGACCGGTGCACGAGCTCCGCGTCGAGGTGGCACGCCTGGCCGGTGGTGATGGCCTTCGACGGGATGCCCGCCTTCTCCAGCCGGCGCGCGTCGTTGTCGGTGGCGAGGTCGGCCGAGACGGCGCCGAGCCGGACTCCGTTCACCACGCGCGCCGTCGCCTCGAGCACCGCCGTCTTGCCCGAGCCGGGCGAGCCCATGATGTTGAGCGCCAGCACGCCCGACTCGCGGAAGTGCTCGCGGTTGTGGGCGGCCGCCCGGTCGTTGCCAGCCAGGATCTTCTCGTGCAGCTCGACCGGCACAAGCTCGGTGTCACCGCAGCCACAGGTGGTGCACATTCAGGGGATCTCCATGTCGATGGCGTCGAGGAGCAGGGCGTCGCTCTGCGGGGTGAGGCGCGCGGGCTCGCTGCACGGTTCGCAGCGCAGGATGTCGCCGCGCCCAAAGGCCTTGCCGCACCTGGGACACTCCCATCGCGCCGGGTAGTGGACGACCTCCAGCGCCGCCTTCTCGCACACCGTGCCCTGGCGGAAGGTCTCGAAGGCGGTCTGGAAGAGCTCCGGGTCCACCCCTGCCAGCTCTCCCAGGCTCACCTTGAGGCCGTGGACGGCGATCGCGCTGCGGCGGCGCGCCTCCTCCTCCACGCGCCGGATGAGCGCCTCGACGAGCGAGTACTCGTGCATGCCTAGCAGATCCGCGGCAGCGGCTCGCCGTCGCTCTCGGCGAGGAGCCGCCGGCCGAGGCCGGTGTCGAGGATCACGTTGCCCGGGCGCTCGGCGATCGCGGTGCCGACCACCGCCGCCCGGCGGCCCTGGGGGTGCTCGCGCAGCGCGGCCAACACGCGGTCGGCCGCCTCGGGCCGGACGCCCAGCACGGCCTTCCCCTCGTTCGCGACCACAAGCGGGTCGATGCCGGGGATCTCGGCCGCGGCTTGCACCTCCGGGGTCACCGGCACGGCCGGACCGTCGAGCAGGACGCCCACCTTCGCCTTCTGCGCGAACTCGTGCATCACCGAGGCGAGCCCGCCGCGGGTCGGGTCCTTCATGGCGACGATCGCGTCGCCGCCCGCCTGGAGCGCCGCCCGAACGAGCCCGTTCACCGGCGCGACGTCGGAGCGGAGGTCGCCCTCGATCTGCAGGTCGCGCCGCTTCGTCATGACCGCCATGCCGTGGTCGCCCACGGTGCCGGTCACGATGATCTTGTCGCCGGGCTTGAGCCCGTCGTCGCGGACGATGCGCCGCGCCATGGCGAAGCCGGCGGTGTTGAGGACGATGCCGTCCACCTCGCCCTTGCCCATCACCTTGGTGTCGCCGGTGACGATGGTGACGCCCGCCTCGTCGCAGGCGCGCTTCATGGAGTCGCGGATGCGCTCCAGCTCCTCGCGCGGGAAGCCCTCCTCGATCACGACGGCGCAGGTGAGCCCGAGCGGCTCGGTCGCGCCCATCATGGCGAGGTCGTTCACCGTCCCGCAGATGGAGATGCGGCCGATGTCGCCGCCCGGGAAGAAGATGGGCTGCACGACGTGCGAGTCGGTCGTGACCACCAGCCACTGGTCGCCGACGCGCAGCGCCGCGCCGTCGTCCATCGCGGCGAGGCCCACGCCGTCGACGGGCCCGCCCAGGGGCAGGAACACGTCCTCGATGAGCGCGCGCATGGCACGCCCGCCCGCCCCGTGCTTCATCGCGACGCGGTCCGCGCCTGCCATCTAGCCGACCTCCCTGAGATCCGGCAGCCCGCCGTACTGGTGCCAGATGCGGCACGCGCCCTCCGACGAGACCATGCACGCGCCCACCGGCGACTCGGGGCGGCACTCCTTGCCGAAGAGCTTGCAGTCGTGCGGGTTCTTCAGCCCCGACATGATGTCGCCGCACAGGCACTGCGCGGCGAGGACGTTCTCCACCTTGCCGCCGACGAGGCTCGTGTCGATCCGGAACCGCTTGCGGGCGTCGACGTGAGCCCACTCCGGCCTGAGATCGAGGTTCCCCGACGGCACGCGGGCGATGCCGCGCCAGTCGCCGGAGGTGGTCTGGAACACCTTCCAGAGCTTCTCCTGCGCCGGCCTGTTTCCCTCGCGCGTGACGCAGCGCGGGTACATGTTCGCCACCTCGGGCCGGCCCTCCTTGATGAGCTCGACGAGCTTGACCAGGGCCGCCAGCACGTCGAGCGGCTCGAAGCCCGCCACCACCACCGGCGCCCCGGTCTTCCGCGCGAACGGGACGAAGATCTCCCAGCCGGTGATGATCGCGGCGTGGCCAGCTGCGATGTAGCCCTCGATGTTCGTCTCGGGCAGGGAGGCGACGACCTCCATGGCGGCCGGGACGTACTTGTGCGACGAGAGCACCGAGAAGTTGTCGGGCACGCCGGCGAGGATCACGGCGGCGGTGGCGACCGCGGTGGTCTCGAAGCCGCTGGCGAAGAAGACCACCTGCTCGAGCGGGCGCCTCTTCGCGATCTCGACCGCCTGCGAGACGCTGTAAACGATCTCGACCTTGAAGCCCTCCGCCTGCGCGTCGCCGAGCGACTTCTGCGCGCCGGGGAGCTTCAGCATGTCGCCGTACGTGCAGACGCGAGCGCCCATCGCCGCCAGCGCCACCGCCTCGTCCACCTCGGGCGTGTCGGTCACGCAGACCGGGCAGCCCGGCCCCATGATGACCGAGAGGTCGCGCGGAAAGCTGGCGCGCAGGCCGAACCGGGCGATGGCCTGCTCGTGGCTGCCGCACACGTGCATGACGTTGATGGGCGAGCGGCCGATGGCCTTCACCTCGCGCTCGAGCGCTTGCGCCAGCGCGCGGGCGCGGGCCGGGTCGCGGAACTTGAGCTCCTGCGCCTGATCCTGGAGTGCCATCGCTAGGCCTTCTCCGGGACCTTGGCCCCGGCCTCCATCTCGCCGCGGACGTCGGCGGCCATGAGGTCGCCCGCGCCCGCCTCCTTCAGCACCTGCTCGAACAGCGCCAGCGTCTCGCTCACCTCGTCGGGAGGGATGCGCCGGATGGCGAAGCCGACGTGGTTGAGCACGTAGTCACCCACCGTGACGGGCTCGTCGACGATGTCGAGCCGGAGCAGCTTCTTGACCCCGAAGAAGTCGACCGTCGCCTCGAGGCCATTCACCTCGAGCACCTTGCCTGGAACGCCGAGACACATGGTGACCGCTCCTCCTCGAGCTCACGCGCCAGCGCGCGCGTCCGCGATGACCGCCTGCCCCAGCGCGATGCCCCCATCCCCAGGCGGGGCGGCCCGCGGCAGGTATATCGAAAAACAAGCAGAGAGCGCCCTGATTATTCCTTCCGAGAGCAGGGCGTTCGCGAAGCAGCCCCCCGAGAGGACGACCGGCAGGCTGTCACCGAGCCGCTCCGAGGCGAGGCGAACGAGCTCGGCGGCGGCAGCGACGAGCGCCGCGTGGAAACGCGCTGCCACGAGCGCGGGAGGACGCCCCTCGGCGACCTCGCGGGCGGCCCCGACGACGATCGGTCGCCAGTCGAGCTGCCAGGGGGATGTGGACGTGTCGATCTCGTAGGCGTACCGGCCGTGCGCTCCCTCGCCTGCCGCGGCCTCGAGCGCCATGGCCACCTGCCCCTCGTACCGGGCCTGCGTGCGGTCTAGCGCCAGGGCGCCGATCGCGTCGAAGAGCCGGCCGGCGCCGTGCGCGCGCGGCGCGTTGAACCCGCTCGCGATCATCCGCCGCACCACCCCGACCTCGTCCGCGCTCGGCCCGCGGAAGAGCGGCAGCGCGTCGAGCGGCGGCGAGCCGGCGAAGGCGTCGTCGAGCGCCGCGAGCGCGATCCGCCACGGCTCGCGGATGGCCTTGTCTCCGCAGGCGAGCGGGATGGGGCGGAAGGTGGCGAGCCGTTCGTACCCGTCGTAGCGCGCGAGGAGCAGCTCGCCGCCCCACGCCGCGCCGTCGTCCCCGAGGCCGGTCCCATCCCAGGTGAGCGCCAGCGCCGGCCCCGTCAGGCCGTGCTCGGCCATGCAGCCGGCGGCGTGGGCGTGGTGGTGCTGCACCGCCACAGCCGGCAGGCCCTCCGCCCGCGCCCGCTCTAGCGCGTACCGGGTCGAGGTGAAGTCGGGGTGGAGATCGTGGGCGAGGAGCGCCGGACGCGTGCGCAGGAACCGCTCCACCCGCGCGACGGCGCCCTCGAAGGACGCGAGCGTCTCGAGGTTCTCCAGATCGCCGATGTGCGGGCCGAGGTGCGCCGCGCCGCCCACGCCGAGGCAGAAGGTGTTCTTGAGCAGCGCCCCCACGGCCAGGACCGGGCGCGCGAGCCCGCGCGCGAGCCGCACCGGACGCGGCGCGTAGCCGCGCGAGCGGCGCAGGAGCAGCGGCGAGCCCGCCACCACGCGCGCCACCGAGTCGTCGGCGCGCGTCTCGATCTCGCGGTCGTGGACGAGCAGGAGGTCGGCGATGCCGCCGAGGCGCGCGACCGCCTCGCCGTTCCGGTAGGCGATGGGCTCCTCGGAGAGGTTGGCGCTCGTCATCACGAGCGGGCGGCGCACCCCGTCGAGCAGCAGGTGGTGCAGCGGCGCGTAGGGCAGGAGCAGGCCGAGCAGCGGCGTGTCCGGCGCCACCTCCGGCGCGACCGCGCACCCGTTCCGCCGCGGCGCGAGCACGATGGGCCGCTCGGGCGAGGCGAGGAGCGCGCGCTCCGCGTCGCCCAGGACGCAGAGGAGCTCCGCCTCGGCGAGGTCGCGCGGCATGACCGCCAGGGGCTTCTCCTCGCGCCGCTTGCGGAGACGGAGCCGCGCCACGGCAACCGGCGAGCGCGCGTCGCAGGCGAGGTGGAACCCGCCCACGCCCTTCACCGCCACGATCCTCCCCTCGGCGAGCGCGCGCACCGCTTGGGCCAGCGCTTCGTCGCGCTCCGCGAGTGGAAGGCCGTCGGCCGCGAGCAGGGTGAGACGCGGGCCGCACGCGGGGCAGGCGTTCGGTTCCGCGTGGAAACGGCGATCGCGCGGATCCTCGTACTCTCGCCGGCAGGCCTCGCACAGCGCGAACGGCGCCATGGTGGTGAGCGGGCGGTCATAAGGGACGCCCTGCGCGATCGTGAAGCGCGGGCCGCAGTTGGTGCAGTTCGTGAACGGGTAGCGGTGGCGCCGGTCGGCCGGGTCGAAGAGCTCGCGCAGACAATCCGGGCAGGTGGCGAGGTCGGCCGGGATCGAGACGCGGGGTTCCTCCGCGGCGGCCCCTTCGCTCTCGACGATGACGAAGCCCTCCTCCGGCTCGTCCGCGATGGGCTCGCAGTCGAGCGCGTCGAAGCGTGCGGCCGGCGGCCGCTCCGCCTCGAGCCGCGCCACGAAGCGCCGCAACGCCTCGGCCTCGGCGAAGACCTCGATGGTCACCCCGCGCGCGTCGTTGCGGACGCGTCCGCGCACCCCTTCAGCCTGCGCCAAGCGGTAGACGAACGGCCGCATGCCGACGCCCTGCACCGTGCCGCGGACGGTGATTCGGAGGCCTTCCGCAGCGCGTGAAGGAGCGGACACAGGGCGTTCCTGGGAGCGGGCGCGCGGACTCCCGTGCGCGCCAGGCTCGAATCGGAAGCAAGGAGCCTAGCACGCGCGCGGCGGGTCGGCGAAGCCGAGCCGGCGTGCGCCAGTCGGGCTGCGAGGCGTCACGCCATCGTCACTCGCCGCGCTGCTCCCACCATAGATCGGGGACGAGGGGGACCGCGCGCCGCCGCGCCGGAGCGCCGAGCGCGGCGAGCTCCCCGAGCGCGGCTTCCAGCACCGCCGGCACCGCCGCCTTCACCGCGGGCGACAGCCCCACCTCGAGCTCGACCGCGCCGGGGATGACGCCGACGAGCCGGACCTCGCGGGGCGCGCCGCCGTGGAACTCGAGCGCGAAGAGCGCCTCGCGCAGCCCCGGCTCGTGCGGGCTCGCCGGGAGGAGCGGCCGCTTCGCGAGCAGCGCCGCCTTGTCCAGGAGGCGGATCTCGCCCGGCGCGCCGCTCAGCTTCACCGTGTCGATCACCACCGCGGTGTCGAGGCCGTCGAGGTGGAGGGCGAGGTCGGCGCCGGGCGTGCCGAGCTCCAGGAGCTCGACCTCGGGCGGCAGCTCGTAGCGGGCCTCGAGGAGCTTCACCGCGTACGGCCCGAGGGCGTCGTCGCCCATGAGCACGTTGCCGATCCCGATGAGGCCGATGCGAGCCATCCGGCGTTTCTACCGCCGGGCCACGGCGGGTGCCAATCGGGCACCGACCCGCGCGTCCACGGTGGCGGCCGTCAGGAAGGCCGTAGCTCCGGTTCCACCCGAGCCCGCGTACCGGGAGAGAACAGCGCCTCGGCGAGGCGGCCCAGCATCCTCTCGCCCCGGACCTCGGTCTCGAAGAGCGGCACCACCGCCCGGACGGCGCCGTCGAACTTCTGCCAGATCTCCTCCATGTGCTCATCCTGCATCGCGACCCTGTTCTTCACGAACTCGGCCGCGTCGTCTCCGACGCTCGTCCGGTCGATGAGCATGTTCACGACCACGCCACCCACCGGGATCCCGAAGTCCCGGAACCACTGGATGAAGCGCGTGATCACCGCGATGGGGAGCGCCTCGGGCAGGGTGATGAAGAAGAACGCGGTCCGGGCAGGGTCGGTCAGGAGCACGCGCGCGCGCTCCATCCGCTCGCGGAAGGACACCAGGTAGTCCATGAGCGGATCGCTCTCCTTCTTCTTGGTGAACGAGAGGAGCTCCCGGAGCGACCTGGCCTCCTCGCGGCTCTGCACCATCTTGTTCACCCATAGCGAATACACCTTGGACATCCCGAGCAGGCGCCTGGCGTTTGCTGTGGGAGCCGTGTCGAAGACGTAGGCGTCGTACTCGTTCTTGAACATGAGATCGATCATGTTCTCGAACATCGCCGACTCCTCGAAGGCCGGGTTCATGGTGGCCGACTCGACGAACTCGTCGGCGCGCGTCGAGATGTCGGCGAACTTCAGGAACCACTGGATCTTGTCTCGGATCCCCGCCTTGCTGCGAGCGATCGTCTCGCGGGTGTCGATCTCGTAGGCCCACAAGTTCGGCACGCCCTCGACCGCCAAGTGCCTCCCGAGCACGTCCTGGCCGAGCAGGCTCGAGAGGCTGTGGACGGGGTTGGTCGAGGCGAGCAGCGTGCGTCGGCCCTGGCGCGCGAGCGCCATCGCCGTCGCGCCGGCGAAGACCGTCTTCCCGACGCCCCCCTTGCCCCCGAAGAAGACGTACTCGAGCTGCGGGTGCGCGGCGAAGTAGCCCTGCATCGACGTCTCGATGTGTCCCATGTGCGACGCGCCCGCGCGCGAGGGCGCTCCCTCCCTTCACGATGCGTACATCAGGTCGGCCAGCTTCTCGATCATGGGCAGACCGGTCACGTCCCGCTCGAGCTCCGGGACCTGTGCCACGACGCGGTCGCCGAGCGTGTCCCTGATCTGCTGCAGATACCGATCCTGCATCTCGATGCGATGGCCCAGGTACTCCGGGATGTGTTGTTGCAGCAGCTCGTGCGGGATGACCCGGTTCACCACGTAGCCGGAGATGGGGACGTCGAACTGCGCGAACAGCCTGGCCGCGTTCTGCGTGTCCCGGATGATCATGTCCTCCGGCACCACCACGAAGAAGAACGCCGTCCGCGCCCTGTCGGTGAGGATTGCCGAGGACGCGTTGATGCGGCCCTTGATGTAGTGGAGCTCTTCGAGGATGTGGTCTTGCTCCGTCTGCTTCTGGCGCTTGAGCCGCCCCGCCATCTCCTCGTACTCGCGCATCTCCTCCCGAAGCTTGGTGATCTTGTTGATCCACTGATCGTAAACCTTCGCCATGCTCAGGTAGTAGAGCGCGTGGCCGAGCGGGACGAGATCGTAGATGTAGTAGTCGAAGTCGCCCTTCACGACGACGTCGACCACCGCGTCGAAGATCGCGCTCTCCTCCATCGCCGGCTCGGCGCTGGCGGCCTGGATGTAGTTCTCGATCTCGGAGGGCACCGCCTCCAGGCCGTACAGGTCGAGGATCTTCTTCCGGATCTCGTTCTGGTACTGCTTGATGTGCGTGTCCGCGTCGATCTCCTGGGCCCAGAGGTTCTCGACGATCTGGACCGGCCCCTTGCCGAAGATGTCCTTCTGGAAGATGTCGGTCAGCGAGGCCTGCGGATCGACCGAGAAGACGAGCACCCTCTTCCCGTTGCGCGCCAGCCAGTAGGCGGTGGCCGCGGAGAACGTCGTCTTCCCCAGGCCCCCCTTTCCGCCGAACATGATGTACCGGCGCTCGGGGTTCGCCTCGAAGAGCTTCCTCAGGCCCATGGATCTCGCTCCCGCTCGTCGCCGTCGCGAGCGCCTAGAACATCGCGTCGGAGAGGTCCTTCTCGCGCAGCATGCGGCGCTTCCAGGTCGAGATCTGGGGGACGACGTAAGGCAGGAGCCGCAGGCTGTAATAGGGCGGGAGGATCGGGATCCCGAGCAGGTCGCCCATGGTGATGAGGATGAACAGGTGCTCCATCGACGCGCGCGTCCGGAGCGCCGCCCGGCTCATGTCGTGAGCGGCCATGCCGTAGACGACCTGGCGCATGTCCCGCAAGATCCTGCGGATCCCCGTCGGTTTCCTCTCGTCCTGCTTCTCTAGCGTATCCATCGTCGGTTCCTCACTGCGGCGCGTCGCCCATCACAATCCGTGCAGGTGATACTCGTGCGCATCGGACAGCTCGCGCTCACGCAGCACGCGCCGCTGCCAGGTCCGGAGCTGGGGCACCACGTAGGGGAGCAAGCGGAGCGCGTAGTAGGGCGGCAAGACGGGCACCCCGACCATGTCGCCGAAGGTGACCAGCATGAACATCGTCTCCATGGACGCTCGGATCTCGAGAGCCTGCTGGGACGTCTCGAACCCGAACATCCCGAACAGGAAGTCGTGAAGAGCACCCCTGGAGCGTTCGCGCTTCGGCACCTCCCTCCGGAAGGCCACTGGATCACTCTCTCCCCTCATAATGGTGTGGATGGATGGCGTGTGATGCTCGCCCGTCCACCAGACGGACAGCCAGTCACCCGGAACGCTTGATGACCACCCTCCTGACGATCGTCGTCCTGTGCGTGGTCGGCTGGTTCGCCGGGGGTACGGTCTGGAACGTCCGCAAGGGCAGCGCGGTCATGCGCTGGATGCAGGGCGGCCTGCCGCTCCTCGGCTCGCGCGCCACCGTGCGGTGGCTGGGGACGACCTCCGTCGAGCTCGGCATCGCGGGCGCCAGGTCCCCATTCGAACAGGCCACGCTGGTCATCTTCCTGGAGCCCCGGGACGTGCCCTGGTTGTGGTGGATGGCCAGGCGGCGTGGACGGCGCGACACGCTCATCGTCCGCGCCCGGCTGCGCAGACCGCCGGAGGACGATCTCGAGCTGATCGACCGGGCGAGCTGGTCGAGCCGGACGGTGCTCGAGAGGCTCGCGTCGGAGCGCTGGTCGATCCGCGAGCCGACGAGCGCCGGCGGGCTACCCGCCTACTATCGCACCGAGGCAGCGCTCGCCCAGGGCGACGCCATGCTCGCGCTGGCCTCGCGCGCAGGGCTCGCGGTGCAACGCCTCGCGCTGCGGCGGACGGAGCCCCACCTCGAGTTACACCTCGACCTCCCCGCTCTCGGCGCGCCCGCGGGCGACTACTTCGAGGCGCTTCGCGCGCTCGGGGAGCGCGTGAGCCGGGCGCGCGAAGCGCCCGGCTAGTGGCGCGGCTCAGGCCGGCATCGGCGCCGGGATACCAGCTGGCGGACGCGCCCGGTGGCGCCGGTACGCCTTGAGGCCGTCCCACCCGATGAAGAGCGCGGCCACGATGAGGAGCGCGGAGACGATGATCATCGCCCATGCGCCGGCCACCGGGAGCGCGCCGAGCGTCGGGTGGGCGGCGATGGTCACGTACAGGTTCCGGGCCGTCACCGCGGTGGCCGCGAGGGTGGTGACGTACATGAAGAGCATCGGCCAGAGGGCGAAGCTCGGGTTGCGCTTCTCCGACCTGAGCCAGACCGTCACCACGAGCAGGCTGAGCGCGGCCATCAGCTGGTTGGACGCCCCGAAGAGCTGCCACAGGTAGACCCAGGTGCCGGTCAGCACCAAGGCCGCGGTGAGCACCATCGAGACGATCGTGGACACGTGCATGTTGCGCACGGCCGGGATCGTTCCGCCCACCCACTCGGTGAGCGTCACGCGCATCACGCGGAAGACGAGCTGGGTCACCGTGAGCACGATCATGACGAACGCGCCGAAGCCGAGGGCCGTGCCGTAGGTCTCGGGCACGAGGCCGAAGGTGCCGGCGAACACGAGCTTGCCGACGCCCGCCGCGAACCTGCCGCCGCCGCCCCCGACGCCCGCGATGGACACCGCGACCAAGGACAGCAGGGCGAGCGTGTTCTCGCCGAACATCGCCCCGCCGCCGACGGGCAGGCCGTCCGTCTCGTACTCGAGCTGGCGCGCCGTCCCCACGGATCCGAACAGCGCGTGCCAGCCCGAGATGGCGCCACAGGCGATGGTGACGAACAGCATGGGCCAGAGCGGCTGCCAGGCGTGGCCCGGCTCTACCGCGAACCCCAGGCTCTTCACCGACTGCAGGGCGAAGTGCCCGATGAGGTTACCGGCCGCGTCCCTCGCGCCGATGAGGGGCGCCAGCACTGCGCCCACGGCGCTGCCCACGATGGTGATCAGCGTCACCCAGAAGCCGATGTAGTTGACCGGCTGGGCGAAGCGCCAGATCGGGAGGTTCGCCCCCAGGTAGGAGAAGACGAACAGGAACACCATCCACAGCAGGTAATTGGGCAGCGTGTGGACCGTGCCCGTGGTGGCGTCATAGGCCGGGGTCGAGGCGCGCTTGCCGCCCGGTCCAGGGGGCGGGATGCGCGGATCGGCCAGCGTGGGATCCGCCACCGACAGCAGCGGCCGCCCACCCGAGAGCGCGTCCACGCTCTTGTTCACCGCCACGACGGCGCTCCCCACCGGACCCTGCACGAGGGTCCCGTTCGCGGCGCGGTGCTGGCCCATCGGGCCGACCGCCAGCGCGACGAGCGTGGCGACCACCACGAGGAAGGTGACGAGGATGATGTCCATCTTCCAGCGGTACATCATCTGCCCGGCCAGCAGCCCCATGAGCGCCAGCACGAGGATGCCGAAGGGGACGTCGGGGCGCGCCGCGAGGACGGCCGCGAGGATCCCGATGAACGCGCCGGCGAGCAGCAGCAGGTAGAAGAAGATGAAGACGAACAGGATGGTCCGCGTGCGCGGCGCGATCAGCCGGTGCGAGATCGCGCTCAGGCTGTTCCCGTCGTTGCGCACCGACACCATGATGGCGGAGTAGTCGCTCGCCCATCCGATGAAGCTCACGCCGACGACCAGCCACAGGAGCGCCGGCAACCACCCCCACAGGTTGGCAGCGGTGATCACCCCGACGATGGGCCCGGCCGCCGCGATCGACTTGAAGTGATAGCCGAACAGCACGTGGCGGCTGGCGGGCATGAAGTCCACGCCGTCCATGTACATCCGCGCCGGCGTGGCCTTCCTCGCATCCGAGCGGATGACCTCGCGATCCACCCACCGCGCGTAGAAGTGGTACGAGAGGTAGATCGAGACTACGCCGATGACGACGATCCAGAGCGTGTTCATCGCTCAGCTCCCTTTCCGCGGGACGCTCGTCCCTCGACCGGATGCAGGGCCATGCGGCGCGCGATCAGCTCGTCCGCCACGCGCGTGTCCGTCCCGGCGCACGTGTCGCGGCCATCCACGACGATGGCGGGATACCGGTGGAGCCTGTACCGCGCGGCCCTCCACACGCCGGCGAGCGACGTCGCGTCGATCACCCTCACCGAGACCCGGTCCTGGTAGGTCGCGAGCAGCCGAAGGACCCAATCCCAGACCGCTTCGTACTCCCGCTGCAGGTCCTCCGGGAGCGTGCTTCGCATCTGGTCCGCGCGCACGCCACGGCTGAACCCCGTCTCGCGCCACACCACCTCGCAGTGCTGGCAATGGTGGAAGACGGTGGGCGCGTGGACGACGACGTCGACCGTGAGCGAAGCGGCCATAGCCCTTCCGGCCACAATCTATGAACGATCGGGCGATTCTACTCGCGCCGGACGCCGCGGCGTCGAGGGAGGCAGCCTGCGTTCGGCAGGTGATCGGGCGCCTCTTCAGCCCGGCTGAGTGGAAACCGGCCGTTGGCCCGCATCGAGGGGAGGTTCGATCGTGCGACGGCTGACCTTGTCAGCGCAGCAGGGAGCCGGCGCGGATTGCCAGCAACTTCACCGGCGGGCGCTCGGCAGAAAAAGGCGAGGGCCCGGTCTCATCGAGACCAGGCCCCCGGTATCTCACGTCGAAGCGGAAGCGACGACGCTAGACGGGGCGGACGTTCGCGGCCTGCAGGCCCTTCGGCCCCTTCTTCACCTCGAACTCCACCTTCTGCCCCTCGGCGAGGGTGCGGAACCCTTCCGACTGGATGGCAGTGTGGTGGACGAACACGTCCTCACCGCCGCCCTCCTGAGTGATGAAGCCGAAGCCCTTCGCGTCGTTGAACCACTTCACGGTACCAGTAGCCATGTACTGAACTTCCTTGCGTGTAAGCGGGCGGCCTGAAACGGCCCTCCGTACCTGCCCATCATGAGCAGGTCGTGGTTCTCTATCGAAAAGACTGTGGAAAGTCGAGGCGATCGACCCAAGATGGGCGGCATGCGGCAGTGCAGGCGCCAGGCCCGCTGCTTCTTCCAGTGAATGTCGCGCGCCCGATCGGGCGCGCGCGCGCCGCTCATGGCGGCGGTCACATGCGCCGGCAAGCGGCGTCCCGGGGCGCGTGTGGCGCCGCTACGGCAGGAGGATCGTCGAGCCGGTCGTGTGGCGCCCCTCCAGCTCGCGGTGAGCGCGCGCCGCCTCGGCGAGCGGGAACGTCCGGCCGACCTCGATCTTCACCTGGCCCGAGCGGACCACCTCGAACAGCTCCGCCGCCATCGCCTCCAGGTCCTCGCGCTTCGCGGCGTAGGTGTTGAGGGTTGGTCGCGTGACGAACAGTGAACCCTTCTGCGCCAGGATGGAGAGATCGACCGCCTGCACCGGCCCGGAGGCGTTCCCGAAGGTGACGAGGAGTCCGAACGGCTGGAGGCAGTCGAGAGATCCCATGAACGTCGACTTCCCCACCGAATCGTAGACCACCGGGACGCCGCGCCCACCGGTGAACTCGCGGACGCGCTCCGGGAAGCTCTCGCGCGTGTAGACGATGACGTGGTCGGCGCCGTGCGCCTTCGCCAGCGCGGCCTTCTCGTCGGAGCCGGCCGTCCCGATGACGGTGGCCCCGAGCGCCTTCAGCCACTGGCAGGCGATGAGGCCCACTCCGCCGGCGGCGGCGTGGAAGAGGACCGTCTCGCCGCGCTGGACGCGGTGCGTGCGGCGGATGAGGTACTGCACGGTGAGGCCCTTCAGCATCATCGCGGCCGCGTGCTGCTCGCCGATTCCGTCGGGGAGCTTCAGGAGCCGGTCGGCGGGCATGACGCGCGCCTCGCTGTAGGCGCCGAGCGGACCGCCCGCGTAGGCGACGCGGTCGCCCGCGCGGACGTGCGTGACCCCGGAGCCGACCGCCTCGACCACGCCGGCGCCCTCCGTGCCGAGCCCGCTCGGCAACGGCGCCGGATAGAGGCCGGTACGGACGTAGGTGTCGACGAAGTTCACCCCGATGGCGGTGTGCCGGACGCGCGCCTCTCCGGGGCCGGGATCGCCCACCGGCACGTCCTCGAGCCTCAGCACCTCGGGCCCACCCTTCTCGTGGAGACGGATCGCCTTGGCCATGGTTCGACGTCATACCGCGGTTGCGGCCGGCGCGCTCGCGCGCCGTCGACGTCGACCACGCCTTCACCGAGCGTCGCGTCGGCGCCCCCGGCGCCTGGCCTCGAGGATCCGCCACGGCCGGGGATCACCTCCGCCCACCTTTGCTGCCGGTGTGGGTGATGCCCGGAATGCGATCGCCCGATCCGGCGTTGACCCGGCCGGTCCCCTTCGAGGAAAACAGGCCACATGCGAAACAAGATCGTGGTCGTCTCCCTGCTGACGCTCGTCACCGCTGCCGGCTGCGAAACCGCCGGCAAGCGCACCGCCATCGGAGCGGGCGGCGGCGCGGCTGCGGGCGCGGGCGTTGGCGCGCTGCTCGGAGGCTGGAAGGGCGCGGCCATCGGCGCCGGCGTCGGGGCGCTCGCGGGTGGATCGGTCGGCCTCTAT
>Ga0182038_10000961_pt1 | contig 15001 bp, 14 predicted proteins | sample sta12Can44000108_FD_125976 | JGI IMG/M metagenome (GOLD analysis project Ga0182038, IMG submission 125976) | Lab enrichment of tropical soil microbial communities from Luquillo Experimental Forest, Puerto Rico - statanox.12C.anox.44.000.108 | ecosystem: Environmental > Terrestrial > Soil >...
AACGCCACCATTGAAGCCGCGCGCGCCGGCGAGGCCGGGCGCGGCTTTGCCGTGGTCGCCGGCGAAGTGAAGGCGCTCGCCGGCCAGACCAGCCGCGCCACCGCGGAGATTTCGGCGCAAATCGCCGGCATGCAGCGCGCAACGACGCGGTCGATTGAAGCGATTAATGCCATCGAACACATCATCGGGGAGATCGGCGACATCAGCCGCGCCATCGCGGCTGCCGTCACCGAGCAGGGCGCAGCAACCACCGAAATTGCGCGCAGCGTCGAGATCGCCGCCAAACGTACAGTGGAAACCGCCGAAGAGGTCAGCCAAGTGGGTACCGCCACAAAAGGCACGCGCGCCAGCGCCAGCTCGGTAAAGGCAGTAGCCGACGATCTCGGCAGCGTCGCCGGGCACATCCGCGACCAGCTCGACTCCTTCTTCGCGCGGCTCAGCGCGTAATTCGTATCCTAGGTGCGGGGAGCTAACTCGGCAGGCCATGATCGCCATCTTTGGTGAGTGCGAGCGCGCGCTGATAGACCTCGCGGCGCGGCCGGCCGGTGGCGAACGCCACTTCGCCGACGGCGTCCTTCACCGAAACGCGCGCTAGCGCGCGGCGCAGCAATTCGTCGATGTCGTCAGCATTTTTGCCGCCGCCTCTGGGCGGCGCCACCACGATGACGATCTCGCCGCGAGTCTCGCCGCCGGCGGCATAGTGACGGGCGAGCTCGTCGAGCGGCCCGCGACGGATTTCCTCGTGCAGCTTGGTCAACTCGCGGCAGATCGCGGCGTCACGCGACCCGAGAGTCGAAGCGAGGTCGGCCAGCGCGGCCGGTAAGCGCGGCCCGCTTTCGAACAGCACCAGGCTTGCCGGAATCGACACAAGCGCGGCGATGCGTCTCTGCCGCGCAACCTGGCTGGGCGGCAAAAATCCCTCGAAGAAGAAGCGGTCGGTGGGCAGACCGGCGGCACTGAGCGCGGTTAGCACCGCGGAAGCGCCCGGCACCGCGGTCACCGCGTGGCCTGCCGCGCAGGCGGCGCGCACCAGCTTGTAGCCGGGATCGGAGATCAGCGGCGTACCGGCGTCGGAGACGAGCGCGACCGACTGGCCGTCGGCGAGGCGCGCGAGCAGCCGCGGCCGCGCCTCGGCGGCGTTGTGTTCGTGGTAAGGCGTGAGCTGCGTCGCGATCCCATAGTGTTCGATCAGCTTGCGGGTGACACGGCTGTCCTCACAGGCGATGACGTCGGCGGCGGCAAGCGTTTCCAGCGCACGCAAGCTGATGTCGCCCAGGTTTCCGATCGGCGTCGCCACGAGGTAAAGGCCGCCGGGCAGCGATGGTGCGGCGACGGGGCCGCCGCCGAACATGTAGTGGCGCGACCGGGGAGCACGCGCGAGTTTGCCATCGCTCGTCATGGCAGGCACTCTAGACGGGCGCATCGGGCACGTCATACCGTGGCAAATTCCCTATGATTTTCATTGCCTTAACTTTTCAAGAACAAAATGCCGGATTATCGTTACGACTGGCGGCGGGGGCCCGCGCTGCCGCAGTTTGGGGAGCGGCTATGGCCGGGGTGTTGCCCCATCAGGTTGTGATGCGCTGGCGCCGGCTGGGCTCCAATCTATGCCTTGCCGTTGCGGCCGTCGCGCTCACCGCCTGCGCCGGCAGCAATTCGGAGTTCTACAGCAATACGCCGCCACAACAATCGGCCGCGGCGCCGCCCGCGTCGACTCTAGGCGAAGGGCAGGTTCGCGTCGCGCTGATACTGCCACTGTCGGGGCAAGGCAACGCCGGTGTCGCCGCGCAGTCGATGAAGAACGCCGCCGAAATGGCGCTTGCTGACTTCAAGAACCCGAACATTCAGTTGCTTGTGAAGGACGACGGCGGCACGCCGCAGGGCGCGCAGGTCGGCGCGCAGCAGGCAATCAATGAGGGCGCCGAGATCATCATCGGGCCGCTGTTTGCGGAGGCGGTACGCGCTGTCGGCGCAACCGCGCACCCGCACGGCATTCCGGTGATTGCGTTCTCGACCGACGCCAGCGTCGCCGCGCGCGGAGTTTATCTGCTGAGCTTCCTGCCTGAGACCGACGTTAAACGCATCGTCGATTACGTCATCTCGCGCGGTAAGCATTCGTTCGGCGCACTGCTGCCGGACAGCGCTTATGGCGCCGTGGTGGAAGCCGCCTTCCAACAGGAAGTGTCACGGCGCGGCGGCCGTGTTGTCGTGTTGGAGAAATATTCGACCGAGCCCGGCAAGATAGCCGAGGCGGCGCACCGCGTTGCGCAGGCAGTCAACCGCATCGACGCGATTTTCATTCCCGACAGCGCCGATGGCGTGCCGCAAGTAGTGCAGACACTGTTGAGCGATGGAGTGATCATCAATCGAGTGCAGTTGCTCGGTACAGGGCTGTGGGATGATCCGCGTATCTTCTCGACTCCGTCGCTGGATGGCGGCTGGTATGCGGCGCCCGAGTCAGCTGGCTTCCGCAATTTCTTGAGCCGCTATCGGTCTCGCTTCGGCCAGGATCCCGTGCGCACGGCTACGCTCGCCTATGATGCTGTCACCTTGGTCGCGGCGCTGGTGAAGACGCAAGGGGCGCAACGCTTCAGCGAGCAGGTGCTAACCAATTCGTCGGGTTTTGCTGGCATCGACGGCGTCTTCCGTTTCCGCCCCGACGGCAGCAACGAGCGCGGCCTTGCGGTGATGCGCGTTGCGCCGTCGGGTGGCCAGGTCGTGAGTCCGGCGCCGAAGACGTTCGGATCAGGCACCTGATCAAGGTCAGGCGGCGAGATCCGCCACCACCGCATCGAGAACGGGAAATCCGCTCGGAGTCACGCGCAGACGGCCGCCTGCGGTGGTCTCTACTGCGCCTTCGTCGCGTAGTATGGAGATGCGCTCTGGATTGAGCGTGCGGCCAGCGAGTGCACTGTAGCGCTTGGGGTCGATGCCTTCGGCGAGCCGCAGCCCCATCAGCAGATATTCGTCAGCCGTTTCGCCGGCGGTGAGCTTCTCGTCGACCACCAGGCCGTGGCCTGATGTCTCGACGCGCATGAGCCAGGTTTCCGGGTGCTTCTCGGTCTCAGTGGCGTAGCGGCGGCCGTCGATATTGAGCCGGCCATGAGCGCCCGGGCCGATGCCCGCATATTCGTGACCACGCCAATAGATCAGATTGTGCCGGCATTCGCCGCCCGGTCGAGCATGGTTTGAGACTTCATAGGCGGGCAAGCCGGCGGCGCAGCAGATATCCTGTGTCAAATCGAAAAGGTCGCGCGCGGTGTGATCGTCGGGTACGGCGAGCTTGCCAGCTTGGTGTAGACCGGCAAAGGGTGTTTCCGGCTCGATGGTGAGCTGATAGAGCGACAGGTGATCGACGGCGTGCGCGATCGCACGCTTGAGTTCGGCTACCCAGGCATCGAGCGTCTGACGCGGACGCGCGTAAATCAGGTCAAAGGAATAGCGATCGAAGATCGCGCGCGCGATGGCAATCGCGTCGAGCGCCTCCTGCACCGTGTGCTGGCGCCCGAGCCCCTTCAACGCAGCGTCGTCGAGCGACTGCACGCCGAGCGACACGCGATTGACGCCGGCGGCGCGGTAGCCGCGGAAGTTCGCGGTCTCCACGCTGGTCGGATTTGCTTCCAGCGTCACCTCAATGTTTGCGACTACCCTCCAGTGCAGGGCGATGGCGTCGATAATCGCCTGCACTGAAGCGGGCCGCATCAGCGACGGAGTGCCGCCGCCGAAAAATATGCTCGATACCGTGCGGCCGCCGATGCGCGCGGCGGTCGATGCGATCTCAGCCTTGAACGCGCGCACGAAGCGCGCCTCGTCGATCCCGCTGTGGCGCACATGGCTGTTGAAGTCGCAATACGGGCACTTCGATAGGCAGAACGGCCAGTGCACATAGACCGCGAAGGGATCAGCTAAATTCATGCTATCCATTATAGAGCGCGCCAGGTCAGCAGCCAGCGGTAACGCGTTTTTTGCTGATAAAGTTGATTAAAGTTGTAATGACGAATTCAGCGCAAGCAGGCCGCCGCGAGTTTCATGAAGGCGCGTGAGCGATGCGAGAGATTCTGTCCCTTCGGCGGTAGCCCGTGCTTTTCCTCGGAGCTCATCTCGCCGAAGGTGCGCTCGAATCCATCGGGCTTGAACAACGGATCATAGCCGAACCCCTTATCGCCTCGCGGCGGCCACACCGCGACGCCGTCGACGCGGCCTTCGAACTGCTCCACATGCCCGTCCGGCCAGGCTAGGCATAGCACGGCGACGAAATGCGCGCGCCGCTGTTGCGGCGATCGGGCACCGCGCTCGATCAACAGCGTCTGGATCTTGTTCATGGCGACACGGAAGTCTTTGTCGGGGCCGGCCCAGCGCGCGGAGTGAATGCCGGGCTCGCCGCCGAGCGCATCGACGACCAGGCCAGAATCATCGGCGAACGCCACGCGGTCGCTCGCCTTTGCCGCGGTCATCGCCTTGATGCGCGCGTTGTCGGCGAACGTACCGCCGGTCTCCGTCGGCTCGGGCAAACCGAGCTCGCCGGCGGACTGCGCCTCGATGCCATAGGATGTGAGCAGCTCGCGCATCTCCCTGAGCTTGCCTGGATTATGCGTGGCGATGACGACGGAGCCAGTGAGTTTCCGGCTCACATCACCGCCATTTTCTGCAAGCTTACTAGCTTCTCGATGCCCTTGCGTGCCAGTGCCAGAAGCGCCTGAAACTGGTCTTCGCTAAATGGGATCTTTTCGGCGGTGGCCTGAATTTCGACGATACTGCCCGACCCGGTCATCACGAAATTGGCGTCGGTGTCGGCTTCGGCATCCTCCGCATAATCGAGATCGAGCACCGCCGTTCCCTTGCAAACGCCGCAGGAGACGGCGGCGATGTGGTCGCGTAGCACGTCGGCGCGCAGCATTTCGCGGTTCTTCATCCAGGTAAGGCAATCGGACAGTGCCACCCAGGCGCCAGTAATCGAAGCGGTGCGGGTACCGCCGTCTGCCTGGATCACGTCGCAGTCGATGGTAATTTGTCGTTCGCCCAGCGCTGCGAGGTCGACGACTGAGCGCAGCGAGCGGCCGATCAACCGCTGGATCTCGACGGTGCGGCCACCCTGCTTGCCGGCGCTGGCCTCGCGGCGGGTGCGCTCGGCGGTAGCGCGCGGCAACATGCCGTATTCCGCGGTGATCCAGCCGCGGCCCTGGCCCTTGAGCCATAGCGGTAAGCGCTCCTCTAGACTGGCGGTCACCAACACATGAGTATCGCCGAATTTCACGAAACAGGACCCTTCGGCGTGCTTAACCACACCTCTCTCGAGCGAAACAGCGCGCAGCTCATCGACTTGCCGGCGACTTGGCCGCATCGGTCTAATCCTCTCTTTGGCTGGCCGGACACCATAACCATATGCATGGCTTGAACAAGTCCGCCGCGATGCGTCATTCTTTGAATTGGATACCGAGGAGTTTCCGGTGGCTTCCCACGACATTCCGATCGGCGCGAACCAAGTGAGCCTTGCGGCCCTCAACGAGCGTTCGCGGGAGATTTTCCGCCAGATCGTCGAAAGCTATCTCGCCACTGGCGAGCCGGTGGGCTCGCGCAACCTGGCGCGGCTCTTGCCGATCACATTGTCGCCAGCCTCGGTGCGCAACGTCATGTCGGATCTCGAGCGGCTCGGGCTGATCTACGCACCGCATACCTCGGCCGGACGGTTGCCGACCGAACTGGGCCTACGCTTCTTCGTCGACGCACTGATGCAGGTCGGCGACTTGAGCGAGAGCGACCGCCGCTCGCTCGAGGCGCAGTTGGCGGCGGCGGGCCACGGCAAGTCGCTGGAAAGCGTGCTCACCGAAGCGTCGCAGACCTTGTCGGGCTTGACGCATTCGGCCGGCGTCGTGGTCACCGCACAGTCTAACGCGCGGCTTAAACACATCGAATTCGTGCAGCTCGAGCCCGGGCGCGCGCTCGCGGTGCTGGTCGCGGAAGACGGCCAGGTGGAGAACCGCATCCTCAGTGTGCCGGCCGGCTTGCCGACCTCGGCCCTAGTTGAGGCGGCAAATTTCATTAACGCGCGCATCCGAGGTAAAACGCTGGCCGAGCTGCGCGTCGGGATTGAGGCCGCGCTGGTGGCAGGGCAGGCCGAACTCGACCAGCTCACCCAGAAGATCATCGCGGCCGGGCTTGCCAGCTGGTCGGGCGGGGAAAGCGATGAGCGCAAACTCATCGTGCGCGGCCATGCCAACCTGCTCGAGGATTTGCATGCTCTGGAAGATCTCGAGCGGGTGCGCTCGCTGTTCGACGCACTGGAGACCAAGCGCGAGGTGATCGATCTGCTGGGCCGCGCCGAACGGGGCGATGGCGTGCGCATCTTCATCGGCTCGGAGAACAAGCTGTTTTCGTTGTCTGGTTCCTCGACCATTGTGGCGCCCTATCGCGACAGCAAGGGTAGTATCCTGGGCGTGATCGGGGTGATCGGACCCACCCGGCTCAACTATGCCCGGGTCGTTCCGATGGTCGATTACACAGCACGGATCGTTAGCCGGCTGCTATCCGCATGAGCTTGATTTTTGGTGCGCGAGACCTGATATCCCCGGGGCAACACCATTTGAGTGGATGACGCACGATGAACGAGCCGAACGCTCGCCAGGCGGAAACTGCGGCCGCCGAAGCCGAAACGGCTACGGACAAGCCGGAAGCGGGGATCGCGGCCGAGCAGCCTGACCCGTTGGCTGAGGCCACGCGCGAAGCCGCCGAATACAAAGACAAGCTCCTGCGCACGCTCGCCGAGATGGAGAATCTGCGTAGGCGCACCGAGCGCGAGGTGGCCGATGCGCGACTCTACGGCAACGCCAACTTCGCGCGTGACGTCCTTCAAGTTGCCGACAACATGCAGCGCGCCTTCGAAACACTGGGCCCTGAACTGCGCGAGCAGGGCGACGCGAAGGTAAAGTCGCTTGTCGAGGGCGTCGAGCTCACCGAGCGCGAACTCTTGAAAGTCCTCGAGAAGCACGGTGTGAAGAAATTCTCGCCGGCCGGCGAACGATTCGATCCGAATGTACATCAGGCAATGTACGAGGTAGAGAGCGCCGAGCTGCCGCCCGGCCATGTGGCGCAGGTGATCCAGGCCGGCTACATGCTCAGCGACCGCGTGCTGCGGCCGGCCCTGGTGGCGGTGGTCAAGGCGCTGCCGAAATCGCCGCCGGCGTCCGCCAACGACAATCCGCCTCCGGGAAAGTAATCAGCGCTGCTGCGACTCGATTCCGTCGCGCACCGCGCGGAAACGGGTAAACAGCGAATCCCAATTGTCCTTGGCTCCGACGCCGACAATGCGCATGAATCCGCCGGTGCCGAAGCGTACCCATTGCACCACCGACAGCAGCTTATCGGTCGGCGACTTGGCCTCCCCCCTGATCTCGTAGCCCGGCATGCCACCGATCCGCATCGTGTCGCCCTGTTGCAGGCTGAGATTGCGGAGTGGCGAGGAGAGCAACAGGTCGCGTGCGAAATTGACGCGATCATTCGGCTGCTCCGGCGAACCGGAGCCGACAGAGACGATCATGTAAGGCTGGTCGCCGATGTCGTCGTTCGGACCTTCAGTGATGATGACGCCACCGGCCGGTAAGACCTTATTGACGCGGAACCCGGCGAGTTCACTGAGCTTGAACGGCAACAGCCCGAGCTGCTCGTCGATCGGGGCTGGCCGCACAACAGCGCTGGCCAGGGCTTTGCGGATCACCGCGTCGGAATAGACGGTCGTCGCGGCGTCCGGCACTTCGACGTTGATCATCAGCGTCAGGTCCTTGTCGATCGCAGCCGCCAAGAGCACCCATTTGTGCAGCTTCTGGTCATTGATCTGACCGCGGGCGGTAAGCAGCGTGCCGGCGCCCCAGGGAAGCGGAAAGGTCTCCCGCTTTACGTCCACGAGCCCCTTTTGGTCATCGCTTTGCAGCGCTCTATTCAGTTCGGGAAAGGCGGCCGCCGGCAGATCGAGGATGGCGACGGCGACGCTGCGGTCGCGGTCTTCGAAGCCGGGGAAACGATAGCTCGGCCTGAGGTCGCCGGGCGGCTCAAGCCCGACGCGCAGGCCGGGCGGAAACACCGGCCCAGCGGCGAAATCGGGCGCGGCGGCTAGCATGGCGGCGCTGAGTGCCAAAACGAATGCCAGGGAGCGAAAGGACATTAGGTAATCAACCCTCCTGATCGTGCGACGAAGGTCTGGCTAACCGGTCTAGGCCCGAGCGGCAATGGTTAGATTAACCCCTCGGCTGCGCCCCTTTCCGGGACTCGCGAATTCGTGAGCGGCTGGCTTGCGAGGCGGGGTGGCCCTCCTATATGAGCCATTGAGCCGCGCAAATGCGGCAAAAAGCGTGTTCAGGGGGCTGGATCGGGGGTCTGCGGAATGGGCCGCAGGCATAACCCATCCGGGCGCCAAGTGGCCCGGCCGGCTCGCCGTAATTGAGAGGAAGAACCATGGGAAAGGTCATTGGCATCGACCTCGGCACCACGAATTCGTGCGTCGCCGTCATGGAAGGCAAAAACCCTAAAGTGATCGAGAATGCTGAAGGCATGCGCACCACGCCTTCGATCGTTGCCTTCACTGACGATGGCGAGCGTCTTGTCGGCCAACCGGCTAAGCGCCAGGCGGTCACCAATCCGGAAAAGACCATCTTCGCGGTCAAGCGCCTAATCGGACGGCGCTACGACGATCCGATGGTCGAGAAGGACAAGAAGCTTGTCCCCTACAAGATCACCAAGGCATCGAACGGCGACGCTTGGGTCGAGATCGAGGGCAAAACCTATTCGCCCTCGCAGATCTCCGCCTTCATCCTGCAGAAGATGAAGGAAACGGCAGAAGCCTATCTCGGCAGCAAGGTCGAGCAAGCCGTGATAACCGTTCCTGCCTACTTCAACGACGCTCAGCGTCAGGCCACCAAGGATGCCGGCAGGATCGCGGGCCTCGAAGTTCTGCGCATCATCAACGAGCCAACGGCGGCCGCGCTCGCCTACGGGCTCGACAAGCGGAAGAGCGGCACCATCGCGGTCTATGACCTCGGCGGCGGCACTTTCGATATTTCGATTCTGGAAATCGGCGACGGCGTATTCGAGGTGAAGTCGACGAACGGCGACACGTTCTTGGGCGGCGAAGACTTTGACATGCGCCTAGTCAACTATCTCGCCGATGAATTTCAGAAGGAGCAGGGCATCGACCTGCGTCGCGACAAGCTTGCGCTCCAACGGCTCAAGGAAGCCGCCGAGAAGGCGAAGATCGAGCTATCGTCGACGACCCAGACCGAGATCAACCTGCCGTTTATTACGGCGGATGCTTCTGGTCCGAAGCATATGACGATGAAGCTCACCCGCGCTAAGTTCGAGGCGCTCGTCGACGAACTCATCCAGAAGACTATCCAGCCCTGCCGCCAGGCGATGAAGGACGCCAGCGTGTCGGCGGCGGAGATCAACGAAGTCGTCCTGGTCGGCGGCATGACGCGCATGCCGAAGGTGCAGGAAGTTGTGAAGCAGTTGTTCGGCAAGGAGCCGCACAAGGGCGTCAACCCGGACGAAGTCGTTGCGGTCGGCGCTGCCATCCAGGCAGGCGTCCTGCAAGGCGACGTCAAGGACGTGCTGCTGCTCGACGTAACCCCACTTTCGCTCGGCATCGAGACGCTGGGCGGCGTCTTCACCCGCATCATCGATCGCAACACCACGATCCCGACCAAGAAGAGCCAGGTCTTCTCCACCGCCGAGGATAACCAGAATGCGGTCACCATTCGCGTCTTCCAGGGCGAGCGCGAGATGGCGTCCGACAACAAGCTGCTCGGCCAGTTTGACCTGGTGGGCATCCCGCCGGCACCACGGGGCGTGCCCCAGATCGAAGTTTCCTTCGACATCGACGCCAACGGCATTGTCAACGTGTCCGCCAAGGACAAGGCGACCGGCAAGGAGCAGCAGATCCGCATCCAGGCATCGGGCGGCTTGTCCGAAGCCGATATCGAGAAGATGGTCAAGGACGCGGAAGCGCACGCCGACGAGGACAAGAAGCGCAAGGCCGCGGTCGAAGCCAAGAACCATGCCGAGGCGCTGGTGCATTCCACCGAGAAGGCACTCGCCGAGCATGGCTCGAAGGTCGGCAACGCTGAGCGCACTGCGATCGAGAATGCCATGGCGGACCTCAAAGAGGCCCTGAAAGGCGATGACTCGAACGCAATCCAGCAGAAAACCAATGCGCTGGCGCAGGCCTCCATGAAGCTCGGCGAGGCCATGTATAAGGCACAGCAAGAAGCACAGGCTGCGCCCGGCACCGGCGGCGCCGCCGCGGGCGAGAAGAAAGAGGACGTGGTCGACGCGGAATTCACCGAGGTCGACGACAAGAACAGCAAGAAGTCCGCCTAAAGCCGGCCGCCGTGCACTCATCGGCAATCGCGAAATGCACCACCCCCGGGTTCAAACCCGGGGGTGCCTATTTCGGGACGAGCAGCGCGCGGCCGAATCAAGTACGGCTATAGCGTTCTGATCGAAGCGGGATCGGCATGTCCAAGCGCGACTACTATGAGGTCCTGGGCGTATCGCGCACCTGCGGCGAGGCCGAGCTCAAATCGGCATTCCGCAAGCTCGCCATGCAGCATCATCCGGACCGCAATCCCGGCAATGCCGAATGCGAGCACCGCTTCAAGGAAATCAACGAGGCCTATGACGTGCTCAAGGACGGCGACAAGCGCGCCGCCTATGACCGTTTTGGGCACGCCGCCTTCGAGCACGGCGGCATGGGCGGCGGCCACGGCTTCGGCGCCGATTTCGCCCACAGCTTTGCCGATATCTTCGACGATCTGTTTGGTATGGGCGGCGGTCGGCGTGGGCGTACGCAAGGGCGCGAGCGCGGCTCGGATCTTCGCTACAACATGGAGATCAGCCTTGAGGAAGCCTACGCGGGAAAGACCGCACAGATCCGCATCCCGACCTCGGTGATCTGCGAATCATGCTCCGGCACCGGCGCCAAGGCCGGCAGCAAGCCGAAGTCATGCGCCACCTGCGGCGGCGCCGGCAAGGTCAGGCATGCGCAGGGTTTCTTCACGCTCGAACGTACGTGTCCGGCCTGTCACGGGCAGGGGCAGGTAATCGAAAATCCGTGCCCCTCCTGCGCCGGCGCAGGACGTATCACGCGCGAGCGGACACTTTCGGTCAACATCCCGGCAGGCGTCGAGGATGGGACCCGCATTCGACTCGCTGGTGAAGGCGAGGCCGGCTTACGTGGTGGGCCGGCGGGCGACCTCTATATTTTCCTCTCGCTTGCCCCGCACGAATTCTTCCAGCGCGACGGCGCCGACCTGCATTGTCGTGTGCCGATCTCGATGGTGACGGCGGCGCTCGGAGGAGAATTCGAGGTACCGTCGATCGACGGCAGCCAGGTGCGGGTCAAGGTGCCTGGCGGCACCCAGGTCGGCCGCCGTTTCAGGCTGTCCGGCAAGGGCATGCCGGTGCTACGCTCGAAACAAAGTGGCGACATGTACGTTCAGGTAGCGGTGGAAACGCCGCAAAATCTGACCAAACGGCAGCGGGAGCTGCTGGTGGAATTCGAAAAGCTCTCGTCCGAACACACCCAGCCTGAATCGGCTAGTTTCTTCAGTAGGGTAAAGGATTTTCTCGATGCGTTCGGAAATCGCGGCAGCAATTCCGGATAGCCATCTTGACCGCCTGCCCGGCGCCCTATAGGCGTAAAAGTTCCTCGGCTAATAAAAGCCACCCGCACGCGTGACTCTGCAAAATGTCCTTACCTTCAGTCGTGCGCGTCGAAAGAAAGCCTCTGCGTCTCGATGACGAGATGCAATTCATCCGTTCCTGGATCGAAAAGCCGCTCTCGACCGGCGCGGTGATGCCGTCGAGCAAGGCCCTGGCGCGCACTATGGCGCGCTACGTCGATGCGGAGGCGAGCGGTCCAGTGATCGAATTGGGGCCGGGCACCGGCCCGGTGACCGAGGCGCTCGTCGAGCACGGCATCGATCAGTCGCGGCTGATCCTGGTCGAATTCAACCCCGATTTCTGCCGCCTGCTGCGCACGCGTTATCCCGAGGCGACCGTAGTGCAGGGCGATGCCTATCGGTTGCGCCGGATCTTGGAAGTATATGTGCGCGAGCCCGCTGCGGCGGTGGTGTCGGGACTGCCGCTGCTCACCAAGCCGCTGCGCACCCGACTGCGCCTAATAGCAGATGCTATGGGCCTGCTTGCCCCGGGCGCGCCCTTTGTTCAATTCACTTATGCGATGGTGCCGCCGATCCCTAAGGCGCTGTCGGGCATCAGGGTAGTGGCGTCTGAGTTGATCTGGCTGAACCTGCCGCCGGCACGCGTGTGGGTCTATCGCGGGCGATAGGCGATCGCAGGCTATCGTATCTTCGTGCCCGGCCTTTGCCGGGCATCAACGTCTTTAGAGTACGCGGATGGTTGCGTTGAAGATCCTCGTCTTCCCCGGCTCGACCCGCACCGGCTCGCACAACGTGAGGCTAGCGGCGTTGGCGGCGAAGGAACTTACCGCGCTCGACATCGACGTTACGTGCATCTCGCTCGCTGATTATCCGCTACCGATGTACGAAGGCGATCTCGAGACCAATGTCGGCCCGCCGCCGAATGCACTAAAGCTCAAGCAGATGATCATGGCCCATCACGGTGTGTTCATCACAAGCCCGGAATACAGCGCCTCGGTCACGCCGATGCTCAAGAACGCGATCGACTGGGTGTCTCGTGTCTGCGAGCGCGGCGACCTAACCTATGCCGCCTTCAAAGGCCGCGTGTTCGCGATTGCTTCCGCCTCGCCTGGACGCTCGGGCGGCCTGCGCTCGTTGATGGCGCTGCGCCAGATCCTCGAGCTCGGTTGCGGCGCGCTGGTGATCCCCGAGCAGGTGGCGGTTCCGAACGCCGACAACGCCTTCGACGATATGGACAATATAATCGACAGTGGCATGGCCAACTCATTCCGTGCCGAGCTCGCGCGGCTCGTCGAAATAGCGCAGCTAATGATCTGAGGACAATGCCTTGACGCTCGATGCACGCGAACGCCTGATCGTCGCGCTCGATCTGCCGTCGGTGAAGGCGGCGGAGAATATGGTAGCGAAGCTCGGCGAGACTGTTGGCTTCTACAAGATCGGCTATCAGCTTGCCTTCGCCGGCGGGCTGCCGTTCGCGGCGGGTCTAATCGCCGCCGGCAAGCAGGTGTTCCTCGATTTCAAGCTGCACGACATCGGCAACACTGTGCAGAAGGGCGTCGAGAGCGTGGCGCAGCTCGGCGCCACATTCCTCACGGTGCATGCCTATCCACAGACCATGAAGGCGGCGGTGGAAGGCAAGACGGGTTCGACCATCCGCATTCTCGCCGTCACCGTGCTAACCTCCTATGACGATGCCGATCTCGCCGCCGCCGGCTACGATTTGAGTGTCGGCGAACTGGCGGCGGCGCGCGCCGCGCAAGCGCGCGATACCGGCGTCGATGGTCTCATCTGTTCGGCGGAGGAGGCGGCCAACCTGCGCGGCATCGTTGGGCCAGGCATGGTGCTGGTGACGCCGGGCATCCGCCCCGCCGGCAGCGCGACCGGCGATCAGAAGCGCATCATGACGCCGGCAAAGGCGATCGACGCCGGCGCCGATTATCTGGTGGTCGGTCGCCCCATCGTCGAAGCCGGCAATCCGAAAGCCGCCGCCGATGCCATCGTCGCGGAGATCGCACAGGCAACAAAGAAGTAAGGCACAAGGTGAGCGCCACCTCGTCGGTCGGGAATTCGATCACGACGATGCGGTCGCGGGCCTTGCTTCCACCTCCTCGCTCTTGCCGCCGTGCACTAGATACCGCACGCCGTATTTGCTCATCGCCCCGCAGGAAGGCCGCCGCAGATACCGATTTCATCGTGATCGCGGGCTACGACGGGCCCTAGTCGCCTTTTCCAAGTTCCCGCGCTATACCCACGCCCAACGTTGGAGTGCTGCCATGGCCGACATGCGGCTCATTGTCGCCGGCGCCGGCGGGCGAATGGGCCGTACGCTGGTCAAGGCGATCACAGAGGTTCGGGGTCTTGCACTGGTCGGCGCGCTGGAAGATCAGAGGTCGCCCCTGATCGGCTGGGACGCCGGCGTACTGGCCGGACTCAGCGAGAACGGCATCAAGCTCTCCAGCGACGTCGCCCCACTTATGGATCAGGCCGACGGCATTGTGGATTTCACCGCGCCGTCGGCGACGGTCGCCTTCGCCGCCCTCGCGGGCAAGGCCGGCAAGGCGCACATCATCGGTACTACCGGCTTAAGCGTGGCCGACGAAGCCAAGATCAAGGACGCCGCAAAGACGGCGGTGATAGTGAAGTCTGGCAACATGAGCCTCGGCGTCAATCTACTGGCCGCGCTGACGCGTCGCGTCGCGAAGACCCTCGACCAGTCGTTCGACATCGAGATCCTCGAGATGCATCACAATCAGAAGGTCGATGCACCGTCCGGCACCGCGCTCATGCTCGGCCGCGCGGCCGCGGAAGGCCGCGGCATCGAACTTAACAATCACGCGGTGCGAAGCCGCGACGGTCACACCGGCATACGCAAGGCGGGCGACATCGGCTTTGCAACGCTGCGTGGCGGCACCGTTGTCGGCGAACACAGCGTGATCTTCGCCGGTCTCGCCGAGCGCATCGAGATCACGCACAAAGCCGAGGATCGTATGATCTTCGCGCGGGGTGCGCTGCATGCGGCGCTGTGGGCATGCGCGCAGAGACCGGGGCTTTATTCGATGGCCGACGTACTCGGCCTGGCAAATTTTTGAGCATGTGCCTCATGACACTGGACCAAGTCACGCGCATGAAGGACTTGGCCTACGGTATTGGCGGCGGTATTGCGTGCTTTGTAATTGCCTATCCATATGTTGTTACGACGCCAAAGGAAGGCAACCCGGGGCCCCGCAATTCCGGAACGCCGCCCGCGACCACTGATCTGCGGGCGAGCATCGGCCTGTTCGTTGCCGGCTTGATCGCCTTGGCCGCTTCCTATCTGGTCGACTGCATCATGT
>Ga0182038_10000967_pt1 | contig 14935 bp, 12 predicted proteins | sample sta12Can44000108_FD_125976 | JGI IMG/M metagenome (GOLD analysis project Ga0182038, IMG submission 125976) | Lab enrichment of tropical soil microbial communities from Luquillo Experimental Forest, Puerto Rico - statanox.12C.anox.44.000.108 | ecosystem: Environmental > Terrestrial > Soil >...
AAGGCGTCGACGAATCCGGCCGCCGAAAGCTTTCTGAGTGGCGGCAGGAACTGGGGCCTGATGCTGTTTGCTTTATTCGGCGCCACCGCGCCGGAAGGCGTTGTCTGGTACACGAGTCAATTTTACGCGCTGTTTTATTTGACCACGGTTCTGAAGGTCGATTACGTCACCGTCTACATCATCATGATGATCGCGCTGACCTCGGGCGCTCCGTTCTTTGTCGCCTTCGGCGCGCTGTCCGACAGGGTCGGCCGGCGCAACATCATGACCTTGGGATTCGCACTCGCGGTAGTGACATTTTGGCCGGTTTTTACTTGGCTCGGCACCTTCAAGGACAACCCGGTCGTCCTGACGATCCTGGTGTTCTACCTGGTGATCTTGGTTACCATGGTGTACGGCCCGATCGCGGCGTTTCTAGTCGAGCTGTTTCCAGCGCGTATTCGCTACACCTCCATGTCGCTGCCCTACCACGTCGGCAACGGCGTCTTTGGCGGGCTGGTCCCGGCGGCAGGGGCCTCGATCGCCGCGATCACCGGCATCGCCCTCAGCGGGTTGCTGTATCCGATGGCCATCGCTGCGATCGGGATCGTCGTCAGCCTCGTCTTCATCCGCGAGCCGACGCACAGAATCAGAATCTGGGACGAAGTCGGCGGCGGCGCGCCCCCCCTCGTCCCCGACCAGCCTTAGGATATCTGGTCGTTTTGTTGGGTCTGCTTTAACAGCGCTCGCATGCTCCACGGGATGGGTTCTTTGAGGATGTGGTCATAGAGTTCGTGAAGCAGATCTTCCCCTTGCGTTCTTCCGTCGAGAAAAGCGGCGATCCGATCCGCCACGGCGGGCGGTTCAAGGGGTGCTTGCGAAAGGCCGCAACGCGCAGGTACGACCTTGAGATCAGGCTTGGCCTTGGAACTCATCGAGCTACACAGCGCCACATTGAATCTCCAGCGTGTCAGAACGCAAACAATCTGTAACAGACAATGATCCACCGGATATGCGGACACCCTATGCGCGCAGTGCATGGAACGAGCGCGCTACGAGCGCGGTGCGCTATCGAGCGGCGCTGCCACTCGGCGATAGCTTAGAGCTTCGGCCACGTGCCGCCGTCCGACGCTGGACGAGCCGTCGAGATCGGCCAGAGTGCGAGCAACGCGCAGGACCCGGTGGTAGCCACGTGCCGAGAGACGCATTCGCTCCCCCGCCCGCACTAACAGTGCGCGGCCACCTGCCTCGGGGCTCGCGATCTCATCGAGCAAAGCCCCGTCCGCTTCAGCGTTGGTGCGAATGCGCCTCTGGATAGGAAATGTGGCATAGCGCGCCGCCTGTCTCGCACGCGCCTCGGCAACGCGACGAGCGACCGCCGCACTGCCCTCCGCGGGGGACGGCAATGCGAGGTCCCCGGACGGTACGGCGGGCACATCGATATGAAGATCGATGCGGTCCAGCAGCGGACCCGAGAGCCGCGCTTGGTAATCTTCGGCGCAGCGCGGCGCCCGGCCGCAAGCCGACTCAGCGAAATGACCACAGCGGCACGGGTTCATTGCCGCGACCAGCTGGAACCGTGCCGGGTACGTGACGTGCCTCTGGACGCGGGCGACGCTGACGCGGCCAGTCTCCAGCGGCTGGCGGAGCGCTTCGAGTGCGCCGCGGTTGAACTCGGGCAGCTCGTCGAGAAACAGGACGCCTTGATGGGCGAGCGAAATTTCTCCCGGACGCGCACGCGGCCCACCGCCGACGAGAGCCGGCAGCGAGGCTGAATGATGCGGATCGCGGAACGGTCGCTCGCGCGTCAACTCACCACTGCGCAACCCACCGGCGACCGACTGGATCATGCCGAGTTCGAGGGCCTCGTCGGGCTCGAGTGGCGGCAGGATTCCCGGAAGCCGCGCCGCCAGCATGGACTTGCCTGCCCCCGGCGGGCCGACCATCAACAGATTATGGCCCCCTGCGGCGGCGACCTCGAGCGCGCGCTTGGCGCTCTCCTGTCCCTTTACATCCCGAAGGTCGAGCCCGGCCGACCGTGAGGCGGCTAGGCGCGCCTCGGGCGGAGGGAGGAGTTGGGTTCCCTTCACGTGGTTAACGATGGCCAATAGATTCGGCGCCGCAATGATTTCGACTTCACCCGCCCAAGCGGCCTCGCTACCGCACGCCGCGGGGCAGATGAGGCCGCCGCCCCGGGTTGCTGCAGCCAGTGCCGCGAGCAGCACCCCGGCGACCTTGGTCAACGACCCGTCGAGCGCTAATTCCCCGAGCACCGTGTAGGAGACGAGCTCGTCGGCCGGCAGCACCTCCATCGCTGCCAAGAGGCCCAGGGCGATCGGAAGGTCGAAGTGGCTGCCTTCCTTGGCTACATCAGCCGGGGCGAGGTTGACGGTGATCCGCTTCGGCGGGAGCGCCAAGCCGAGTGCGGCGAGCGCCGCGCGCACCCGTTCGCGCGACTCGGCGACCGCCTTGTCCGGTAAGCCGACCACGTTGAAGGCCGGCAGGCCGGAGACGATCGTCACCTGGGTCTCGACCTCAATGACCTCGACCCCGTGAAACCACCGTCCGCACCCGTGCGACCATTGATTAACCACGCTGCAAGCACAGGTTGAGTCTATTCCTTTGCGTGCTGCAAAGCCAGGGCGGAAACGCGGACCCATCGGCGGCGGCTATGTGGCGGCGTCAAACCGAGCTTGTGCGAGCCCGAGCCGCTAGCAGGTTCGAGGTGAATTGGAAGAGGTCGCCGCCGTGAAACAGGTAGCCTTCGATCCCGGCCGCAGCGGCTGCAGCGCAATCCGTTTCTCGGTCACCGATCAGAAAACTTGATGCGGCATCGACCGGCCAGCAGCGGAGGAGATCCACAATCATCCCCGGGGCAGGTTTACGCCAGTCGCTTACGCGGCGATACTCGGGAAGCACAGCATCGGGATGAAACGGGCAATAGCGAATGTCGTCGAGATGGGCTCCCGACAATGCGAGCTCCGCCGCGAGCCGTGTATGGAGTGCGCGCACATCACTCTCCGCGTAGAGCCCGCGCGCGACCCCAGCCTGATTGGTGACGATAAACACAAAGAATCCAGCGTCGTTGAGTAATTTGATCGCCGCCTTGGCACGATCGATCCAGCGAAAGCGAGCATATGAACCGATGTACCCGTCATCGTGGTTGAGCACGCCGTCGCGGTCGAGAAAGACGGCTGGCCGTCGACGCTGGCGTGGAACTTCGTGTTGCGCGCGAGCAAACGCGTCGGGAACTCCGATATCGATGAAGTAATGGTCGAAGGGGACCGCAAGAAGCTTTTCGGCATGCGCAATAGACGGGAAAACGTCTTGCTCGAGCGAGCAGCAGCGATCGAGCCAGTCGATCAAAGAACTTTGAAATACGTAGACGCCGCCGTTAACGAGCCCGCTTCCAGGGCGCTCAGGGCGGTCGCGAAATCGGATAAGTCGACCATTGTCGGTCTCGACCACCCCATAACGGGAAGCATCGGACAGCGGCCTGACAGCGATTGCGCCGGTCACAGATGGCTCGTCTATAGCTCTATTGGCGAGTTCGAGCAGATTGATGTCGAACCACGAATCACCGTTGAGCAGAAAAAACCGGTCGTCGAGACGGTCGCGCGCATGCCATACCGCGCCGCCGGTACCGGCCCGCTGGGGCTCGACCGACACCTCGATCTCCAGGCCAAATCGGGTTTTGAGTGGGGTCGACGATGAATAGTCGGCAATGCGCTGTGCTGCAAACCCGGCCAGCAGCAACACCCGCGTCACGCCGTGGCGGGCCAGCTCGAACAACAGCACGTCGAGAAAGGGATCTCCATCGACCGGCAATAACGGCTTTGGCGTGCCTGCTGCCAATTCACCAAGCCGGCTCCCCAGACCGCCGCACAAGATCACCGCCTGTCGCACCATCCGCGGTCTTCTCGCTCGAGTTGCTTAGGTCAGCCGCGGGGAAACAGGCGCTCCTCGACGAGGCCACAGATGATGTGCCCGGCCATTATGTGGATCTGCTGGATCAGCGGCGTCGAATCCGAGGGGGCATGCAGGCACAGATCGCAGCGCGACCGCATCTCGCCGCCGCTCCTGCCGGTGAAGCCGACGGTGACGAGTCCTCCTTCCCGCGCAGCGTCGATCGCCCGCAGAATGTTCGGTGAACGGCCGGATGTCGAAATCGCGATAAAGACGTCTCCGGGGCACCCGAGACCAAGAATTTGACGCTCAAACAGCCGGTCGTAGCCATAGTCGTTGCCGATTGCCGTGAGAACCGAAGTATCGGTGGTGAGGGCGAGCGCGGCAACGGGAGCGCGATCGTAATTGAGCCGAGAGAGCATCTCCCCCGCGAGGTGCTGGGCATCGGCCGCGCTGCCGCCATTGCCGGCGAGAAGCAGCTTGCGGCCGTCACCGATCGCAGTCGCTAAAACGTCGACGATGTCTCGAATTGCGGCCACGAATGCCGGGTCGTCGATTGCGGCCTGCAGCGTGTCCCGAGATCGAACCAGGTAATCCAGGATGGCCGTCACCGCAGCACCTGCCATGTTTCACACCCACGTTCCGCAAATTTGACCGGTCCCGCAATACCGCCGGCGGCATTGAGCGCGTCCAGCAGCCCTAGCCGATCCTCTGGATTTACGAGGAACATCACGAAACCGCCACCTCCAGCACCGGAGACTTTTCCGGCAAGCGCGCCATTCGCGACAGCAACATCATAGAGCTGGTCGATGCGGTCGGTGGAAATCCCCGGAGCGGTCATTTTCTTAGCCTTCCAGGAATCGTCTAGGATTTGGGCCATCGCGTAAATATCGCCGGCGAGCAAAGCGTTTTTCATTTCGATAGCGTCAGCCTTCAAGCGATCCATCGCCGCAATGGCGCGCGGGCTATGAACTACGATGCCCGCCGTCTGTTGCTCGATGATCACCGTCGCATCGCGTGAGCGCCCCGAAAAGCAGATCACAAGCGACGACTCGAATTCATTTCTGGCGCTGTCGGAGACCCGCAACGGATTGACGATCACTCGATCTTTGGCAAGAAATTCGATGAAATTAGTGCCGCCAAAAGCAGCCGCGTACTGGTCCTGCTTACCACCGGGCAGTCCAAGATCGAGGCGTTCGATCTCGAAGGCGAGATGGGCAACGTCGTATTGACCGAGTGGCGCGCTGAAGAGCACCCGAAACGCGTCAACCAGCGCGACAACCAGCGCCGAAGACGAGCCAAGACCCGACCCCATGGGCGCATCGACAGTAGTGGTGATTGTCGCGGAAATCGCTCGTCCGGCGTTATGGTCCCGCATCAACCGCTCGTAGACCCCGCGGTGCAGGAGCAAGCTTGCCCGTGGCAGCTGCGGCGCAGCCTCGAGCACCTCTTCTCGACCCAGATCCTTGGCGCGGAAGACCACCTTGCCGTCGTCACGCGGGCTGATGAACGCATAAGCGAAACGGTCGATCGTCGTATTGAGAACTGCACCGCCAAATTGGTCGCAATACGGAGAAAGATCGGTCCCCCCGCCGGCGAGTCCGAGCCGCAACGGGGCTCGCGCCCGGATCGTCGTCTGCAGGTTCGCCGTCAAGCGCAACTCCTTAACGATCCCTCGAGGGCGGGCGAACGGGTAACTGGCACATTAGCTAAGAATGGTAAAGAAAACTATAGAAGCACGAGAACATAAGCTCAGCCCGAAGCCGCGTCCAACAATGCCGTGGGCTTGTGTCACCGTGCCTTGTGCGCTAATGAATTAGAACAGAGGTCGTTGCTCGTACTGCACACAAAATTATCAAGCGAACGGGTGCTTTACCTCTGACTTGCAGCTTCCGAGGGAAATTGATCGGATGCGGATCGCGATGATCGGAACCGGCTATGTTGGGTTGGTTTCGGGGGCGTGTTTTTCGGAGTTTGGCGCATCGGTGACCTGTGTCGACCAGGATGCGGCGAAGATCGCGGGCTTGCAGCGCGGCGAGATGCCGATTTACGAGCCCGGGCTGGCAGCACTGGTGGCAGCCAACGCAGGGGCGGGGCGGTTGTCATTCACAACCGACTTGGAGGCGGCGGTGGCTGGTGTTGATGCGGTGTTCATAGCGGTTGGCACGCCATCGCGTCGCGGCGACGGGCATGCCGATTTGTCTTATGTTTTTGCCGCCGCCGAGGCGATCGGGCGGGCGCTGAGCGAGCCGTCTGTGGTCGTGACCAAGTCGACCGTACCGGTCGGCACAGGATACCAGGTCGCGGCGATACTGCACGGCGCCCGGCCCCAGGGCGGGGTCGAGGTTGCCGCCAACCCGGAGTTTCTGCGCGAGGGCTCGGCGATTGACGATTTCATGCGCCCTGACCGGGTGGTGATCGGCGCCGACAGCGAGCGGGCGCGCACGGTGCTGCGCCAGCTCTATCGGCCGCTCTATCTGATCGAGACGCCGATGCTGTTCACCGACCTCGCCACGGCCGAATTGATCAAATACGCGGCCAACGCCTTTCTCGCCACCAAAATAACCTTCATCAACGAGATTGCCGATCTCTGCGAGGCCTTGGGTGCCGACGTCCAGGATGTCGCCCGCGGCATCGGGCTCGACGGCCGCATCGGCCGCAAGTTTTTGCATGCCGGACCGGGCTTTGGCGGCTCGTGTTTCCCCAAGGACTGCCGAGCCCTGGCGCGCACTGCCGGCGAGGCCGGCTCTGGTCTGGCGATAGTCGAGACGGTGTTGCGGGTCAACGAAGACCGCAAACACCGGATGGCCGACAAGATCGCCGCCGCTTGCGGTGGCAGCCTCGCTGGCAAGAGCTTGGCGGTTTTGGGACTTACCTTCAAGCCCAACACCGACGACATGCGCGATGCTCCAAGCCTTGAAATCCTTCCGCGGCTGTTGGCTGGGGGGGCGAGCATCCGGGCCTACGACCCCGAGGGTATGGCCGAGGCGAAACGGCTGATGCCCGAGCTCGTCTATTGCCGGGATGCCTATCAGGCGATGGAAGGGGCCGACGCATTAATCCTCCTGACCGAATGGAACGAGTTCCGCGGGCTCGATCTCGACCGCGTCAGGGACCTGCTGACTAGCCCGCTGGTAATCGACCTGCGCAATATCTATCAGCCGAAAGAAATGGTCGCCGCGGGGTTTTCCTATCTCAGCATCGGCCGCCCCGCCCAGCGTGCGCGGCGCGAATTGCATTCAGGCGTGACAAGGGCAGCGCCATGAGTGTCGTCGCCAAGCGGGTTCTTGTCACCGGCGGTGCCGGGTTTTTGGGCTCTCATCTGTGCGAGCGCCTCGTCGCCCAGGGCGACGATGTTTTGTGTGCGGACAATTACTTCACCGGGCGTAAGGACAATGTCGCGCGCCTGTTGGGCAACCCGCGTTTCGAGGCGATGCGCCACGACATCACCCACCCGCTGTTTGTCGAGGTCGACGAGATCTACAACCTCGCTTGTCCGGCCTCGCCGATCCACTACCAGTTCGACCCCGTACAGACCACCAAGACCAGCGTCATCGGAGCGATCAACATGCTGGGCTTGGCCAAGCGGCTCAAGGCCAAGATCTTCCAAGCCTCAACCTCAGAGGTCTACGGCGACCCCGGGGTGCATCCGCAACCCGAAGCCTATCGCGGCAACGTCAACCCGATCGGGCCGCGCGCCTGCTACGACGAGGGCAAGCGCTGCGCCGAGACTTTGTTCTTCGATTATTACCGCCAGCACCAAATGCGCATCAAGGTCGCCCGCATCTTCAATACCTACGGGCCGCGCATGCACCCAAATGACGGTCGGGTTGTCTCCAACTTCATCGTTCAGGCCTTGCAGGGAGCGCCGATAACCATTTATGGCGACGGCTCACAAACGCGCGCCTTCTGCTTTGTCGACGACCTGATTGAAGGGCTTCTGCGGCTGATGGCGGCCGCCGACGATGTCACTGGCCCCGTCAATCTCGGCAATCCGCAGGAGACCTCGGTCGCGGCACTTGCCGACCTGATCATCGCGTTGACCGGCTCACGCTCTGCCATCACCCGCTGCCCGCTGCCAGTGGACGATCCCATCCAACGCAGCCCTGATATCAATCAGGCCGCCACGCTGCTCGGCTGGCAACCGACGACTCCGCTAGCCGACGGGTTGGCCCGAACCATCGCCTATTTCGACAATCTCCTCAGCGAGGGGCGAAGTAGCGTTAGGTTACGGCAGGAAGACGTCCCCTAAGTTGTGAACGCTGATCACGTAGGGTTTGCAGCGTCCGGTTTCGGCGATCAGCTCCCCTGGCGCGCCCCTTAGCGATTTCTCTTGAATTGGAATATAGGGCGTGGCACAGACCTGGTCAGCCAGCAAGGCGTTTAATTCAGGGTCGTAATTGTTGAACTCAACGAATTCAGGCGGGATGTTGCCCGTCGGCTTCAATGCGCTGGTGGTAAAGGCATCCTCGACTGGAATATAAGGGGTGCAAGCCCCAGCGAGACTTGCGAGGAGAACCGATATAAGCCCAAAGGTGCATGAGTAACGCATCCGAAATCCGCAACTGATTGGCGTGATCGGAGTGTGCCGGGGGGAAGCTGCCAACGCAACCACCTCATAGACGCTGGTACACGGCCATCAGCACGTGAGCAGATCCTGAAAGTTCGGGGGCCAACGCAAGAGGGATCAGCGTCCGGCCGCGAGCGCGACCAACAGGGCGGCGACAATGAGGATTGCCGCGGCGAGCGGGAGCAACGTCCGACCGTTTTCCGCCGCCAAACCGCACCCAATCAGCAAGAGGTCAGCGGCGATCACGCGCTTGACCACCGCGGCGTGACCGAGCCCGTTACCCATCGCCCGCTGGTAAAAATGCTGGCGGTGTGGTTCCCAGACGCGCTCACCGCTTAGCAGCCGGCGGAAGAGAGTAATCGTAGCGTCAGCGAGGAAGTAGAGCGGCAGAATCAGCGCTATCTTCCAGTGGCCGCGACTGGCCACGTCCAACAGCAGAAACCCTGAAAGATAGCCGAGCGGGACGCTGCCGACATCGCCGAGAAAGATCCGAGCGGGTGACCAGTTCCAGACAAGAAAACCGATTGCGGCGCCAATTACTCCAGCAGCGAGCAGCGCTGCTGCGGGGTCGGCACCATTGCCGACAACGGCGAAGAGCAGCAACCCGCCGCAGATCGCCGCGGCTTCGCTGACGGCGAGCCCGTCGATCCCATCCATGAAATTGAACAGATTGATCCACCAGACCCATACTAGGCTTGCCGCGGCGAAATAGAGCACGGGGCCCGACCAGACGGCCGGCCTGCTAAGTGCGTCGGGCAGCACCAAGATACCGATCGTCACTGCGACGCCCTGCGCGACCAGGCGCACCCCCGGGGAAAGGCCGCGCAGGTCGTCGATCCAGGAGACGACCGCCAAGAGACCGGTGCCGATCACAATGCTGATGACACTCGACGCCACCAAGCCCGCCGACTGAAGAGCGATCCACGCGAACAATACGGAACCGGTAACGGCGATCCCGCCGCCCCGCGGCGTCGGCGCGAGATGCGATGATCGCGTGTTAGGGTAATCCAACATTTGTCGCCGGTGCAGGATTGGGATCAGGGCCCCCGTAGCGAGCCAGCAGAAGAAGCCGGTCGCAACAGCCACCGTTGCCGGCAAGAGCGCGTCAGCCATTACCCACTGGCCACGCGACGGCGGGCTCGTCCCGGACACCCTCCTTGGGCTCGCGGCGCAGCGCCCAGCGCACTGCCGCGCCTTCCGACCCGACCGTCCCGCTCAACACCACCTGCTGGGTCTTTCGCGCTTCACCCGAGCCAAGATAAACGCTCTCGCCGAGACTTATTTCGGCGCCGGCCGCGCGCAGCCGCCAGCACATCCCACTCGGCAATCGGAACAAAACCGCGACGCCTTCCTGGGCCAGCGAGGCCTGCACCGAGGGATGTAGGTGAAAGCGCACGGTAAAGGCTGCGCCGGGCCGGCCCGTCAGCCTCTCCTCGCCGCGCAGATCCTCGCCATTGGCGGCAAGAAAGAGCTGTCGTGCATAGGTCAGGCCGAACCGATCGCGATAGCCTTCATGAGTTGCCGAGATCCATTGCTGGCCTTCGTGCTCGGCGCGTTCACGAGCGATCGACGGCGGGCCACCGCCGAGGGCGCCATCCTCTCGGATTTCGATCGAGTTGGTATCAGCCACTACCAGCACAGAGTGCGCCGCACTCGCCCGCGCGACCCGCGACCAGCTCAATTTCGGTCCGCGATAGGTGCCGCAATTGACGATGATGCGTTCACGTTCATGGCTCATCTCAAAGGACAGGGTGCCGGCGTGGGCAATCTCGTCGAAACCGCGTGGTGGTGGTCTCCCGGTATCCATGATCGCGAGGCTTCTGCCGGCCTGCAACCGATCGAAGCCAGTCTGGGGCGCCTGATTTGGTGCACCTCCTTTGGTCTCGGAACGGGTCAAAACCAGGTCGATCAGAACCCCGTCCTCTTCGAGCGAATCGTTGAATAGTGCGAGGCGGCGATCGCCATGACGGAAAAAACGCAGCATCGGCGCCATTCGCTCGATCGCGTGCTGCAGCGCAGCAGGTGTTTCTATCTGGGCTGCCCGCAATACCGCGCGTGTATCGATCAGATCCTTCAGAACTTGAAGCTGCAACGACGGATTCCGGGACAGGTGGCCGCCATCCGGAAAAATTTGAGCCTGCACCTCGCGCTCCAGTGCTTTCAGCACCTTGGCAAGTCGCGCCGCAGGAGCGCCGAGTGCGGCTCGGCCCGCGATCAGGCCCTTGAGCGCGCGCAGCCGCGCGACGCCGCGGACTTCCCAACTTGCGGTCCGGGCCAGATGCCGCAATTGAGCAGCGATGCTCGTCAGCATCGCTCGGCGCAGCGTATGATCTTGATCGCGCCTAACGATCTCGTCGAAGTGCGCGATCCAAGCGAAGACCCGCGTCGCCAGGACGTCGGACCGCCATGCGACATCATGCCAAGCGGTATTCTCGCAAATCCAGCTCTTCACGAGATCGCCGGCCGCATCGCGCGCGGGCCCACCCGCAGTGGTGAGGTCGTCGATCCAGCCAAAAGCGTGCCAAGCGGCGATCCATTCCGGCCCCGCCGATGGCGGGAGCCAACGAGGTGAGGGATTGCGGATCAGCTCTCCGCTAAGCTCGATCTCGCCTCCGGCAATCGCCGCGCCACGTTTGGCATCGCCCGGCCAGCGCAGCCCGATGCGTAGTTTCAGATCGTCGGGAGCACGGCCGATCAGCGTGTGACGATAGAGGGGAGCGGCGGCGAGCGCTTGAAGCGCGTCGCGGCGTAGCCTCGTCAAAAACCCGGGAGCAGCGCCGGCGAGGCCCCGGCCGGTGGGTCCGACCGTCCTGTCGGTCGAAAGCCGTGTCATTACCTCGGACCTGGTCCGCAAGACCGCGCCGGTTGGTTGACGCCTAGGTCACCAGAGGCATGCGATACAGAGGAACCCATGCCTTCTCGTAACAAGGAAACAGCAATGCCGCAAGCAAGCGGGCTGGTCAGCGACCGCGAGGGACACCCACCGACAGCACTGCTGCTTTCATCTACCCGAAGATAGCGAACCGTTTTTGACGAGCCGCGCGCAGAAAAAGCCGTCGATGCCGTCGTATTCGTCGAAATGGCACGGCAACGTCCGAAGGTCGCCCTCGGCGGTGATCCATTCGGGCCGGACCCCGATCTCATCGGGGTCGATCGCCCGCCGCGCGACCGGCGCGCCGCTACCCAGCAACTCCGCGATCCGGTCCTGCCCCTCTTCGGGTTCAAGCGAGCAGGTGCAATAAATCAAAGTACCCCCCGGCCGCACCATATCGATCGCTGCGCGCAACAGATTGTCCTGCACCACCGCGAGGCGAGCAACATCGTCCGGTGCCTTGAGATGCGGTACGTCCGGATGGCGGCGGATCGCGCCCGTCGTGCTACACGGGGCATCCAGCAGCACCGCATCGACTGGCCGCGATGGACGCCAGGTCAGCGCGTCCGCCGCTACCGCCTCGATCGGCAGGGCCAGACGGCGGAGGTTCGCGACCAGCCGCTCGAGGCGACGGCTCGAGCGGTCGATGGCCGTAACTATGGCGCCGGCGGCAGCGAGCTGGGCAGTCTTGCCCCCCGGAGCGGCGCAGAGATCAACCACCTCGCGTCCGCCGAGGACACCAAACAGGCGCGCTGGGAGCGCTGCGGCGGCGTCCTGAACCCACCACGCACCTTCGGTATAGCCCGGCAAGGCCACGAGGGGCCCTCCCGCTGATCGGCGCAGTGTCCCGGTAGGCAACAATATTCCTTCAAGCTTGGCGCACCACGTCTGGGCATCGTCGCGCAAACTGAGATCGAGCGGAGCCTCCTTAAGGTGCGAAGCGGCGATGGCTCGCGCCACGGGCTCGCCGTAAGTACGGCTCCACGATTGCCACAGCCAGTCCGGTGTGTTCAGCCGCGGAACATCCTGCTGATCGATGCGCGCGACTCCCTCGACGCTCAAGCGCCGGAGCACCGCATTTACGAGCCCCTTGTGCGATATGTAGCCCCGGCTATGGGCAATGTCGACGCTGGTCGCCACCGCCGCGTGCGGTGGCGTGCGCAAAAACAAAAGTTGGGCAATACCGAGCCGCAATATATCGTGCACCGTGGCTGCCCGAGGCGCCAACGGCATGCTGAGACAGTCGGCGATCAACGTATCGATCTGGCCGAGTCGCCGGAGCACCGTCGCAACCAGAAGGCGCGCGAACGCACGGTCACGGCCCGCCAGTTCGTGCATCGCCCGATTTTCTTCGATCGCGTCGTCGAGCGGTCGCCCACGGCGGAGCACCGCACCGATCAGGTCGAGCGCGACGCTCCGCGCGGTTGGCGCTGGGGACATCAAGGTTCTTGTATCCACCCCTTAGCGGCGCTGAAACCTGGCAACACGAAATTGCTCGGACCAACGCTCAGCGGCAAGTTTCGTTCCGAGATTTTATTCAGCAATGCTCAGCGAAATCCCCGGACACGCCGAAGCGGTTGAGCGACGAAGGCCTCTGGTCCCATATTTCCGGCATGGATGAACAAGCGCATGATCAGGACGAGCCGCAGCCCGTCGCACCGGGTCAAACGGTTGAGGCGCCTGCTGGACAGCCGCGCGAGATCGGCGGCCCGAAAGGCCCGGAGCCGACCCGCTACGGTGATTGGCAATATAACGGTCGGTGCACGGATTTTTGGAACTCGCGCCTAACAGGGTGTCGAACGGCGAGGGAACGCCTATGGGGATTGTCGTAGGGCCACGCCTGTCGGTGGCGGGCGGTGTCGTAATTGCAGGCTTCGATCTCGCAGAGCCGCTGTCGCCGGAGATGAAGGGGCGGATTCTCGAGGCTTTTCGCGATTACCACGTCGTCGTGTTTCCCGGTCAGTCGTTGACTCGCGAACAGCAATACGCCTTTGCCCACAAATTTGGCGAGATCGAGCCGTCGGGCCAACCAGGCAGCAAGCGGTATGCGGTCGCCCATGTGATCTCCAATCTCGACAAAGACGGCAATCCCGTCGACAGGTCATTTTCTCCTGTCGGCAACTACCGCTGGCACACCGACAAGTCCTGGCACCCAGTACCGCCGCTGCTGACGATGCTCCACGCGGTCGAGCTCCCACCGTCCGGCGGGGATACCGAGTTCGCCAACACCTTGATGGCGTACGCCGCCCTGACGGAAAAAATAAAGCAACGGATCGCTGGATTGCGCGTGGTCTTTCGTTGGGGTGCAAGCGGGGGCAAATCGATCATGGCGATGCGCGCGGACCCGCCGGTTGATCACCCGCTCGTGCGGACCCATCCGGCCACTGGCGAGAAGGCGCTCTATCTCGGCAACCATGCCTCGCATATTCAAGGCATGCCCGAGGCTGAGGGGGCTGCGCTCCTCGAAGAGCTGCTCGAGCACACGACGCAACGGCAATTCGTCTACGCGCACCGCTGGCGGAAGGGTGACCTCGTGATGTGGGACAACCGCTGCCTGCTCCATCGCGTCGTCGCCAATTACGACATGGGAAAATACCGCCGCGTTATGCATCGCAGCGTGGTCAGAGGCACGGTGCCGTTCTGACTGCCCTCTCCGCGTCATGCCGGTAACGCTCGCCCGAGAGGGGTCGAGCCCTCGCCCACCGCCGATCCTTGTGCTGGCCCTCGTCACGGCGATCACGCCCGCGGCGCTGCACAAGCTGGTGCTTGCATTGCCGGTGCTCGCGATGTTCTTTGACGTGGCGCCCGGTGCCGTTCAACTGGTGCTGACCCTGTTTCTCGCTGGGATCACGGCGGGACAGTTGGTTTACGGCCCGGTCTCCGACCGCTTCGGGCGCCGGCCCGTGCTAATCGCGGGGCTCATGCTGTTTCTTGCTGGCACGGTGTTGTGCGGGCTCGCCTGGTCGCTGCCGGCGCTAATCATCGGCCGCACGCTGCAGGCGCTGCGCGGCTGCGCCGGGATGGTGCTGGGCCGGGCGATCGTGCGCGACGTCTACGACCGTGAACGCTCGGCGAGCGCCTTGGCGACTATCATGATGGTGATGAGCGTTGCGCCATCGCTGTCGCCGGCGATCGGCGCCTATCTCGCGGAATGGGGCGGTTGGCGCGCCGATTGCGGCGCCTTACAGGTTGGCCGAGCTGTTGCACCAGCCGCCGAGCACCTACGGCCTGATCATCCTGTTGCCGATGGCCGGATACATCCTCGGCAACGCTGGCGTGCTTCGGCTGTCGGCGTTGCTCGGCAGCGTGCGCCTGTTCGTCCTGGGCCTTGCCCTGTCATTCGCCTCGGGGGTAACGCTGGCGCTCTGGTGTCTCGGCGACTTGACGCTGTGGGCGCTCTTTGTGCCCATGGCGATCAGCTCGGTCGTCAACGGCATGAGCCAATCGCCGGGTGTGGCCGCCGGGCTCAGCGTCTATCCGCGGATCGCCGGCGCAGCTTCGGGGCTGCTGGGTTTCATGCAGATAACAGTTGCCGCACTCGGGATCTTGTTGCTCGGCCTCTTGCCGCGAAACAGCGTGATTGCGATGGTGGCGGTCGTCGGGGCCAC
>Ga0182038_10000968_pt1 | contig 14934 bp, 15 predicted proteins | sample sta12Can44000108_FD_125976 | JGI IMG/M metagenome (GOLD analysis project Ga0182038, IMG submission 125976) | Lab enrichment of tropical soil microbial communities from Luquillo Experimental Forest, Puerto Rico - statanox.12C.anox.44.000.108 | ecosystem: Environmental > Terrestrial > Soil >...
CCGTTGGTTACATGGTCAATGGAGCAGGCGGCGGAATCAATTCCCCATCTTCTTACTCAACTTGGTGTGTTGGATTCTTTAAAAGAAGAAGCCTTATGGGGAGCGGATTACATGATGCGTTGTCTTTCAAGCGATGATTATTTTTACATGATTGTATTCAGTTATTTTAATAAAGACCCGAATGCAAGAAGAGTTGTGGGACTAATGGCTAACAGCGTTACCACAGCCGATTATCAGGCTGCATTTCGTGAAGGCGGTGGCATGGCAATTGCAGCGCTGGCAAGGATTTCAACATGGCACAAGAACGGAGATTTTACATCGCAGCAATATCTTGATGGTGCAAAACGTGCTTTCGCTCATCTGCTAATTAATAACACCAAATATGATGATGATGGTAAAGAAAATATTATTGATGATTACTGTGCACTAATGGCAGCTACCGAATTGTGGATGGCAACCGATAGCTCTTTTTACAAAGATGAAGCACGCAAACGTGCACATAATTTATCGCAGCGCATGACCGATGCAGGTTATTTTATTGCCGATGATAACAACCGTCCTTTCTGGCACGCATCGGATGCAGGAATGCCAGTTGTTGCACTTGCACGTTATTTGAAAAAAGAAACCGATAGCAAAGAGCGTTCCGAGGCTTTATCAACCATTAAAAAAGCATTGAACTACGAATTAACGGTAACGAATAAAGTTGCCAATCCATTCGGTTATGCAAGGCAAAATTTTTTATTCAAAGGAAAAGTTGCAGAAGGCTTTTTTATTCCGCATGAAAACGAAACAGGTTGGTGGTGGCAGGGCGAAAATGCACGGCTGTCATCATTGGCAACAGCAGCATTGGTTGGTGGTCGCCTTATCAATCCTACAAATACTCCGTGGAAAATATCGGATTCTCTTTCCTATTTTGCCATGGATCAAATATCATGGATATTAGGCTGTAATCCTTATGCCATATGCTTTTTATATCAATTCGGAAAAAACAATGTTCCTTACATGAGTTCAAACTTCGGGCATGGTTCGCAAAAAGGCGGCATTTCAAACGGCATAACGGGAAACGCAGGTAAACCCGACGGTTCAGGTATTGATTTTAAATTACACGATAACGGAAACGAATGGCGATGGACCGAGCAATGGTTGCCACATGCCGCATGGTATTTACAAGCTATAGCAGCTATGGCAGAACCTTTTGAAAAAAAATAACGATCATTCAAAAACTGAATATATGAAACTGTTTTGGACAATAGTTGCAGTAGCGCTGTTCATTTTATTGATGGCAACAACCTATTCTTATGCACAAACACCCGCTCCCAAATTCAGGGTAATAGCTTTAGCCGAACGTGGTGGCTTACATAAGCCTTTTGTAGATACGGCAAAATTATGGCTGAATCAATTGGCTAAAGACAGTGGTTTTGCTGTTGATTACATTGAAAATACTGCCAAAATAAATGAAGCATTTTTATCGCAATACAAAGTCTTCATTCAGTTAAATTATCCTCCTTATATGTGGACTGATATCGCTGCTGCTGCATTTGAAAAATTCATTAACGAAGGAAAAGGAATGGGATGGATCGGTTTCCATCATGCAACCCTGCTTGGCGAATTCGACGGATACCCAATGTGGAACTGGTTTTCTAAATTTATGGGTGGTATCCGGTTTAAAAATTACATTGCTTCCTTCTCAACCGGAACCGTAAAAGTTGAGGACACAACGCACCCATGTATGCAGGGAGTATCTCCCGATTTCGTGATTGAAAATGAAGAATGGTACACGTACAACAAAAGCCCACGATTCAATGTTCATGTACTTGCAAGTGTTGATGAGTCCACCTATACGCCTCATACGGAATTTAAAATGGGCGACCATCCCGTTGTTTGGACCAATGAACAAGTGAAAGCCAGAAATATTTATATTTTCATGGGACATCATGCCGAATTATTCAATAATGAGAATTTTAAAAAACTATTTAGCAATGCCATTTTCTGGACTGCCGGCAGGTAGCTTAATCTTTACAAAAGGATGTAAAGCAAAAGGGTAACTTATCAAACTAAAAGGCAATCATTCAATACAGTTAATCCATTTTCAGGTCACGCTGTTATCAGAGGATTACTAATTCAAGCCAAAATGAGCGCCCACAAAAAAAGCCTGATAATATTTAAGTTATCAGGCTTTTAATTTCTATTAAAATTTTATTGTTTAGCACTTGTAGTATATTTCCACCAATCATCCAAACTCTTACAACCAACAAATTGTTTATCTATATAGATATAATAACTTGGCAAGTGTTCGTTAAACCATTTTTCTAACTTACTCTGTTTTTTTTCATCCAAAGCTCTTTGGGATATTTTATTATAATCATCTTTTAAATTTTCCCGATGCGGTGTTGTTCTTGTTTTTAAATAAATTAAACGTACTGTTTTTTTGCCTCTTTCATCTGCATATACCTGTGGTACAGAAACATCACCCGGCTTAAGATCCGGCAAAATCTTAATCATATCTTTATCTAATGCATCAATAGAAACGTATGTAGAACCGTCTCTGCCTTGAATTTGGCCGCCATTAAATTTACTGTTCTCATCATCACTATACTTAACCGCCTCACCAAAACTTAATTCTCTTGAAACAATTCTTGTACGCAAACTGTCTAATTTTTTTACAGAAATATTTATTTCATCATCGGTTACCGGAGGAATTTTAAGGATGTGGCGTACAACAGCATCGTCACCGGCTCGGCTTACCATTAAAATAATATGATAACCGAATTTAGATTTAATAACTGGAGAAATCTGCCCTTCTTTTAATCTGAATGCACCCGATAAAAATGCAGCATCTATTGCGCCTTTATCGTTTCTGTTGATTGCTAATGTTCCACCCTGGCTTTCTGTTCCTTTATCGTCTGAATATAATTTTGCCAATTGTTCAAATTTTTTACTTCCGGATTCTACTTGTCTTTTGTACTCATACAACTGTCTAATTACATAATCTTCTACATCTTTATTGGCTTTAGGTTCGGCAATAATCTGGCTTACCTCTATTTCGCTTTCGTAAAACGGTAAACTGTCTTTTGGAATTTTATCCCAATAAGCCCTTACTTCTGTAGGTGTTACTTTGGTGTTTTCTAAGATTTTAGATCTCATTTTATCCGCCAATTCCCTTTCTCTGAATACCTGTTTAAAATCTTCTTTAATTTGATACACTGTTCTTCCCGCAACTTCTTCCAACACTTCTTTCGAACCATATTCACGAATGAAGCCACGTACCTGATTATCTAATTTTGCATCCAATTCATCATCACTAATTGGAATAGAATCTTTTTCTGCTTGCAATACCAATGCTTTTTGAATTAACTGACCTTGTAAAAAAGCGCAGTTCGCATCAACGGGAAGTTCTTGGCCTTGGCGTTTATAATCTGCAATGGCATTTATAATATCAGAATGCAGTATTATTTTATCGCCAACCTGAGCAACAATTTTATCGGCAATTACTTTTTTTGCTTGCGCATTTGCAGAACTGAAAAATGCACTGCTGAACAATATAACAGAGAAGATAATTTTTTTCATAATAAATGGTGAGTCAAAAATAAAGTTAAACAGGCTGAAACTGTTCACTTATCAAGCTTTTAACAAAACATAAAAGTCTCAAGACATGCCTGAGACTTTTATAATCAAATTACAACCTTATAAAGTACGCTTAATTTCTTCTTCTTCGTAAGCCACAATGGTATCTCCGGTATTTAAGTCGGAGAAGTTTTTAATGGTTAACCCGCACTCAATATTACTTGCCACTTCTTTCACATCATCTTTGTAGCGTTTTAAGCTGCCCAATTCTGCAAAAGCACCTTCTGTTCTCGGATACAGCAACACGCCATCTCTAAACAAACGAATCTTGGCATCCCGCTTAATTTTTCCTTCCAATACAAAACAGCCGGCAACCGTTGCTTTATCAAATTTGTACACTTCGCGAATTTCAACGGTAGCCACTTCTTTTTCTTCCACTTTCGGTTCAAGCATACCTTCCATTGCACTCTTTACTTCTTCAATGGCATTGTAGATAATAGAGTACATCTTTATTTCCACGCCTTCGTTTTGTGCTAATTTATTAGCTTGTAAAGAAGGGCGAACATTAAAGCCGATTAAGATAGCATCGGATGCTGTTGCCAACAACACATCGCTTTCAGAAATTTGACCAACTGCTTTATGAACCACATTTACTGCAATTTCTCCGGTAGAAAGTTTTTGTAACGAATCGCTTAATGCTTCAACAGAACCATCCACATCACCTTTAATAATAATATTCAATTCTTTGAAATTACCCAATGCTAAACGACGGCCAATTTCATCTAAAGTAATATGTTTTCTTGCACGTAGCCCTTGTTCACGTAGAATTTGAGCTCTTTTGGTTGCAATATCTTTTGCTTCAGATTCATCAACATATACTTTAAATTTCTCACCGGCTTGCGGTGCACCATTTAATCCCAAGACTACAACAGGTGTTGACGGAGGAGCTTCCTGAACACGTTGATTGCGTTCATTAAACATGGCTTTAATTCTTCCATAATATTGTCCGCTTACCAATAAATCTCCCTGGCGCAATGTTCCGTTTTGAACCAAAATAGTAGCAACATAACCACGGCCCTTATCTAAAGAAGCTTCAATAATAGTTCCTGTTGCTTCTCTGTCGGGGTTGGCTTTCAGCTCAAGCATTTCTGCTTCAAGCAATATTTTTTCTAATAACTTATCTACGTTTAATCCTTTTTTAGCACTTAATTCCTGCGACTGGAATTTGCCACCCCAATGTTCAACCAGAATATTCATCTGAGACAATTGTTCATAAATTTTTTGGGCATTGGCACCTTCTTTATCAATCTTGTTTACTGCAAATATCATTGGAACATTTGCTGCCTGAGCATGACTGATAGCTTCTTTTGTTTGAGGCATAACAGCATCGTCTGCTGCAACAACAATCACTGCAATATCTGTTATTTTAGCACCACGGGCACGCATAGCTGTAAATGCTTCGTGACCCGGCGTATCTAAGAAAGTAATATGTTTTTCATTTGGCAATGTTACTTCGTAAGCACCAATATGCTGCGTAATGCCACCTGCTTCTCCGGCAACAACATTGGCACTTCTGATATAATCCAATAACGAAGTTTTACCATGGTCTACGTGGCCCATTATTGTTACAATTGGTGCCCGTGGCAATAAATCTTCTGGACTGTCTTCTTCCTCTTCTTCAATTTCGTCATCTGCATCTTCTAAGCTAATAAACTCAACTTCAAAACCAAATTCTCCGGCAACCAATTCAATTACTTCGGCATCTAAACGCTGGTTAATAGAAACCATGATACCCAAACCCATACACTTACTAATTACTTCGGCAAAGCTTACATCCATTAAATTAGCTAATTCGCTAACGGTAACAAATTCAGTAACCTGTAGTTTGTTATCGTCCTGCATTTCGCCCATGGCTTCAGCCATTTCATGCCTTTTCTCTCTACGATGTTTTGCTTTCTGGCTTTTACCCCTGCCACCTGCGCCAGCAAGCTTAGCTTGAGTTTCGCGTATTTTTTCCTGTATTTCTTTTGCGTCAATTTCTTTTTGGTCAGGGCGTGGTTGATGGTGATGCCCGCCGCCTCTGTTTCCGCCACGATTACCCTGATTATTAGAACGGTTACCTCCTTGTTGTTGGCCGCCACCCGCTCCACGGTTGAAACCACCTTGCTGGCCACCGCCGCGATTAAACCCTCCCCCTTGCTGTTGGCCGCCACCTCTATTAAAGCCACCGCCCTGTTGTTGGCCACCGCCACGATTAAATCCTCCTCCTCCTTGCTGCTGGCCACCACGGTTATCTCTGTTAAAACCACCACTTTGCTGATTACCGCCTTGTTGTTGGCCACCACCCTGCGGAGGCACACTTCCTCCTTTATTAATAGGAATTCTTTTGCGCTTACGATCTCCGTCTCTCGGGCTCGGTTTTGGCCTAGTATCACTATCAACAGGCAATTCTATTTTCCCTAAAATTTTAGGGCCGGTAATTTTTTCTACTTCAATGTTTTCAATAACCGTAGCAACAGGTTCCTCTTCCATTTTTGCAGCTTCACTAACTTCAGCAACAACAGGTATTTCTGTTATCTTAGGTTCGGGCTTCACTACTTCTTCTAACACCATCGGTGTTGGTTCTGCCGCTTGTTCCTGAGGTTTTACATCTTCTTTTGCCTGTTCAGAAACTTTTTTTATTGTTTTTTTGGGACGAGTAGAACTATCTATACTACTGAGGTCGATCTTATTAATAATTTTTGGCCCTTCTAGTTCGGGAGCATCAATTTTAATGATATCGCTTACTTCTTCCTGTTGTTTTTCTTCAACTTTATCTGCAACCGGTGGTTGTAAAATTTCCACAGCCGGTGGTGTAGGCACCGGTTCCGGATCCGGAATAAATATTGGTTCCGGTGTTGCAATAACAGGTTCTTCTTTTATCGCTTCAGCCGTTTTGGGTTCTTCTTTAAAAACAGGTTTTTTCTCCTCTTTTTTTATACTTATATCTTCTTCGTCTTTTCTCTTCTTCTGTTGTTCGCCACTTCCAGTTCCGCCACGCGGTATTTCTACCAGATCTGCTTTGTTCTTTGCCACTTTATCGCCTTGAAATTCGGCCTGCAAAGAATAGTACATATCTTCCGTAAGCTTGGCTGTAGGTTTTAGATCGTCTTTGTTAAAACCTTTCTTAGCGAGAAATTCAATGAGGGTATCCTGTCCAACATTGAACTCTTTAGCTGCGGCTAACAGTCTGGGTAATTTCAGTTCTGACATTCAGTTTTATTTTGTCCTGGCTCATAAAAGTTTATGGCCTTAAATATATTTTGGAGACCAACTTCTACAACACTATGTTGCATCCGTTGCGTCGCACATTTGTACTAAAAATTCTTTACGCAACTATTCTTTATCAAACTCTGCCTGCAAAATACTTCTTACTTCTGCAATAGTTTCTTTTTCCAAATCTGTTCTTCTTTCCAATTCTTCTGCTGTTAAGTTTAATACGCTTCTTGCCGTATCGCAACCTACGCGTTTAAATTCATCAATAATCCATGTTTCAATTTCATCGCTAAATTCATCCAAATCAATATCAAATTCATCGGTTTGTTCTTCATCTTCACGAAACACATCAATTTCAAAACCAGTTAATTCGCAAGCCAGTTTAATGTTTACGCCACGGCGACCAATGGCCAATGAAACCTGGTCTGCTTTCAAATAAACATCCGCCTGTTTTTTATCCTGATCAATATTCATGTAACTGATCTTTGCAGGCGTTAATGAACGTTGAATTAATAATTGAATGTTGGTTGTAAAGTTAATTACATCAATATTTTCGTTTTTCAACTCTCGTACAATTCCGTGAATGCGGCTACCTTTCATACCAACGCAGGCACCCACCGGATCAATTCTGTCATCAAAAGATTCAACAGCAACTTTTGCTCTTTCTCCCGGGTCACGAACAATTTTTTTAATGGCAATTAATCCATCAAAAATTTCCGGAACTTCTATTTCCAATAATTTGGCCAGGAATAACGGGCTGGTTCTGGAAAGAATAATTACCGGCGAATTATTTTTCATATCCACACGAGCAACAACAGCTCTTATGTTTTCGCCTTTCTTAAAATAGTCTTGTGGTATTTGCTCGGATTTTGGAAGTATCAATTCGTTTCCTTCTTCATCCAATAATAAAACTTCTTTTTTCCAAACCTGGTATACTTCGGCAGAAATAATCTCGCCGATTCTGTCACCATATTTTTTAACCAATACATTCTTTTTTAAATCGCTGATACGGCTTGCCAATGTTTGTTTTGCAGCAAGAATGGCACGACGGCCAAAATCCAACATATCAACTTCTTCATATAATTCTTCACCAACTTCAAAATCGGGTTCAATTTTCACTGCATCAGAATATCCAATTTCAGCCAACGGATCGTTTACCTCGCCATCTTCTACAATCATACGGCGACGAATAATTTCCAAATCACCTTTCTCTGCATTTACAATTACATCAAAGTTTTCATCACTGCCATATTTTTTACGCAATAATGTTTTGAACACATCTTCTACAACTTTCATCATCGTTGGACGATCTAAGTTTTCTGCATCTTTAAAATCCTGGAATGCATCTATTAAATTGATACTTGCCATACTCATTACGATTTACGAAGTACGATTTGTGCCGCAACGCAGCATGCATCGTATAAGTTTTAAAATTTAATTTGAACGGTTGTTGTTTTTATGTTTGAAAATGGAATAAGCATTTGCTGTGTCACAGCCTTTTTTCCTTTGCCTTCCGTATGTTCTATAATAATATCTTGTTCTGTAACTTCTATTAATATTCCTTCTTTTTTGGAGCCGTCTGTAAATACAACTTCTACGTTTCTGCCTTTATTTTTTTGATATTGACGGTGCATTTTCAAGGGCTCGTCTACACCTGGAGAAGACACTTCCAAACTAAAATCTCCATCGGTATATAAAAGGCTTTCCTCTATCATTTTGTACAACTTGCGATTGAGCTGTACGCATTTTTCAATGGCAAGCCCATTATCTCCATCAATAAACACTTTTATATTATTGGTTGGTTTAATGCGAATTTGCACACAAAAGTATTCTGTTTCGCTGCTTAACAGTTTTTCAACCAACTGTTCAATTTGCTGTATTTGCGGATCTGTTGCCATAACTATAAAAGAGAAGGGAACGATGATCGTTCCCTTCTTCTGTTCTTTTTCCGATGCAAATGTACACAGAATGTTTTATTTACCAAATTTATCAAAGGATTCTTCAAATAAAATCCATCCGGTATTTAATTTCCGCTCGTCGAGCGTAATGGTTTTACTTGCAATAAATTTATTCTCATTATAAATTTCCACAAATGCCTTTTGACCGCTGAGCATATTTTTATTATTGATAAAAAGCTTGAATTTTAGTTTATTGTTATCTAATATTTTAATGGTTCTGCATGTTTCATAGGTAAACAGGTTACCGTAAATATGCATAATTCTGGGGGTATTATTTGTGTAATTATTTAACCACACTTTAAAACTGGTAATAAAAGATGTTTTAATAGTTATAGTATAAGAGACTACAACATCTTCCTTCTTATTTGAATAGAACAGACTTAACATACAGATAGGGTATTTACTTAGGCTTAGGTATAAGGTTGAAAGATAACTTTTATATTAAAAAACTCATAATAAATTTAATGAAAAAGTTAAGTTATTTATATATAATTTTATATGCAAGAAACTGTATCGCAAAATATGAAATTCAGATCTGAGCCAAAATCGATCGAAGAAACAAACCCTATAACTGAAAAGCACGAAACCATTATGGCAATTAACGACAACCCTATTCTGTTTCCACAGGAAACTTTTATTGAAGGTTTTTTAAAAACAAAAAAATCAATTCGCATTGAATGTAAGTTCAGCGGCAGTATCCTTTCAACACAAAAAGTAACCGTCGAAAGTTCTTCTGTCATTGAAGGAGATATTATTTGCAATGATCTTTTAGTGAGTGGAAAAATAACAGGTAATATTTTTTGTGTTGGGAAAATTAAAGTAGAAAACGATGCAGAAATTAACGGTAACGTTTATACAAAAAGATTTGAAAATGACGAGAACACAAATTTAAATTGTGTAATTTCTGTTCCAAACAATGATGATATTTCCAAAATATTAGACATTTTAAACAGCATTGACAGCGAAACAAAACTTTCTACAGATAGTGCTTTGGCCCAAATTAAAAACTTTTTTGAAACCGATCTTACCAAAAAACTTAGTGCCAAAAAAACAGCAGAATAAATTTTTTTACTGTGGAATAGATGATATGTATCCTTTTCTCCTTTCATCAATATTTATTGGGGAGAGATGGCAATTATATTTTTATTTTGCAAAATGTTAAAATTAATTATTTGGGGATTTGTTATTTACCTTATTTACAAATTTGTATTTGAGTTGGTATTGCCTGTAACAAAAGCAACCTCTCAAATGAAAGATAAATTACGTGAAATGCAACAGCAACAGCAGGCATTTCAACAACAGCAAACACAACACCAACAGCCATCACAGCCAGAAAGCAGTACAACAAACAAAGACGATTATATTGATTTTGAAGAAATAAAATAATTATAAATTCAAATCAAAAATAGTTAAGGGCGGTGCCAGATGAATGGTTTGCAATCCTGCCTTTTGGGCACCTTCAATATTTATTAAAGTATCGTCAATAAATAATGTGTTTGCCGCAACTAGGTTTTGTTCATTCAAAATAAATTGAAAAGATTCTACCGTCGGTTTTCTTAATCCTAACTCATGCGAATAATACGCATGAATGAACTGATTGTTAAAATCTGAACTGCCGAAAGTTTTTTCGTAAATTTTTAAATACGCATCATAATGAATCTGATTGGTATTGGAAAAGAGAAATATCTTGTATTTGTTTTTTATTTGTTTTAACCAATCCAGCCTTTCCTTTGGAAACCCTCCCAACATAGCGTTCCACGCTTTCTCTATCGCTGCATCAGACAAAGGAACAGCAGCTTCTTTTCTAAAGGCATCATAAAAAGATGAAGGAGAGATTTTGCCCGTTTCCAGCAATTCAAAAACATCAGAAGAATAATGTTGGGTAAACAGTTTTTTAAAATGTGCTACTCCCAAATCTTCAAAAGCTTTTTGTGTAAGCTGATAATTAATTTCTAAAAATACCCCGCCCAAATCGAATATAATATTTTCTACTTTCTGCATACGCAATGTTAAACTAAAATTTCAATGTTCACCAACAGTAGATAATTCAAAAAATTAAATTTTGTAAATTAAATGTATGTACATACATTTGCATTGTGAAACTTGAACAAGTCATACAAAGTACAAAATTTAAAACCGAGGTGCATAAAGCTGGATTAAATATTTTATACACTGCATGGTGGCTTAAAACCAAAAGCAGTTGCGAATTAAAAGATTTTGGGTTAACACACGAACAATATAATGTGTTACGTATATTAAAAGGTAAGTATCCGGAACAGATGTGCGTGAGAGATATTGCAGGAAGGATGATTGAAAAAAACTCAAACGTACCAAGGATTATAGACCGACTGGAGATAAAAAAGTTAGTTAAAAGAAATCAGGGTGAGGTTGATGGCAGGCAAACAATGATTACACTTACACAGGCAGGTATTAATATGCTGGAAGTAACTACTGTAAAACTTGACAAAATTTTTGATGAATATATCTCCATTAACCAGGAAGAAGCAACAGCTTTAAATATCCTTCTTGAAAAAGTGAGAGAAAAAGAGATTTAAAAATTTTTTAATCAAATACATGTATGTACATGTATTAAACAAAAAAAAGAATTTATGAAAACAATATTGCATAAAGCAGATACAAGAGGCCATGCCAACCATGGTTGGCTGAACAGTTACCATACTTTTAGTTTTGCCGGATATAGCAACGCCGACAGAATGCATTTTGGTGCATTGAGAGTTTTGAATGATGATACCGTTGCTCCGGGAATGGGTTTCGGCAAACATCCGCATGATAATATGGAAATCGTTTCTATCCCGCTATCGGGTGATTTGGAACATAATGATACTACAGGCCGGCATAAAATAATTAAGCAAGGTGACGTTCAGATAATGAGTGCCGGCTCGGGTATTCAACACAGCGAAAAAAATGCAAACCACAATCAAGAAGTAAAATTTTTACAGATCTGGGTATTCCCCAAGAAAAGAAATATAGAACCGCGATACGAACAGAAAACTTTTTCAACTGAAGAAAGAGAGAATACTCTTTTAACCGTTGTTGCGCCCGATAATACAAATGCACTGTGGATTAATCAAGATACATGGTTCACGCTGGGCAATTTCACAAAAACAACAGCAACAACTTATACTTTAAACAAAGAAAAAAACGGTGTATATGTTTTTGTAATAAAAGGCAACACAAGTGTAAACGGAATTGCATTAAACGAACGAGACGGATTGGGAATTTCCGATGTGAATGAATTGCAAATTGAAGCAGAAGCTAACTCAGAGATATTATTAATAGAAGTACCAATGGTACTTTCTTAAATTGGTTTTATGAAAACGGTAAAACAAATTTTATCAGGAAAATCGATAAATGTTGGCAGCATAAAAGTGCAGGAAATGTTGCCGGCTAACGGTCAGTTCCAAAATCCTTTTTTGTTATTGCATCATGGTATTGCAGTAGCAGATAAAAATGTTCCTGTTGCTTTGCAAGGTGTAGGTCCACATCCGCACAGAGGTTTCAGTGCAATAAGTTTTATTTATAAAGGTGGCATCCATCATCGAGACAGCAGGGGAAACAATCATGTTGTTTATGCCGGTGGTACACAATGGATACATGCCGGTATGGGAATTATTCACAGCGAAAGAGTTCCCGCAGATATTTATGAACATGGCGGCGTACAGGAACTGTTACAGGTTTGGATAAATACTCCTGCCAGTCATAAAATGGACCAACCACATTATCATCCTGCAACTGCAACGGATACACCTGTTATTATTTCGGAAGACAGATTAACCACCATCAGCATTCCGGCAGGCGAATTAAATGGCGTAAAAGGCATCATTCCAACATTTACTGCAGTGAACACTTTTATGGGTGAGATGAAAAAAGGCGGATCATTCACATTCAATATCCCATCTAATCACAACACTATTTTTTATTTGTTGGAAGGAGAAATGCAAATCAATGGTAAAGAAGTTCTTCAGCCAAAAAGAATGGTTTTGTTTAACAATGATGGCGAATCATTTACCGCTTCAGCATCTGCCGATAGTTTATTTTTTATGGGCAGCGGAGAAAATATTGACGAACCAATCGCAGCTCACGGACCCTTTGTTATGAATACAGAAACCGAAATTATGCAAGCTTTCAGAGATTATCAAATGGGTAAAATGGGTGTATTAATTGAAGAATAAAAACAAAACATAAATCAATCATTTAAAAAAAACAAATTATGGCAACTTACAAAATCGACACAGCACACAGCGAAATCACATTCAAAGTAAAGCACCTGATGATTACAAACGTAACGGGAAGTTTTACAAAATTTGATGCAACATTAGAAGCGGGAAAAGAAGATTTTACCGATGCAAAAGTTTCTTTCGATGCAGATGTAACCAGTATCAGCACTAACAACACAGACCGTGATACACACTTAAAGAGTGATGATTTCTTTTCTGCAGAAAAATTCCCTTCATTAAATTTCGTATCAACTTCATTGAAACAAATTGACGGAAGCGACTATAAATTAGCCGGAGACCTTACTATTAAAGGCGTTACCAAGCCGGTTGAATTAAATGTTGAATTTGGCGGCACAGCAACAGATCCTTGGGGGCAGTCAAAAGCCGGTTTTGAAGTTTCAGGAAAAATTAAAAGAAGTGAATTTGGTTTAACATGGAATGCTGCAACAGAAGCAGGTGGTGTAATGGTTAGTGATGAAGTTAAATTGCAATTCAACGTTCAATTTATTAAACAAGCATAAATTAAAATAATGAAATACGTTAGTTTAATTCCAACATATTTACTGGCATTGATATTTGTTATTTTTGGTTCAAACTTTTTCTTACACTTTATTCCAATGCCTCCGTCAGAGCCGGGCAATGCCGGTACTTTCGCAGGTATTTTATATTCAACAGGGTTTTTAACTGTTGTAAAAGCAATGGAAATAGTTTTCGGAATCATGCTTTTCATCAATAAAACAAAACCATTGGCTCTTTTATTAATTGCGCCTATTGTTGTAAATATATTATTGTTCGAATTGTTGATTGCTAATAAACCGGGCATTGGTATTTTAATATTTGTATTAAATACTTTCGCTATTTATCAAAATAGAAAATTTTATTTGCCAATTATTGCATCTAAAAAAGCAGCATAATAAATTTATCTTCACAAAAGTTTGTGAGCAATCTGTATAAAAAGAATTCATGAATATATCAATTGTATCAGGCAGTCCGAGAAAAAACAGTGTTACTTTCAGAGTTGCATTATTTCTTAAAAAATTACTGGAGACAAAAACAGAACACGCTGTTGAGATTATTGATGTAAGAAATTACAACGTGCCTCCAATGTTGCAGGAAGTAATCAGCTCCGTTGATAATGCACCGGAAGATCTAATAATTCTGGCAGAAAAAATGTTTGCGACAGATGCATTTATTTTAGTAACACCGGAATTTAACGGCAGTTATACACCGGCATTAAAAAACCTGTTCGATCATTTTCCAAAACAGGTACATAAAACATTTGCCATTGCAACAGCGTCTCCTGGCCCAATGGGCGGTATGCGGGCCACACAGCAAATGCAATTACTAATAAATGCTTTATTTGGAATCGGATCTCCTTATATGTTAGTAGTAGGTGGTGTTGAAAAGAAATTTGATGCAGAAGGCAATCTGCTCGATCATTCGTTCCAAAATATGATCGACACATTTATTCATGAATTTTTATGGTTGGCACAAAGTGTGAAACCGGAATTAAAATCGGCATATAATTAACTTTGAAAAAAGTGGCGGAGTTGTAACTTCGCCACTTTCTTTTTATTACCACCTCATGAGCGACGAAATTAAACACGAATGCGGTCTTGCTTTTGTTAGACTGCGAAAACCTTTTTCTTATTATCTGCAACAGTACGGATCGGCAATGTATGGCTTAAACAAATTGTACTTGTTAATGGAAAAACAGCACAATCGTGGCCAAGACGGAGCCGGAATTGCTACTGTTAAATTAAATGTAGAGCCGGGATACCCTTTTTTATACCGTTTAAGAAGTAATGCCAATCAGCCAATAGCTGATTTGTTTTTTAAAATAGGTCAGGAAATTGCAGATCTTGAAAAATATCAACCGGATATCAAAAAACATCCGGGTTTAATGAAAGGCCATTTGC
>Ga0182038_10000970_pt1 | contig 14931 bp, 13 predicted proteins | sample sta12Can44000108_FD_125976 | JGI IMG/M metagenome (GOLD analysis project Ga0182038, IMG submission 125976) | Lab enrichment of tropical soil microbial communities from Luquillo Experimental Forest, Puerto Rico - statanox.12C.anox.44.000.108 | ecosystem: Environmental > Terrestrial > Soil >...
ATCATCAATGTCCATCGTAAAATTGTCGCCAATGGGCAATACTGCAAAATCTAAATCAATCCAAGACGGAATTAGTTGCATATCCAATGTTAAAGCCGTATCTCCGCTGTAATAAAAATTACCGTCCTCTGTACTAAAAATAAATCCCATCGGGTTACCGCCATAACTGCCATCAGGCAAACCGCTGCTGTGGTGGGCAACTACGCATTTTACAATTCCGCAATCAAATTTCCATTTCCCGCCAATGTTCATCGGATGAACATTTTCAACTCCCTGTTTTTGTAGCCATTCTACAATTTCAAAATTAGTTACCACTTTTGCACCTGTTCTCTTTGCAATACTTACACCATCTGCAATATGATCTGCATGGCCGTGGCTTAAAAAAATATAGTCTGCTTCAATGCTGTTAATATCAATAGCTTTTGCCAATTCATTATGGCTAATGAACGGATCGAACAATATTTTTTTGCCTTGTGCCACTACCTGAAATGCAGAATGGCCTAAATAGGTAAATTTCATACAGATAAGATTTTGCAGGAGAACAAAAATACAGTTTCGCTTCTATCTTTTGCAACAATATTACCCAAATGCTGTTGCTATTGAAAGGCAAGTTTTCAACATTTTGAAGAACGGCAGGGTAAATTGGCCTAAACCCTCAAATTTTGCACACTTAATATAGACACAATGAGAAATTCGGGAACATGGTTAATTATAGCAGCACTAATGGTTTTGTTAGATTTTTATGTTTTTCAGGCGTTTAAATCTGTTACAATTCATACCTCCGAAAAAACCAAAGTAATCATTCATTCAATCTATTGGGTGGTAAGTATCACAACGGTTATATTATTAATATCTTTTCCGTTTATACAGTTTGTTCAAACATCTAAAGTATTTCGCAATTATGTTTTCGCCATTTTGGTGGGATTATTTTTTGCAAAACTGGTAGGGTCTGTTTTCTTTTTGGTAGATGATATAAGGAGGTTATTGGCATGGGCAATGGGTAAAATTTTTCCGAGTGCAGGTGCTCACTTTGCCGATGAAGCTGGGACTATTTCCAGATCTGTTTTTATGAGCTGGTTGGGCATTGCAGTTGGCGGCAGTTTATTTTCAACTTTATTATACGGCTTTAGTAATAAGTATAATTATCAGCTAAGAAAGGTAAAATTAACTTTTGGTAATTTACCCGCAGCATTTAAAGGGTTTAAGATTATTCATATCAGCGATATACATAGCGGTAGCTTTCAGCACAAAGAAGCAGTACAAAAAGGTGTTGATTTGATTTTGAAACAAAACGCAGATTTAATTTTATTTACAGGCGATTTGGTGAACGACAGGCATGATGAAATGAATGGATATATGGATGTATTTAACCAACTGAAAGCACCTTTTGGTGTGTACAGCACTTTAGGCAATCATGATTATGGAGATTATGTAAGCTGGCCTTCTGTTGAAGCAAAAAGGAAAAATTTGGAACAATTGAAAAGTGTTCATTCACAACTGGGTTGGCGTTTATTAATGAACGAACACGTTGTTATTGAAAAAAACGGCGAAGGGTTTGCTTTGATAGGAATAGAAAATTGGGGTGCAAAGGGCAGGTTCCCAAAGTATGGCAAAATGAGTGAAGCTTATCCGGGAACGGAAAAGTATCCCTTTAAAATATTAATGAGCCACGATCCCAGTCATTGGGATGCAGAAGTAAGAACTAAATATCCCGATATAGATTTAATGCTTGCAGGACATACACACGGTTTTCAGTTCGGGATCGAGAACCCGTATTTTAAATGGAGCCCTGTACAATGGATGTATAAGCAATGGGCCGGTTTATACGAAGAAGGCAATCAAAAATTATATGTAAACCGGGGGTATGGTTTTATCGGTTATCCGGGCAGAGTTGGCATTTTGCCTGAAATTACTTTAATAGAATTAGTATAGCAATCAATGGATTTTAGTTTCTTATTTCAGATTTTGGCACTATCATTGGTAAGCTTAAAGTAAAAACCAATTTTATGAAAAAAACTCTTTTATCCATAATTACAATTGTAGCAATTACAGCATCAGTAAATGCACAGGCATTTAGATTGGGTATTAAAGGTGGTACCAATCTTACAAAATTATCGGGACAGTCTTTTGATAACGGATTTAAATCCGGTTTTCAATTAGGAGGGTTTATGGAAATTGATTTTACCAAATCCATCGGTATTCAACCCGAAGTTTTATTTAGCGAATCCGCCGGAAGAACATCATCCAACCTTGGTTCGGTTTTAACCAATTTAAACAGCGACCAGGATGTTAAACTAAATTATTTATCCATCCCGGTATTGCTTCGCTTAAATGCCAATAAAATGCTCACTTTTGTGGTTGGCCCGCAGTATAGCATTTTAATTAACCCGCATGAAACAACTTTGCAAAACGGACAGGATGCTTTTAAAAGCGGCGATTTTGCAGCGGTAGCAGGCTTGCAGATAAACCTTTCTGCATTAAGGATTTACGGCAGATATGCAATAGGGCTAAATAATATTAACGATATTAGCAACCAAGACAGTTGGAAAAGCCAGCAAATACAATTAGGAATCGGGTTACATTTCTAATCGATAAAAAAAATTTTAATCATCCCGCTTATCGGCGGGATTTTTTTATGTCATTTATACAGTTGTTCCGTAAAAACTTGTACATGGCATCAATATTGACTTACTTTGCCCTCTCGTCTAATCAGGATTTTATCTTGATACGTGAATGACATTTTGACTATTAGAAAAGAGTGAATGATTATGAACAAATTTTTTATGAGTGATGAAGATGCAGATTTTATGCCCATCATTCCAATTAACGAATCAGATGCAGATCAAGAAAAGCTTGTAATTCCTGATACATTACCTATTCTTCCCTTAAAAAATACAGTTTTATTTCCCGGGGTTGTATTGCCTATTACCGTAGGTAGAGATAAAAGCATTAAAGCTGTTAACGATGCATATAAAGCCGATAAATTAATTGGTGTTTTAGCACAACGTAATGCAGATATTGAGGAACCGGAAATTAAAGATTTGTGTACAATAGGAACGGTTGCAAAAATTGTTAAACTAATTAAAATGCCTGATGGCGGCACAACTGTTATTATTCAGGGTAAAAAACGTTTTGAATTAATGCATGTGGTAAGTGAAGAACCTTATATTAAAGCTGCCATCAAAACACTGGAAGATGATTTTAATAATAATGATGAGCATTTTCAGGCTTACATTTCTTCTATTAAAGATTTGGCGGCACAAATCATCCATCTTTCTCCAAATCTTCCTACAGAAGCATCTATTATTTTAAAAAATATTGAAGGAGCATCTTTTCTTATCAACTTTGTTAGCAGCAACCTAAACAATGACCTTGCAGAAAAACAAAATTTATTAGAGATTAATGATGTAAAAGTCCGTGCAGAAAAATTAATGCAACTTCTGCAAATGGAATTACAGTTTGCAGAATTAAAAAATAAAGTAACCAATAAAACAAGAACCGAAATAGACAAACAACAACGCGAATACTTTTTGCAACAACAAATGAAAAGTATTAAAGAAGAATTGGGTGGAGATCCCAATGAACGCGAAGTTGCAGAAATGAAGAAAAAAGCAGAAGCCAAAAAATGGCCAGAAGCTGCTAAAACAATGTTTCAAACCGGCATTGAAAAGTTGGAGAGAATGCATCCTTCCACACCGGATTATTCTGTGGTGTATAATCATCTTGATTTGTTATTAGATCTTCCTTGGGAAAAATATACAGAAGATAATTACGATTTACATAATGCCAAAAAAGTTTTGGATGCAGACCATTACGGCATGCATAAAATTAAAAACCGTATTCTGGAATATCTTGCTGTATTGAAATTAAAAGGTGATATGAAGAGCCCGATACTTTGTTTTATAGGCCCTCCGGGTATTGGTAAAACATCATTGGGAAAAAGTATTGCTCATGCGGTTGGCAGAAAATATGTGCGTGTAAGTTTAGGTGGTTTGCATGATGAAAGCGAAATACGCGGTCATCGTAAAACATATATCGGTGCAATGCCCGGACGAATTATTCAAAATATTCGTAAAGTAAAAACATCCAACCCGGTAATGATATTGGATGAAATTGATAAAATCGGTAACGATCATCGTGGAGATCCTTCATCTGCTTTGCTGGAAGTATTAGACCCTGAACAAAATAATACTTTTTACGATAACTATTTAGAGTTAGAATACGATCTGTCAAAAGTATTATTCATCGCAACAGCAAATAATATTCAAAACATTCAACCTGCTTTGCGAGACCGGTTAGAGATCATTGATTTAAGCGGGTATGCTGTGGAAGAAAAAGTAGAAATAGCTAAACGCCATTTAATTCCCAAACAGCAAGATGCTCACGGGTTAAAAGATGTGAAGTTTAAAATTCATGATAAGGTGTTGGAGAAAATTGTGGAAAGTTATACTCGTGAAAGTGGGGTACGCGAACTGGATCGCCAAATTGCTTCTGTAATGCGTTACGAAGCGAAAGAATTGGCCATGAAGAACAAAGTAAAACCTACCTTAACCGGTGCCGATGTTGAAAAAATTTTAGGCTCACCTCGTTACAGTAACGAAATTTATAAAACTGCAAACATGCCCGGCGTTACAGTTGGCTTGGCCTGGACTTATGTTGGCGGCGATATTTTATTTATAGAAACTGTTTTAAGCGAAGGCAAAGGTGATTTGAAACTTACCGGAAATCTTGGAAATGTAATGAAGGAAAGTGCATCAACTGCATTCACTTATTTACAGGCAACTGCAAAAAAATATGGAATAGATCCGACAGAATTTCAAAAAAAATCTGTTCATATACATGTGCCCGAGGGTGCAGTTCCAAAAGATGGCCCAAGTGCCGGTATTACCATGCTTACATCACTTACATCTGCATTTACCGGACGAAAAGTAAAACCTTATTTGGCAATGACCGGCGAAATTACTTTGCGTGGGCAGGTGCTGCCTGTTGGCGGCATCAAAGAAAAAATATTGGCTGCCAAACGTGCCGGTTTAAAAGAAATAATTCTTTGCTGGCAAAACGAAAAAGATGTTCAGGAAATAGACAGCACGTTTATAAAAGGCCTGCAGTTTCATTATGTAAAAACAATGCAGCAGGTGATTGATTTAGCTTTAGTGTAATCCGTTCGTCATTTTTTTTAGGATATAAACAAAATTTTTTCAAATTTGTATTTGTTCAATCAACAGATTTTTCATGTTGGTTGTTTTAAGGGTTAAAATCCCCCATTTTTATGGGGGATTTATTTTTTGTATCGGCCTAATCAATCATGGCGGCATTTGTTGTGTCACTCACTTCAACGCCTTCTCATATATTAGGCAATAAAACAAACTGTTTCATTTATCTTCATATTTTAATGAAACTACGTTCATTCATCATATCATTTTTTTTGTTACATACAATACATTTATCTGCACAACAGTTAGGCGGTACAACTGTTTTTAATTTTACCAATCAACCCAATTCTTCTCAGCTGGCAGCATTAGGCGGTGTTAATATATCCAATATCAGTAACGATGTATCTATGAGTTTTCATAGCCCTTCATTATTGCGTACACAGATGCACCAACAGCTCAATGCTTCATTCAATAACTATTTTGCAGGAGTAAAAAATTACAGTATAACATCTGATTTCTATTTACCCAAACCGAATACAAACCTTGCGATCGGTATTAATTATTTTGATTATGGAACGCTTACTCAAACAGATGCAGCAGGCAATATTTTAGGCAATTTTCATCCAAACGATTATGTATTGCAGTTAACGGCTTCGCATAAATATTTAACGCATTGGTGGTATGGAATGACGGTTAAATTTATTTCGAGCAACTACGGCCAATATAAAAGCAATGGCATAGCTGCAGATGTTGGTGTTTCTTATTACGATTCCGCTAATTTTTTGCAAGCAAGTTTTCTTGTAAAAAATATGGGTACACAATTAAAAACATATAGCAGCGGTTTGCAAAAAGAGCAGGTTCCTTTTGATATGCAGATAGGTATTACCAAGCGTTTGGAACATGCACCGTTTCAGTTTTCGTTGACGGCGCATCATTTACAGGCATTTAACATTTATTATAACGATACTGCTTACAATGCAAGTATTGGTAATGATAACACCTCGAATAATTTTACTTTAAACAAAATAGTTTCTCATTTGGTTTTGGCAACGCAAGTCTTTATAACAGATCAATTAGAGGTAAGTGCAGGTTATAATTTTTTAAGGCGGCACGATTTAACTGTATACAATACTACCAATGGGTTAAGCGGATTTACTTTAGGCTTAGGTATAATGTTAAAACGGTTGCATATACGCTATGCAACCGGATTCTATCAACAAAACATGTTTCACCAAATTGGGGTAAACCTTAATTGGAAAGGAGAAATGATAAACTAATTAATCAATTAAATTATTTGCGTTTAACTGTTGTAATTTCTTTTATGCCTTTAACCATCATTTTATAAGTTCCGTCAGAAACTCTCATAATTGTTACAGCAGGCCTAAATAAGTTGGCATAAATATTTCCATTTTCAAATTCCTGTTGCCAGGTATCTCCATTTACTAGTTTCCAACTTGTATTCCCATCCCAACCTTTAAAATCACCGTCAATTGTACTCTCCAAAACATCTTTAATTAAAAAAGCTTTAATAGGTGTGGAGATATTTTGAATAACCAGGTTAAGTTTTTTACCATCTTTATAAACATTAACTGTAGGGTTTGCCGTCATGTTTTTAATATTAGATTTGTCTAATATTTCGTAATACTGCCCTGATTTTAGTTTAATAATAGATCCCTGTGTAAAAGTGATATTGGGATTGCCATCATACACAGAAGAATATAATGGTTTTACCGATGAATCTGCAGCAGCTTGTGCAAATGAGAAATTGCTTACTGAACATAAAATAAAAAAGGCAAGTAAGAACTGTACAACCGAATTTCTGTTTTTCATTTTTGTATAAGTTAGAATTGATTTAATGAAAAAGAAAGTTACTTAAATTCTGCGAATTGTTGCAAAATAAATGCAGTTTGTTGCAGGAATTGGTTTTCTATCTTTATTTTAGATTAGCTGCATATTTTCTCCATTTCTCTATTGCTAATTCCATATCATCCGGCAAAGGTGCTTCAAAAAACATGGCGTCTTTCGTTCTCGGGTGAATAAACCCCAGCGTTTTTGCATGTAATGCACAACGCGGACAAACCTCAAAACAATTATCTACAAATTGTTTGTATTTACTATAAATAGTTCCTTTTAAAATTTTATCGCCGCCATATTCCCAATCATTAAAAAGTGTATGGCCAATGTGTTTCATGTGTACACGAATCTGGTGTGTTCTTCCGGTTTCTAAAATACATTGCACCAATGTAACATAATGAAAACGTTCAATTACTTTATAATGTGTAATGGCATGTTTGCCAATTTCACCTTCGGGATATGCGTGAAACATTTTTCTGTATTGCTGGTGGCGTGCAATATGTGCTTCAACAGTTCCTTCATCTGCTTCCATATCGCCCCAAACCAAGGCAACATATTTTCTTTGTACGGTATGATGAAAAAATTGTTTTGCTAAATGTGCCGCTGCTTCTGCATTTTTTGCCAATACAATTAAGCCGGTTGTGTTTTTATCTATACGATGTACCAAACCATAACGCGGTAAATTTTCTTCGTTGATGTTGGGATCGTTTTCTAATAAATGATACGCAACACCATTTAATAATGTTCCGGTATGATTGCCAACACCGGGATGCACTACCATGTTAGCTGGTTTGTTAATTACCATTAAATCGTCATCTTCAAACACAATATTTAATGGGATATTTTCCGGTTTAAGTTCTGAGTATTCCGGATTGGTTAAACTCATTACGAGAATTTCGTCGCCAGGTTTAACCTTATAATTGCTCTTTATATTTTTGCCGTTAACGGTAATAAAACCTGCATCAACGCCTTTTTGCACTTTATTACGCGTAACGTTTTCTATACTCTGTTGAACCCATTTGTCTATACGCAATGGTTTTTGCCCTTTGTCAATAATAAAGGTTTTGCGTTCGTACAACTCTTCTGATTGTTCCTGCGGCTCTATTTCTTGATCCAAATTCATCGAACAAAAATAGGCGTTCGCACCGAGATGTTTATAGATTGGTGAAAACCTTGTGTAAAGCCATGTTTGTTGCTTATTGATAAAAAAGTACAAGTGAGTGACACAACCTGGTTGCCATAAATACTGAAGCCGGTAATAAAAAATAATTGCATTAAACAGTAATTAAGAAATGTATTTTTACAGTATGAATGAAAAAATTTTTTTTAAAGATTTGGGTTTACGTTCGTACAAGGATGTATGGGATTTGCAGGAGGTTTTATTGAAACAAAATGTGGAGAAGAAAGCAAATGAGAAAACACGTTTGGATACCATAAATCATTTATTATTTGTAGAACATCTGCCGGTGTATACTTTGGGTAAAAGCGGAAAGAAAGAACATATTTTAATTAGTGATGAAGATATGCAGCGGAAAGGCATTGAGTTTTTTCATATTAATCGTGGCGGTGATATTACGTTTCATGGCCCACAGCAATTGGTGGGTTATCCTATTTTAGATTTGGATAAATTTAAAACTGATTTGAGTTGGTATCTGAGAAGTTTGGAAGAAGTTTTTATTGCAACGATGGCAGAATACGGATTGAAAGGCGATAGAAGTAAAGGTGAAACAGGCGTTTGGATGGATCCTGAAATTAAAGGCAAAGAAAGAAAGATTTGTGCAATGGGAATTAAGTGCAGCGGTTGGATTACGATGCATGGTTTTGCTTTTAATGTAAACACAGAGCTTAGTTATTTTGAAAATATTATTCCCTGCGGAATAGAGCATAAGCAGGTAACATCGTTAGAAAAAGAGTTGGGCAGAAAAGTGGATATGAATGAAGTGAAAGAAAAAGTGAAACGAAATTTTGAAATTATTTTTGATGCAACAATTGTATAATAATTGATGCAGATTTAAAAATCGCTTTCTAAATAAAACTTATTTTTTTCTTTTAAATTTTCATCTTCAAATAGTTCGAAAAAAAACCAGCCTGCATGTATAAAATTGGTTTTATCTAAAGTAAGTATATCTTCTTTTACGTGTTTTATCTCAAAAATTTCTGAGCCGTTTTCTTCAAAAAATTTTACTTTATATCTGTGCTCTTTTGTTAATGGCAGTAAAAGTTTTACATAATTATCGGTAGTTGTAAATATGTATGGAGAGGGCTTCCAAACATATTTGGGAATATATTTTTTCCAAAGTATTTCAAAGTTATTGAGCGCAAAAATGGTGTCTTTTGTTTTTTTAATTATAGAGTCTTTAAAATTTTTATAATCGGCATATTCTAAAACATAAAGAAGAGAATCCTTATTCCTGTCGTAAATATTAATAAACCATGCTTCGGATGTTTTATCTTTAGCAACAGTAGCATTGCTTAAATTGTTTATGGCTTCAGGCGGTGCCGTTAACTTATCTGTATTAATTCTTTTTTTATCGTTGACAGATATTTTATTGCCGTTGGCAGATTGTTTTGTTGGGTATGTTTTTATGGGCAATGATTTTGTATATGCATAATCTCCGTCTTCTTTTACATAAAAAATCCTGTAAAAAACTTTAACACCCGGTGCCGATAAATTATCTATAAAACCATTTTGCGGAAGATTGGGAGATTGACTTGAAAAAATGGTTTGAAAAAACCTGATACTATCGTAAGAACGTTGTATGGAAACCTGATTTAAATTTGAAAAAGGGTTCATCCAGCTAATCTGAATTTTTGCGTTGCCAAAATCCTGTAAAGTGAAATTGGGCAATGTGTCTTGAGCATAGGACAAAGAATACATTAACACAAAAACCATATTCAACAAAAATTGTAGAAATCGTTTTTTCATTAAAACAAATATAAGCTCAAGTTGATAAATCAAAAATGCAAAATGTTTTTATTCAAAGAAAGATTGCCCTGTAAACCGCCGCATTGAATAGCCAGAATTTTACTTTGAGGTGAAAAATAATTTTTTTTCATCAGATCAAAACATGCGAAAATGGTTTTTGAATTGTAAACGAAATCGGTAGGTAGTTTATATGTATCCCATACTTTATTCATAAAATTGAATAATTCTTTCGATGGCTTAGCGTAACCACCAAAATGATAATCATTCAATAATATATAATTCTTCTTTTTTTCTTCGTCGGTTAATAAAAATTCAACTTCGTTTATCAAGTTTTCATTTCCTTTCATCACATTTACTCCTATTATTTGCTGATGTTTTTTTGCAGCTTTTATAAATCCCGCCATCATAGTTCCGGTACCTGCTGCCAATAAAATATGTGTGTACGAATCATCAATCCAATTATACATTTCGGCTGCGCCGTTAGCACCTGCGATTCCGTAACCGCCTTCATTTATCCAAAACCAATTGTTGGACTGATATTTTTCCTGAATTGCTTTTTTATTTCTGTAATAACTTCTTTCCGTAAAAATTAAATGCATTCCGTAATTCATTGCATCTACTAATGTGTGAGATAGTTTTTTGGGTTCTTCGCCTCTAATTATGCCAATACTTTTTAACCCTAATTTTTTGCAAACGAAAGCCGTTGCTACAATGTGATTGGAATAAGCCCCGCCAAATGTTGCAATGGTAGTTGCATTTTGTGCCAATACATTTTCCAAATACAATTTTAATTTAAAAAATTTATTGCCGCTTACAACAGCATCAATTTCATCAAACCTTAAAACATCAAACCGAATACTGTTTTGTGTACAAATATGATGTATAACTATTTTATTTGTTTGAATGATTTGATTGTACATTATACAAATTTATTGCTCGCATGATGATTATAGATAATTTTGCTGCCAAATCTAAAATTATGAAGCCTACATTGGTAATCTTAGCTGCAGGAATGGCGAGCCGCTACGGCAGTATGAAGCAAGTGCAATCTTTTGGCCCCAGTGGCGAAACGATTATGGAATATTCTATTTACGATGCTGTTAAAGCCGGGTTTGGCAAAGTTGTTTTTATTATTCGGGAAGAATTTTTAGAAATGTTTAAAAATGCTTTTGAATATAAATTAAAAAACAGGGTTGAGGTAGATTATGTTTTTCAAAAATTAGAGTCTTTTACAGATAACCGTGCAATACCAGCCGAAAGATCTAAACCTTGGGGCACTGCTCATGCTGTGCTTTGCTGTAAAGGAAAAGTTAATGAACCTTTTGCAGTAATTAATGCAGACGATTTTTATGGCAGTGATGGTTTTGTAAAAGCGTATCAGTTCTTAACCTCTGGTGTTGGGGATAAAACTTATGCAATTATCGGATACGAATTGAAAAAAACATTAAGCGACAACGGTAGCGTTAGCCGTGGTGTTTGTGCAGTTGATGCAGAAGGAAATTTAACCGATATAAATGAACGCACAAAAATTTACAGAAACGAACAAGGTATCATTACTTACGAAGACGGTACTGGGTTACACGAAGTAAGCGAAAACGCTAGTGTGAGCATGAATTTTTGGGGCTTTGCTCCAAACGTTTTTAATTACAGCGAAAAATTATTCAGCGAATTTTTGGATAAAGAAATCAACAACCCCAAAGGAGAATTTTTTATTCCAATTGTAGCAGATGCTTTTGTAAAGTCCGGTACCGGAGTTATTAAAGTTATACCAACTGCTGCCCAATGGTTTGGGGTAACATATAAAGAAGATGCACCGGGCGTTCAGGAAAGTATTAATCAATTAGTTGCTGCCGGCGAGTACCCCACTAATTTGTGGGCATAGTTTTTTGTAGCGGGCTGCAATGCTTATGGCATCTCCTGTTGCGTCGCACACTTGTACGATACATCTCATATCACCACAATAAAAAAGAGCTGAATATTTCAGCTCTTTTTTACTTACTAAACCAATAATCTATTTTTTATTAAAAGCTTGCACCATGTACACACAATCTTCAATTTTATTGATTTGAGATTCTCTGTCCATACCCTTTAAATTAGAATGCGATGGCATTTTAATATTTTGGATACTGGTATCCGTAGTTTTTAATTGATCAATTAAATTATGAATGTTTTTACTTTTAATTGCAAATGTTACACCTTCAGCTTCAATTTCACGGGTACTTAAAACACCTACCACTTCTCCGTTCTTATTTAAAAGTGGTCCACCGCTATTGCCGGGGTTAGCCGGAACCTGAATCTGAAAAGTGCTGGTATCTCCGTTATATCCTGTTTTTGCACTAATATCGCCTTTGGTATAGGTAATATCGTTACGAGGGTAACCTAATGTAAAAACCTCTTCTCCCAATTTAACATCAGATTTTGCAATGCTGTATGGTAAAGATTTTAAAGAAACATAATCGTCGTCGCTAATTTTTAAAATAGCCAAATCTTTAGGCGTATCTATAAAAACAATTTTTGCATTAAAAACATCTCCCTTTGTATTGGTAACATTTACAAACGAAGAGCCTTTTAAAACGTGGGCATTGGTAATAAGATAACCTTTTGTATCAATTAAAAAGCCCGTGCCGCCTTTAATAGAAGCACCGTCAGGAAACTTAGATTTATTTTTAATTTCTGCATTTACCTTTCCTTCAAGAGAATTGAATTTTTTACTTAATTCTTGAAGATCTTCTTTTTTAGGAGCAGGAGAAAGAGAAATTACAATAATACTCATTGCAAGTGCAATAGCACCGCCAACCGATGCTGCTATTGCAGTTACCCTTTTATATTTATTATATAGCTGAACAACTTTGCCTTTGGCAGAAAGTTCACCGCCTTCGTAAACATCGCCTCTTTCAACCAACTTGGTATGGGTTTCGTGCAACGAATTTCTTAAATTCTTATTTGCAGAGAACATATCCATTTGATGCAAAAACATATTATGCTCTACCACCATCTGATCTATTTCAGGGGTGTTTTTGCGGAGCTGTTCAAAGTACGCTTTTTCAGCCGGTAACATTGTGCCGTCTAAGTAACGCTCAATTGCTTGTAATAAAAGAATATCTTCCATAATGCTTACTCTCCAATATTATATTGTGCAAAGAACAATTTTTTAAGCCTCATCAGGCACTTATATTTTTGATTCTTTGCGTTATCTGCATTTGTGTATCCAAAATCTTTTGCCAGTGTTTGCATGTCCAGTTTTTTCAGGTAATAACCTTCTAATAAACTTTTGCAAGGTTCTCCCAAACTGTTCAATGCTCTGTCCATTATAGCAAACTCTGCATTGCGTTTTTCATGAATCTCAAGGTCTTCCTCAACTGAAACAGTTTCTTCGAAGCCGTCGATTTGATTTGAGTAACGCCCAAGCTGCTGTAATCTTTTAAGCCAGAGTCGCCTACATACGGAATATACATACGTGTTAATTTTACAGGTTAAAACAAATGATTCGCTTTGTGCTTTTTCATACAGTGCAATCATTGCTTCCTGAAAAATATCCCTGGCATCATCATAAGAACCATTATTGTTGATAATGAATGCCTGAACCATATTAAAATTTTCTTTATAAATGGTTTCTATGGCCTTCGATTCGTTGTTTGCCAGTCCTTTCAGTAATAATTGTTCGTTTAACTCAGCTTTCACTATCTGTAATTTAATACTGTAATGATTAAAAAGTAACCCAAATTAGGCTTAAAAAAAATCTTTTCAAAAATATTGGTTACTTCGGGTTACCTTTTTCTTCATTGAGTATTAATGTTAAATTCACTCACAAAAAAAGCTCACAAAATGAAAAAATTATTTGCAATTATCGCTGTAGCTGGTTTTTTAGCAGCTTGTAACAGTGGTTCAACTCCGGCAGCTACTGCTGATTCTTTAAAGAAAGATTCTACTAAAGTTGATTCTGTTAAGGTTGATACTGCTAAAGTTGCAGTTGATTCTACAAAGAAAGATTCTACTAAAAAGTAATTTAAGGATAGTGTGTTAGAAGTTCTTGCTTGCAGAACTGTGTGATGTAAACTGTTTTTCATATGGCAAGCAATCGTTAGAGGCCGTTCCGTTTCCACGGAAGGGCTTTTTTCTTTTTATACTTAAGGTTAATTAGCGATTTCGTTAACCGGGGATAAGAAAATTGAATATTTTTTAACTATCAATTGTTAGTTTTAAATTTTTTTAAAAAAATATTTGATTGAATTAAATCTCTTCTTATTTTTGATGTCGTTATGAAATCATTCGCAAATACATTCTTTTACTTTTTCTTTTATTTCTACTTTAAAAACAGTAGCCGGGTTGTATTTGCAAAAGCATAAAAGATTATAAAATCAATATACAGTCCCGGCACAAAAGCCGGGATTTTTTTTGGCCTCCCTAAATCCCTCCAAAGGAGGGACTTTTAAAAGGCATAAATTTTTTAAGTATGAATAAAGAAAAAGGTACTCAGAATGAATTAACAAGTTCCTCCCCTTTGGGGAGGTTAGGTGGGGCTGTAGCAATTCAAGGGTACGAAGGCAGCTTTCATCAAATGGCTGCAAGGCAATATTTTGGCAAAGAGGTAGAAGTTATTCCTTGTGCTACTTTTAGAGAAGTTATTAAAATTGCTTCCAATAAAAAAGAAAGTACCGGTGGTGTAATGGCTATTGAAAATTCTATAGCAGGCAGCATTCTTCCCAATTATACTTTATTGCAGAAAAGCAGTCTGAAGATTATTGGCGAAGTGTATCTTCCTATCAAACAACATTTATTAGTTAATCCGGGCGTTAAGTTAGAAGATATAAAAGAAGTGCATTCGCACCACATGGCCATTCAGCAATGCATGGAATTTTTAGATAAATATGATTGGAAATTAGTTGAAACGGACGACACTGCATTGAGTGCAAAAAATATTCATCAACATAAAAGCAAACATATTGCCGGTATTGCAGGAAAACTTGCCGCAGAATTATTTAAACTGAATATTCTTGC
>Ga0182038_10000971_pt1 | contig 14908 bp, 21 predicted proteins | sample sta12Can44000108_FD_125976 | JGI IMG/M metagenome (GOLD analysis project Ga0182038, IMG submission 125976) | Lab enrichment of tropical soil microbial communities from Luquillo Experimental Forest, Puerto Rico - statanox.12C.anox.44.000.108 | ecosystem: Environmental > Terrestrial > Soil >...
CAAGCGCCGCTGTGCTAAATGCTGGATCGCTGAATTGGAACATCGGCGGTGCTGGGGGCAGCGGCACAGTCATGTCGGCGTGAGCCAACGTCGCATTCAACGCTAGACCGAGAAGCCGAGCCCTATCGGGCGAGCACCAAACCGTAAACGCATAGCGGCCGCCAGGCTTGAGAACGCGGAACGCTTCGCTGATCGCTTTGTCGGGCTCAGGCAGATGAAGCAAACCGAATGGGCATATCACTGCATCGAAACTGCTATCCGAAAATTCGAGTTCTTCTGCATCGCCAACCCGAAACTCAGCAGCCGGGAAGCGGTGTCCTGCTTCTGCAACCATTCCGGGTGCTATGTCGATGCCGATAGCGGTAAGTCCGAGTGCTGCTGCTTGGCCCGCGCCATAGCCCGGACCACAACACACATCGAGGAGGCGCATCTTTGGGATTGCGCCGACGGCGTCGAGCAGTCGAGCGGTAGCCTCGGTAGTTAAACGCCCCGCATAGTCGTCGTAGAGGCCGGCTCTTTCATGCCAGCCATCGCGCTCCATCTCCTTGAAGCTGGGCGCTTGATCGTGACCCGTCATCAGGAGTCCTCCCATGCTTCTTACATTCCTGGCCGATCAGGATCGGAAAGAGAGTATCGCTCTACCGAGCTATAGTTCCATCCCTGTCTCGCCAGCGTGGTCCGTGGCGGCTCATCCCAGCCTCTGGCATCGGTAGGCCGCGACTCAAATGAGCCACTTGCCGGGAGCGAACTCGATACTCAGGCCTGCGCCATTTCGCGAACTTCCGCTCTCCAGCCTCCCGAGCCCTTCGCTCTCGCCTCGGGCAACGACCGGATTGGGGATTGGGCCGGCGTTGCGGTTGACAGAGGCGAGCGGCGGCTGTCGGCTCGCTCAAGAGACCTTCGCCGGGACGGACGGCAAGGGGCGACAGGCGCCGATTCCGGTCACTCCGCATCCGGTTAAGCGGCTTGGCCTGGACGTGCTTCGACAAACACCCCCTTGAAGTATAAACTCTACATAAGTAGATTATGTGGCATGCCGCGCAAACCAAACACCTCTCGCCAGACCCGCGTCTTGCTGGCTGCCTTCCTTGATCTCTCCCAACTATGGCGGCACGGCTATGACCTCTCCAGAGAGACCGGCCTGAGATCGGGCACCCTTTATCCCTTGCTGATGCGCCTGAGTGAGCAAGGTTTGCTTGAGTCTCGCTGGCAAGAGGCGACGCGCCCGGGCCTCCCGCCGCGCCATGTCTATCGGCTGACCGCACGAGGGCTCGCTCTTGCTCAGGGGCAGGAAATGGAAGCGGCCCTCGGTGACCGCGCGGAAGTCACCGCATGAACGCCGAGCCGAGCCGGTGGCGGCGACTGGCGGGGAGGCTTGTGCAGCATGCGTCATGGGTTCTACCGGGTGCCGGCCCATGGGGCGAGGCGATGCGGCACGAGCTTGACTATATCGCGGACGATGGGGCCGCCTTGCGCTGGGCGCTCGGGGGCCTCCTGGCGAGCTACCGCGCAAGGCTCGCCCGATGGCGACGCTTCGGCGCCCAGGCCTCGTTGAGGTATGTCGGCACCGGCGGTGTCCTCATGCTCATGATCGGATATGCCCTGATGGGACATGCGAGCGGCCAACCGGAGCCGCTCCAGCCTGTTTTCGACGAGGCGGTCTGCGATCTTCCTGGTGTTTCGCCGCAGGTCGGTCCGCGCCTGCGCTGTGGCACCATCAGGGTCCCACGGAACTACGACAACCCCGGCGGCGGCCGCTTTAAGCTGGCGGTCGTCATCGTCAGAAGCGCGCAGCAGCCCGCGTTGCCGGATCCCGTTGTTTACATCAGCGGCGGCCCAGGCAGTCCCCTCACTATCTACGCGGACCAGCAGGCGCGCATGCCTTATGCGCCCCGCCGCGATCTCATACTGGTCGATCAACGGGGAACCGGCCGATCGGAGCCGAAACTCTGCCCGGACCTCGACTACGCGTTCCTCGACGCGGCCGTCGCCGTCGCCATGGACCCGACCGACGATGCCATGGCCAAGCGTCGGGCCGCGTACGCGGCGTGCCGCGCCGAGGCATTGGGGCGCGGCTTCGATCTCAAGGATTTCGGCACCCGCGTCACCGTCGGCGATTTCGAGTGGGTGCGGCGGGCGCTTGGGATCGAGCGCTGGAACGTCTACGGCGAATCCTACGGCACGACCGTCGCCATGACCTTGCTCGCGTTGCATCCCGAGACCGTGCGTGCTGCCGTGCTCGATTCGATCTATGCGCCGGATCCGAGGCCGATGCAGTCGACCAACGCCGCGGACGCACTCGATGCGTTCTTCCGATATTGCACCGGCGATCAAGCCTGCGCCGCCGCCTATCCCGACCTCGCGGCAACCTACCGGGAGACTGTGTCCGGGCTCGCTCAAGCACCGCTGATCGTCACCGTGCCGCCGGAGATGCATGTTCCCGATGATCGGGTGAGCCTCACGTCGACCTTGTTCGAGGCTTTGGTTAGCCGGCTTATCTTCTATCCTTCGGCCTATCCGAGCTTCCCGCGCTTGATCGCGGCCGTGCACGACCGCGAGACCCAGGGGCTCGGAAAGGTTCTTGCGGCTGCGCGGGCGGCCGCGGCGGCGGAGGTGAACCGCGCGACGCACATTGCCGTCGAATGCCGTGATCGTCCGCATTATCGCGACCCGCTTCCGGCTGGAGCGAGTGTGCTCGACCGCTTAGATCTCTACGGTCTCTGTGACGATTGGTCGAACATCGGACCCGCTCCGCTTGTGCCGATCCGCACCGCCGTGCCGACGCTGGTACTGGCGGGAGAATTCGATCCAGTCACACGGCCATCCCAGAGCCAGCATGTGGCGGCACTGATCGGTCCCAATGCGCGCTGGGTCGAGTTTCCCCGTATGGGGCACAACGTCAGCACGCCGCGAGCCTCGGACGGCAGGGCGTTCAGTCCGTGCGCCGCCAAGATCGCCGCAGACTTCATCGACAACCCGGCGCAGCCGCCCGACACGTCGTGCGATGATCGCGGCGCCTATCCGCTTTCTCCCGAAATAGGAGGCACCCGATACCACAGCCGGTCAAGTGACGCGGCAACGCACTGCCGCGCGCAGGGTCCGCAATAGGGCATGAGGACGCGTTCCCGCCGCCAGGGCTGAGCGTCCGCTGTCGGTTCAGTCAACGGACCTTCGCGGGGATGCGGGGCAACGGGCGAGAAGCGCCGTTAGATGCCGGGCGCCGTCACCCCGGCGAGAACCGGTTCAAAGAGAGCTCGGCCGACTTCCAGTGCCTCGTCGAGGGTGAGCCGATTGCCTCTAGGCTGCGGGTTTAGGGCGCTCACCCATTGCTGCAGCTCTGTTTTGGAACAGAAGAACGCGATTGACCGGCAGCATGATGCTGCTGCGCACCCGCTGAAACCGAGATCGTACCAGACGACCGCATCGACTGGCCGCGCATGGCTCAATGACTTTCCACCTTGGGCAGTGCCGATTTGAATGTCGCCTCCACAGACCCGGCAGGAAGACTCAATGACGACGTCCGAACCAAACATTGCAGCAACTCCGAGCGCATCGATCGCACAGGCGGCGTGAACGCTGCGGCCACGAAGCTGGACGCGGTGCTCTGTCTGATCGCCGGTAAACGGGTAGGCATATCGGACGACGTCGGCCGACGGGTCCCTGCCGAGGAGATCATGCGCCTCTAGTTCAGCAACGAGCGTTCGAAGATTTTGTACGGGAAGGCGGGTCTCTTCGCTGATTTCGTGCAAATGCGGCGGATTGCCCGATCGACCAAAAAGCTCGAGCACGGTTCGCCATACACGGTCTTGCGCGGGCTCAAGAGCGTGATTCCATCTTTCAGCGAGAGCAATCCGAGAGCGATCGCGCGCCAGGAGCGCCTCACGCGCTGCCGGCCTGGTCACAACCGACCAATCCGGACGGTGAATGCCAGGTCTTATTTCCGTCGTCATGCGCCCGGCTCCAACGCCTTTTAAATCGGACGGCAGGTTGGTGTCTCACCAGCCTGTATCGGCGGACACAGCACTGATCCGTAGGAGCAGAACACGCAGCAATCCCCGGGCTTGGGGCGCAAGACCTCGCCGCAGCCGGTGCATTCATAAAAATACTGACACGCGTCGGTCGGCATCATCTCGGTCTTGGCCGTACCGCAAGCCGGGCAGGTGATCGTGGAATCCGGGATCACAGAGCTCCCCTCTACACTAACGCATGGAGCCAATACCGGACGCGCCGGTCGGATAGGCGAAAATGGCCGGCCTGAGATCCTCGGCCGTGCGGTCGCGACGAATAGCGACAGCAAAGTGGTTGATCACCTCCTCGGACATGCGGGCCGACGAGCCGGCATGACGATGTAATCGGCTCTTTTTGCCAGCCAGGCGGTGGGACCGATGATGCCGAGAACGACCGCAGGCAGCGGCGCCGCGCAGCAGATCGCCGCCAACATCGCACCGATCGCGCCAGTGGCGATCAGGGAGCGATCGGGCAACCGGGATCAGCTCTTGAGCGCCGAGGGGTAGCCAGCATTGGTCGTCGCGCTGATCAGCGCCGGCACGCCAGTCTTGCGGTCGTCGAAGGTGACGACGGCTGTTTTAGCTTTGTAGGAGACGACCACCTTGGCGACGCCAGGCACCGTTTCGAGGCTCGAATTGACCGTAATCGGGCAGGCCGAGCAGTACATGTTCTGCACCGCGAGCGTGACCGTCCTCTCGCCGGCGAAAGCCGAGGATGAAGCGAAAAGGCTGAGGCCGATAAGCGCACCGGCAAGTGATTTTGTCATGCGGCGGTCTCCTTGACGACTAGAGGAAAAGCGGTGCGAGGACATCGAGCGCGAGCGCGCCGATGACGAGGATCGTCGCTAGGATCAGGCCGCTCGTGACGATCCGGGCTGACAACGGTCGAGCGCAAACCTGGCCATCCGTGCACGCCTTTCGGCGCGAACGATACATCAGGCCGTAGCCGCCGGCGAGGCAGGCGACCGTGGCGGCGATGAAGTAGGGCTGATAAGGCGCCAGCTGCGTGAGGTTGGCGATCCAGGCGCCGCTGACGCCGAGGCCGAACAGCACGAGCGGCAGGATGCAGCATGACGAGGCCGCCAACGCTCCGATCACGCCGCCGGCGGCGAGAAATTTCTGAGTGCGCGGCATATCGATCGAGCCGGCTTCAGGGTGCGCAAGGCGGCGCGGATTTTTCGGCTTGGCTGCTCATATTTCGCAGGCTACATCCTGTAGCAGCTAAAGGATCAAGAGAAATTTGCCGATGCGCGCCGTTGCCCTTGCTTCGCCGGAAACCCTGTCGATCGGCGAGCTTTCACGCCGTACCGGGGTCAATATCGAAACCATTCGCTACTACGAGCGCATCAAGATGTTGCCGGCGCCGCCGCGCACGTGTAGCGGGCGGCGTGTCTACGGACCGACTGAAATGCGGAGCCTGTCTTTCATCCGGCGTTCCCGCGAACTCGGATTCACGCACGATGAAATTCGCGCCCTGCTGGCCCTTTCCGCCGAAGATGGTAAGAACACCTGCGGCGAAGTGCGTGGCGTTGCAGCGCGCCATTTGGCGGACATTCGGGCGAAGATTGTGGATCTCCGCGCCATGGCGCGTGTGCTGGCGGATGCCGTGCAGCGCTGCGACGCCGGCGAGATGCCCGGCTGCCCGCTGATCGACACGCTCTCCGCAAGCGCGCCTCTGCATCTTGTAGCTCGGCGATCTCCCGCCTCTCGAACAAAGACCCATAAGCCGGGATTTTGAAAAATCAGCCCAAGCGCCGGGGTCAATATCCCTTTTGCCACCAGCGGCGCACGGCAACCAACGCCCAAATCGCTTCGACGAGGCCAAATGGCCAAGCGCCTTGAAGGAATCCATATATCGAACCCAAGGCGCACGATCCCGCAAATGCCAGAATGAAGCCCCGATGCCGCTCTTCCAAAGCATATGTCGCCAACATTGCCGTGACGGCGAACAGGCCAAAGGCCGTGAGAGTGTCCATTTGGCGGATGCTCCATCTCGTGTCCGACGGACTTGCGGCCGAACTGACGTCCGCGGTTTGGATGGAGGCTCTCTGCTTTGCTTCGCGTTCGGCGCCGGAGCGCTCGGCGTTAAGCGCCCAACCTTGTGAGGGGGCGCACATCGTGCCCCCCGTAACTGTCATCGCTGGGATCGAGATACCGTCGGCCTCGCCCGTATTCCTGACTGTCGTCGGTTTTCATGTCCTGGTCGGGCTTGCCTGCGTCGTCACCGGCCCGGTTGCCATGCTGAGCCGGAAGTCGCCCGGCCGGCATCCGGGTTTTGGTACCGCTTACTATTGGGGCCTCGTCGCCGTCTTTGCGTCGGCGAGTGCCTTAGCCGCCATACGCTGGCGGGAAGACTACCACCTGTTCCTGCTCGGCGTGGGTTCGTTTACCGCCGCATACATCGGCCGCTCTGCCCGCCGCCAGCGCTGGCAGAGCTGGGCGAAGTGGCATATTACCGGCATGGGACTATCCTACATCCTGCTGCTGACGGCTTTTTATGTGGACAACGGACACAGCTTGCCGTTGTGGAAAGACTTACCCTCCATCACCTATTGGCTGACGCCGGGCGCAGTGGGAATCCCGCTCATCGTCCTTGCCTTGCTCCGACATCCGCTAGCACAGGGGGTGGGCTCACGTGCGGAGTCGATCGCAAAGTGATCGCTCGAGCAGGCGACGCGCGGTCATGGCCAGTCCAGCCGGAACCATGCGCTGTCACGCGAGTTTCCCACCTTCCGCCAACACCACCCACGCTCAAACCGATCAACGATTTCTGTCTGCCCACCTTGGCGAAACCAATACCGCAAAATATGCGCGAAGTACGAGGAGCGTAACGGAAGATTTTCCCGGAGTAGCGTGTCATGCCCTACGCCCACAATGGCAGTATTTGCATCCATTACCAGGTCGCAGGCGAAGGACCCGCGCTTGTGCTGCTGCACGGCTTCAGCGAGAGCGTGGTGGACTGGTACGAGGCGGGCTATGTCGACGCGTTAAGACCCGACTACCGGCTCATCCTCATCGATGCGCGAGGACATGGGGCCAGCGACAAGCCGCACGATCGCGCCGCCTATGCGCTAGACCGAAGGGTCGCGGACGTTACCGCGGTACTCGATGCGCTCGAGATCGCAAAGGCCCTTTTTGGGGCTATTCGATGGGCGGATGGATCGGTTTCGGGATGGCCAAACATGCCCGCGAAAGAGTTCGGGCTCTGGTGGTCGGGGGGCAACATCCGTACGCCCGCAGCATGGCGTCCCTGCGACAGGTCGTTCAAACGGGTCTAGCGCAGGGCGCCGCTGCGTTCGTCGCCGCCATGGAGGAAATGTTTGGCCCAGAGTCGTCCGAGCGGAAGGAGCGGCTTCCTGCGGCAGATCTCGAAGCCTATCTCGCGTTGGCGCAGGACCGCCCCGGCCTCGACGACATCCTCGCGGGTATGGAGATGCCCTGCTGCCTTTACGCCGGCGAGAGAGATCCCATCTACCCGGAGATCGAGGCGTGCAGCCGAAACATACCCGGGGCAACCTTCTTCTCGTTGCGCGACCTCAACCACTGCGACGCCTTTACGCGGAGCGAACTTGTGTTGCCGGGCGTCAACGCTTTCCTGAAAGCGCTGAAACCTTCGTAGGGGCAGTGCTATCAGGCGGTTTTTGACGCCTACCGATACAGGAGAGTAAGCGCCAGCAGAAGAGCGACAAGCCGCGCCACATGAAACCCGGCGCATCGACCGGCCGAATCCCGGCGAAGGTACAGCACAGCTACCGCGCGATCGTCACCGCGGGATTGGCAAACGAGGTCGAGGCGGTGATGTTCTCAGCAGCCGTGATCGCAGCAGCTCATGTGCTTTGAACTTAGGAGAGGCCCTGCGGCGTCCCAGAGTCCTAACCGCGGTGGTGATGCTGTGCCGGGGCGTTCTGATTGCCATAGCCCCGAAGCTTCTCATAACGGGCGATCTGATCGGCGTTGAGCAGCGCACGAGTTTCGATATGCGCCGACAGATGCAGCGACCGGAGCCGACCTTGCAAGTCGGCAATGGCAGCCGTCATCGCCGCGAGGCGATCCGGCGTGATATCGCCTTTGGCAAAGAGCTGGTCGAGGGCTTGTTCCTGCGCAATCAGCTCGCCGCCGAGCGGCTTGGCGGCCGCGCTGATGCGATCGAAAATCGCCTGCACGTCGCGGCGCTGCGCTTTGGTTAGCCCGAGCTGCCCGGCGAGCGCCAGCACATGCACCGGGCCGGGATAACCGTTCAACTCTGCGGCCTTCGCCATCCCCATGCCCTCGCCCTTCCGCAGCGCGGCGATGTCCTCATCCGACAGCGCCTTTATCGTGCGGGCCTGCTGGCCGGAATAAGGCATGGAGGGATTGTCAGCGAGCACCGGCACCGCGAGCAGAGAAACAGCGAGCGCCAGCAAGGGAGTCCGAAGCTTCATGGTTTCGGCCTTTCAGGTATCAACCGGCGCACGATTGCTGCGCGTATCCACTCGGCGGCCCAGCCCAATATCAGACCGAGGGCGGGATTGACAGTGACGGTGACAAGAGCCGTCGCCCCGATTACCCACAAGCACGACGGCTTGCCGTCGAACAAGCGCCGCGAGATCGCCAAGTCCGTTCCCGCGAAAATCAGCAGCGATCCGACCGCGCCGATCGGTATAAGCGCAAACAACGCGGCGGCGTGATCGGCGAACGCGACCGCCAACACGAGCAGCACGGCCCCAAAGATAATCGGCGCAAGGCCGGTGCGCGCGCCGAAGCGGAATTGCCGCCAATCCCCCGGCCCCGTGGCACATGGGCATTGCACCAAGGGGGCACAGCAGCACGTTTGCGAGGCCCGACGACAGCGCCAGCCTGCGCTCACTGGCGATTGCCCCGGTTGACGGAAACAGCTCGCGCGACAGGCTGGCCGTTACGATCACGGCATTGGTCAGCGTCAGCGAGAGCTGCGGCAACACAGCGATCTCAAAGCTACGCCAGACCTCCGGCCAGCTCGGCAGGACAAGCCGCGGCATATCCGGCGTGACGGTGACCTCCGGCACGATCCCTACCTTGCCGGTCGCCCACCCGGCAATCATGGCGACGGCGAGCGCGAGCGGCGCCGCCGGACAGTGCGGCACGCGCGTCAGGGCGAACAGCAGTGCGAGCGATCCAAAGCCGAGCCACGGCGTTTCGAGGGTCAGCTTAAGCCCGAGCACGCCCATCAACAGGCCAAGTCCGAGCTGAAGGCCGGCGCTCACCGATTGCGGGACCGCGCGCGCGAGCCGGCCGATCCATCCGGTGATCCCCAAAATGAGCAGCACAACGCCGATCATCATGCCGGCGGCGGCGACCTCGCCGGGCCGGAGGCCGCCCGTCAGGATCACTGCCGAGACCGCCTTCATCGGCTGCACGGGCAGCGGCAGGCCGTAAAACAGGCCTGTGGCGATCCAGGAAGGCGGCAAAACCAAAGAGCACGCCCGCCGGCGCGAGACCGGCGACGGTCATCGCCCCGATGACGTGCGGGATGAACGTGCCGAGATCGCCGCATGCGCCGCTGCATTCCAAAAGGAATCGATGTGCTGGCGCTGTCGTTGAACGCTCGGCCATGTGCTTCAACGCGGGGGTCAGCCGACCGATGCCGATATCAACGCCGCACCCACGCTGAAAACCACGATTGCGAGTGGCGGCACCCGCCAGCGTTCGAGCAGCAGAAACCCAACTAGGGCAATTGCAACATCCCGTCCATCGGCGACGGCACTGAGCCAGATCGGGTTGTACAGTGCCGCGCCGAGAACGCCGACCACGGCGGCGTTGATCCCGGCCAATGCCGCCCGGGCGGCAGGGTGATGGCCAAGCCACAGCCATACCGGCAAGCCGGCCAGCGCTATCAGCATGCCGGGCAAAAAAGCGAACACGAGCGCCACGGCCGACCCCAGCAAAGCCGTGCCCGCGGGCGCCACCGACGGCGCCGAGATAGGCGGAGAAGGTGAATAGCGGCCCCGGAATCGCCTGGGCCATGCCGTATCCGGCAAGAAAGGCATTGTCCGATAACCAGCCCTGCGGAACCAGCGCATCGCGCAGCAATGGCAGCACAACATGGCCGCCGCCGAATACGAGTGCGCCGGCTTTGTAAAAGATGCCCGCCAGTGCCAGCAGACTCTTCGGCGCCGCAGCGCCGGCGAGCGGCAGGGCCACCAGCAGAGTCAGAAACAGCGCCAATGCCAGCCCGCCGGTCCGCAGGGTGACCGGCATCGCCGGCAAGTCCGGCGCGGCCGGAAGATTGCGGCACAACAATGCTCCGCCCACCGCGCCGATCAGCAACGACGCGATCTGGATAAACGAACCGCTGATCACCAACAGCAGTGCTGCCGCGAGCAAAGCCAGAGCGGCGCGCGGCCGATGGGGGCAGAGGTTCCGCGCCATGCTCCACACTGCCTGGGCGACGTCGCAGAGGACGCGCATCGCGCGCATTTGCGGCGTGCCGTCGTAGCCAGCACCGTCGGTACCACGATCGGAGTGGTACGATTTTCTGATCTACAGCACGATGACGGGACTGGTCTTCGGCAAGGTCTTCTTTGCCGGGTCCGACCCGCTGATCGACACGCTAAAGGCGTTCGGCGTCTTCTTCATCGGTTTTGTCGCGCGTCCGATTGGTGCGGCGATCTTTGGGCATTACGGGGACCGCATCGGCCGCAAGGCGACGTTGATCGTGACTCTGCTGATGACCGGCATCGCCACCGCGGCGGTCGGGCTGGTTCCCGGTTACGACATGATCGGCATCTGGGGTCCGGTGATCCTGACCCTGTTGCGACTGATCCAGGGGATCGGCGTCGGCGGCGAGTGGGGCGGCTCGGTCTTGCTGGCGATGGAGTGGGCGCGCGGCAATAAGAATCGGGGGTTCATCGCCTCCTGGCCGCAATTCGGCGCCCCCGCCGGGCTGTTCCTGGCGAACCTTGCGGTCCTGATCTTCAGCCGGATTTCCGGCGACCAGTTTCTCACCTGCGGGTGGCGGATTCCGTTCCTGATCAGCATCGTCATGATCGCAGTCGGGTTGTGGATCCGGCTCGGCATCCTCGAAACTCCGGTGTTCCGCCGTGTGGTCGAGGAAAACCGCGCGGCTCGCGCCCCGACGATCGAAGTGTTTTGCCCGGCAGCCTAAAACAATTGCGCTGACCGCGCTGCTGCGCCTGGCTGAGCAATCACCCGGTTATATTTTCAACGCCTTTATCTTCACCTATGGCACACAGGTGCTCGGCGCCTCGCGCGATTTGCTGCTGATGGGCCTCATCGTCACGACCGTACTGGGCTTTATCTGGGCCCCGATCGCCGGCGCCCTGTCGGACAAGATCGGCCGGCGGCAGATGTACATCATCGGCTGCGTCTTTGTGGCGATATTCACATTCGTGTATTTCGCAATGCTCGATACGAGGATCCCATAAGTGATCTTCACCGCCGTTGCGCTGTCGTTTATCCCGGTCATGACGATGTATGGGCCCGAAGCGGCGCTGATTGCGGAGGCTCTCCCTCCACGACTGCGCTACAGCGGCGCCTCGATTGGTTATCAGCTGGCCTCGATTATTGCCGGCGGACCTGCCCCTTTATCGCGACCTGGCTGTTCGTAACCTTTAACTCGACGTTTCCGATCGGCATCTACATCGTTGTCCGTGCGATCATCAGCATCATCGCCACGGCACTATTGCCGGATTATACAAACAGAGACATCTCAACCGACGCGCATTACGAAGAGGTGCTCTGACAACGGCTGTCCTCGTGTGCCGGCTGCGGCGCAGATCAGCCGGAGGGCGGCTGCAGGGCGCGCGGACGCGGTAACCCGCTATTGGTCCCGTAGCCTCGGCGGGTTACACTTCGCTGACGCCCCCCTAGCCCCTTGCCGGCCGATCACGGACGCGCGGTATGTCGGAGGCGGCGCGTCGCGCGTGCGCTCTCCGGGCGCACTGAAATAGTCCCAAACCCTTTCGTGGCCGAAATAGACAAAGGGTCCGAGCACAAAGCCGAAGGCCGACAGACCAGCCGCCGTCGCGATGTCGGCGACCACTACGTAGTTCGTCGTAAAGTCTATCGCTGTGCCGATGGTCCGAAACGTTATGGTCTTGGCCAACGTTCGACTAATCGTAAGCCCTTGCGGACCGGCCTTTGCGTCGGGCCGGGGAGCCGGCAGGGCGACTGAGCCTTCAGCGGGCCCTGAATAATAATTCCAGGCCGTTTCGTGCACAAAATAGAACAACGGGCCGACCACCAGGGCGACGGTCGACAAACCCGCCGCGGCGGCAAACTCACCAAGCACCACGTAGTTCGTCGTGAAATCCAGACTCGTACCGATAATCCGAAAGGTGATCGTCTTGGCGAGGGCCTGTTTTAGGGCGAGCCTGCTCGGAATGGCCGGCTGCTCGACCTCGGGCTGATCCGGTAGCGGAGCTTTGGGCTCGATCCGTCGGGGAGCGATTTCGCCGTCCGCCGGCCGCAACCGGGGCAGGACTTTGGGCGCCAACAAGGCCGCGCCGCCGATCACTATGCCTGGAATAAGCGCCGCCTCGAACAAGGCGGCAGCCGCGAAGGCCGATAGTCCCACCGTCAAATATGGATTCATGGCATCGTCCTCCCGTTGGTTGAATACGAACGATGCAGCGCGCCCGATAGGAAGATTTGCCTAGAATATCCCCCCTCGGCGCAGAACGGGTTGCCGAGGCGTCTATATAGATATACCCGTGTCCGTGCCGAAAGCCAGTCCGTCCCCCGGTCCCACTCTAGGCGGGCGGGTTGCCTGCCTTTGTCGCGTCGGGCCGAAAATTGCTGTACCCCGTCTTGCGGCCACGCGGCTGGTTCACTGCATCTTAACGGGCATACTTGTCCACTGGATGATTGCTTCACTACGCGACGCACGCGGAAACCGGCGTAAAGCGATGACGTTTTGGAAACGAGCGCTCACGATCACGGCTCTGGCCTTGTGCTGTTCTGCGTTCACGGGAGCGGCGTCGCCGGCGGCCGGAGACAGCGCGCCGAAGCATTTCCTGTGGAAAGTCACCGGGTCGAAGGGCGTCGTCTATTTGCTCGGCACGATCCACGCCGCCAAGGCCGATTTCTATCCGCTGCCGTCGATCATCGAGGAGAGCTTTGAAAAGGCTGACATGCTGATCGAGGAAATCGACATCAGCGATCCCGCCGAAGCCGCCCGCGCCCAGCGGGGCCTCATCGAGGACGGCAGCTATCCGAAGGGCGACACGATTACCAATCATCTCAGCGAAGTCACCCGTTCACACCTCGCGGCGTATTTGAAAAAAGATGATCTGCCCGAGCCAGCCGTCGCGCACATGCGCCCGTGGCTGGTCAGCATGCTCGTCGAGCAACTCGAATTGCAGCGCATGGGTTTCGACCCGTCATACGGGTTGGACCAACATTTCCTCGAAGAAGCGCGGCAATCGCACAAGCAGATCGGCGCACTGGAGGACGCGGGGTCGCAGCTCAAAATGCTCAGCTCGCTGTCCGAGGAGTTCCAAGACCGTCTGCTGCTGAGCAGCCTGGTCGACGTGGAGAAATCGCACGATGTCTTAGATTTCCTGACACGGGCTTGGCAATCCGGCGACGACGCAGCGATGCAGGAGTTGATCACCAGCAGCGTCCGCGACTATCCGCAGCTCAAGCCATTGATGACCAAGCTGTTCGACGACCGTAACACCGCCATGGCGGCAAAGATCGAGGGCTTTCTACAAACGCCCAAAAGCTATTTCGTCGCCGTCGGCGCCGGCCACCTGGTCGGCGACAAAGGCGTCCTGAGCCAATTGCGGCGCAAGAATTTCAAGGAGGAGCAGCTTTAGGGTCGAACCACGTTCGGTTCAGCCAAAAGCGGCAGAGCTGATCCCTGCCTCGCCCTATATTGACATGCTGTCTCAGCGCATCGCGCTCGTTGGTTGATGCGCCTTCAGAAAGGTGCGCACCCGGTTGATCGTTCGCGCCTTCAGTTCCGCAGGCTCCTTCCAGGGATAGACCGTCACCTCGGCGTTCGGGCACAGCGAGGCAGTATCGACAGAAACCTGGTAAGGGTGGGCCGGATGTCGTCCGGCATGACCAGCATCGGCGTCTGGCACGAGCGCGCAAAAACGCGCGACACGCTGTACACGAAGTCAGGCTGCACGCGGTAGAGGTTGTGCAGATACGCGCCGACCTGCGCCATGTTGAGCTCGGGCCGGTGGGCGAGCAGCGAGGGAGCCCAGACATCCTTGCCGGATTCGTACATGACATCCGGGTTCTCCGGCCGGTGCCCGACCGGCTGGCAGAGTACGCCGGCCACGACGCGGTCAGGCGCCCGCTGCATGAGCTTCAAGGCGAACGGGCCGCCGATGCAAGCATTCTCGCGGTGCTGGGCGACGCGGGTGTCGAAGTGCTCCGCTCCACTGACGATCCATTGATCGAAGCCTTCGAGCGCGGGATTGTCGAAGCCAAGGCGATCACTACCGACATCTGCGATTGGGAGAACCGGTGGAGCTTCGAAAACCTAGTCGAGCAATATCCCGGCAAATACAGTGACACACTTTACGAAAGCCTCCAGGCCGGCCGTAAGCTGTCCCTTGAGGATTACCGCTTCCGCCTGTTGCAGCGCAAGGAGGCGAAGAACCGACTCGCCGCGATCGCCCCATTGGCCGACGCGCTGATCAGCCTCGGCTCGCCCGGTCCCGCCCCTCGCGGCCTCGGTAGCACCGGCGATTCGGTCTTCAATAGCCCGACCTCAATTCTCGGAGCGCCTGCCGTAACCGTGCCGATTCTAGCGATCGAAGGCATGCCGGTCGGCATCCAGATCGTCGGGCAACGCCACGCCGACGCTCGCACCGCCGGGATCGCGCGCGGGCTCCTAGAGACCGTGAGGCCGGTCTCGGTCGATTAAGTTGACCCATATCTCCTCTCGTATGAGGTCATAAGAACCC
>Ga0182038_10000976_pt1 | contig 14847 bp, 9 predicted proteins | sample sta12Can44000108_FD_125976 | JGI IMG/M metagenome (GOLD analysis project Ga0182038, IMG submission 125976) | Lab enrichment of tropical soil microbial communities from Luquillo Experimental Forest, Puerto Rico - statanox.12C.anox.44.000.108 | ecosystem: Environmental > Terrestrial > Soil >...
AAATTCGTTGGCACAGCCCCGAGCTCCTACGCGATCCACCTTCGCCCGCTGTCCGCCTTGAACACAGCACAGGCCAGCATGGTCCTGGCAGGACTGCTACTCGTCGGGCTGCTCGGATGTCGCCCCCGCAAGTTGCGCACGTTTGCCGGAATCCTCCTTCTGGCTGCGGCTTGCTCGGCTACACCGGGTTGCGGTGGTTCGGGTTCGGGATCGGACCCATCGTCGAGCAATTCAGACGCTGCGAGGGGAACCTATACCGTTACCATCGTCGGCACCGATACCTCCTCGGCCTCGGTCACGGCATCGACCACCATGACGCTGACCGTTAACTAACCGGGGCCGACCCTAACCAGTGAGGCGACGGTTCTATGGCGTGATATGGAGGAATTTGATACTTCCGGCGATGGCGTTCATGCGAACTGGCCAGATCGCTTTTTTTTTGGCCAAAATCGTGGACAGTCTGCTCGGCGAGACGGGGAATAAGGGCGGCCGAGTTGGAGACATGAACGAATGGAGCTTGTTTGCGCCGAAAGTCGTCATCTGCTTCACGACCCGCATGCCAGCGCTACAAACAACGGCAATGTTAGCCTGTGACGCCGGGAATCACCATGGTGTGGTAGCGCTTCGATCGCCCACGATTAGGCACGGGTTATCATTAGGGTCATAATTAGTGCGGCGCGATAAGCTTGGCGTCCGTCCGTCTGGAGACTGACCGACCACCACGACCAATGGCATCATCCTTACGCCGAGGAGGGAGCAGGCAAGAGGCGGTCCCCGGAAGGGGAACTCAAGCTCTCGGCGGCGCTTCAAGACTTCTCGACGATATCGTCCTTGTACTTCTGAAAGATCGCCAGAAACTCTTCCTTCTCCCTGAGAGCTACGCTGTATTTTTCCAACGCAGCAGAGACGCATTGCAGGGTGGCCTGCCACTCTGCCTCGATGATGCCGAGGCCGCCGTGCGCGGTCTTCATGTCCCGGCCAGTGTACACACACGGGCCTCCGGCAATCGAGCAGATTTGGTCGACCAGCAACTGACGGGAGCGCTGGCGGGAGTCCAGACTTCGCCCTCCGCCGAACCCGCCAACCTCGGGTCGCTCCCAAACCGACTCAAGAACTCGTCGATGACGGCAGCGATCACGTCGTATCCTCCCAGGCGTCGGTAGAGCGTCTCTCCCTGCGGGCTATTGAGAGATGTCATGTACTCCCCCTTCTTCTTCCACACGTGGGTGCCATCGCTGTGGCTGCTGCCGTGAGACTTGATGATAGCGGAGGATAGCCTCTACTTCCTCCAAGGCGAAATAGCTTAGCTGCACGATCTTGGCCTGGGACCGCGGAGGGGGAGACAGAATAGAACGAGCCTCTTCCTTGCTGTCAACTTCCGCATCGATCCAGGCTTTGTGCTCGCCCCCCAGTCCGCACCCATCAGGGAGATGGGAGCCGGTCTTGAGGCGGATTTCCACCACCCGAGCGCAGGCTACCCGCTCGGCCTCATGCGGAACCTCAATCAGAAATCTCGCCATGGGACGAAGCTTCCTTTAGCTGGAGTGTTCTTGAGGAGCGGTCCCCTCATGTCCCGAGCCACTCGTGCACGTCGCGCTCGTTCAGCCCAGCTCGGTTGGCGATCTCTTCCGAGGTTGACGGGCGCAGCAGGTTCTCGTGACATCGAGTGTTACGCCCGGCGAATGCTCTGGTCCACGGTGCTCCTGTATCACGGGGACGTTCCTCGTCAATTCCCTTTGCCATATGGTTGGGACTGTTCGGTACAAGACCACAGATACGAGCCGAAACAGCGTCCTGCTGGCTCTGATCACCATGGGCGAAGGATGGCACAACAATCACCATCACTACTCTACATCTGCCAGGATGGGTTTCTTCTGTGGGAAGTCGACATCTCTTATTACGCCCTGAGTTGGCTTTCCCTCTTCGGTATTGTCTGGGACATGAAGAAGCCGAGCCAACGAGTTTTGGAAACTGCAAGAATCTAAAGCATACTCTTCAGCCCGTAAGCCTTTCGAACGTACCCGACCGCTATCGGGATTAGCAAGGGTCCTCGTCCAGAAAGGGGAGCCACGGGGGCAGCACGCCAATCACTTGGTGCGGCTTCCCATCGACGGTGATGGTTCGCCCGATGATGGAGGGATCGCCGCCAAACTTGCGATGTCAGTACCGTAAGCCAGTTTCACACGTCGTCGGACCCTTAGGACCCTTTTCATCAGCCTGTGGGGACGCCTCTTAGGCTTGATACGTTAGCGGGGAAGGGAAGTTCCGAAATTCTCGTGCGTGACTGAACCTAGCTATTCGTAACGCAGTGCCGCCATGGGGTCCATGCGCATGCCCCGGCGCGCCGGAACGAAGCACGCCACGAACACTACGGCCATCATCAGCAAAGCCACGGCGGCGAAGGTAGCCGGATCAATGGGGGTAACTCCGAAAAGAAGGCCTATCATCAAGCGGGTGAGTGCAAAAGCGCCGAGGATGCCGGCCGCCAACCCCACTGCCGCCAGGTGGGCGCCCTGCTTCATCACCAATCTCAGCACGTCGCTGCTGCGCGCGCCCACGGCCATACGGATGCCGATCTCGTGAGTCCGCTGGGTGACGCTGTACGACATTACCCCGTACGTGCCTACGGCCGCCAGAATTATCGCCAGGCCGGCAAAAAGAGCGAGCAAGAACATGTTGAATCGGCGCTCGGCGAACGATAGGTCCAGGAGTTCGTCCATACTCTTAATCTGGTTCAAGGGAATTTGGGTGTCGAGGGACCAGATCTGACGCTTCACAGCCGGGATCAGACTCTCTGAAGAGTCCGGCATACGCACCACCACGGACATCCAGCGCCTCCAGGCCTCGTCGGACTGCGCGAAGGGGGTGAACACGGCGGGGTAAGCCGGCTGCGAAAACGAGTACTGCTTGACGTCTCCTACCACGCCGACAATGGTCATCCACCTTGCCGGACCAATATCGCGTCCCCAACGGATTCGCCGGCCAATTGGATTCTGGTGGGGAAAGTATTGGTGCGCCAGGGCCTCGTTAATGACGGCCGTTAGCGGCTGGCCTTCCCGGTCGATCGCCGTCAGGGTGCGGCCGGCGCGCAGCGGAATCTGCATCACGCGAAAGTAGTCTCCCATCACACAGAACGTGTCCACTCCAGGTTCGTCGCCCGCAGAGACCTCCGGCCGCCCCTCGAACGCCAGGCTGTGCGTCACCTCGCCGCCGTTGAGGGGAACATCGCCGGCCATAGCGGCCTGAATTCCGAGGAGCGAGTTCAGCCTCGCCAGGAGCTCGCGCCGGAACACGGTCTGTTTCGGAATTTCAACGTAGCGGGTGGCCGGCAACTGAATGAAAATCGAGACAACATGCTCCGGGTTGAAGCCAGGATCGACCGAGCGCAAGCGCGTGAAGCTTTTGATGAGCAGCCCGGCCCCAACCAGCAGCACCAGCGCCAAGGCCATCTCCGCCTCAACCAGCATCTGGCGAAATCTGTGCAAGGCCCGGCCGGTTGTCGCCGTCAAACCCTCCTGTTTCAAGGCATCGGCGACGTCGGCGCGAGAGGCACTCCAGGCTGGAGCCAGTCCGAAAATCAGGCCGGTCAAGGTTGATACGGCCAGCCCAAACAGCAGAACAGCGGGGTCCATCGAGACTCCATTCAAGTGGGCCAGCGCCGCCGGCTTGGCTGCGACCAACAAGCGGGTCCCCAAATTCGCCAGCAGCAAACCGCCGCCGCCCCCAAGCACGGCCAGCAGGGTGCTTTCTGTCAGCGCCTGGCGAATCAGGCGGTGTCGGCCCCCTCCGAGCGTCGCCCGGATCACCATCTCGCGGCGGCGAGTCACGGTGCGGGCCATCAACAGGCCGGCGAAGTTCGCGCAGGCGATCAGCAGCACCATGCCTACCGCTCCGAAAAGCACCCAGAGGGCCGACCGAACGTTGCCCGTTACCCACTGCTGGAGCGGAACGGGTACCGTGTGGCGGCCCTTATCGTAGCTGGGGTAGTCCGCTGCCAGCCGGGCGTCGACCGCCGCCATGCCGGCGGCCGCCTGGGCCAGGGTAACGCCCGGCTTAAGCCGCCAATACGATCGCATAAAATGAACGCCGCGATAGGCCGCAGCTTCCGGATAAACCACCCGCAGCGATACGAAGACGTCAAGATCGTATTCCGGCACTGCAAAGGCCGCCGGCATGACTCCGATTACGGTATAGTGGTTGCCGCTGAGCGGTATGGTCTTGCCCACAACGTTCGCGTCACCGGAGAGACACTCCCGCCAGAATGAGTACGCGAGCACTACGACGCGAGGCCCGCCCAGACGGTCCTCCTCGGGCGAGAGCGTGCGGCCCAGCATTGCCGGCACTCCCAACGCCTGGAAGAGCCCGGCGTCCAGATATCCCGCGTGCACTGCTAGCGGCTCGGGCCCGCCGGTATAGTCCATGGTCTCGGCGTTCACGGCACCGCCGGCAGAAAACAGTCGGCTTTGGCCGCGGATGTCATCGACGTCCAGGAGTGATTCGTTACCGCGCCACGTCACCAGTTGCTGCGGGTTCGCGTAGAGCAGCGGACGAAGCAGCACGGCGTTGATCACGGTGAAGATCGCCGTGCTGGCGCCAATCCCGAGAGCCAGGGTAAGAATCGCAACAACCGTAAAGCCCGGGTTCTTGCGTAGCATTCGGAGCGCGTACCGAAGGTCTTGGACCACCGTCTCAAGCCAGGGCAGCCCTTGAAGTTCGCGGTGGATCTCGCGAAGTTGAGTGACGCCCCCCAGACGCAAGCGTGCGTCGCGGCGGGCTTCTTCCGGCGTTAGGCCCCGGCGGATATTCTCCTCCGTAAGCAGGGCCATGTGGCCTTCGAGCTCCTGCTCGAAATCTTGATCAAGGCACCCGATCGTGAGCCACCCGTGGATTCGGGAAACCAGGACTCTCAGCCGACTAAACATCGCCTTACCTCCTCACCTCAAGCTGTAACACGCGGCCCATCACGCCGGCGATGCGCTCCCAGTTCTCCGCCTTGGCAGCGAGCTGCTTCCGCCCACGCTTGGTGATAGAGTAGAACCTCGCCTTGCGCTTGTTCTCCGAGGGGCCCCAGGCCCCGGAAATCCATCCTTTCTGCAGCAACCGCACCAGTGACGCATAGATGGTCCCCTGGTTGATCTGCAGCACTTCCTGGCTGATCTGCTCAATGCGGCGGGCGATGCCGTAACCGTGCAGCGGGCCCATGGCGTCTAGGGTCTTGAGTACCATCAAATCGAGGGTGCCTTGAAGAATCTCTGAGCGGTCTTTCCGCACTAGGACCTCCTGTGGCTTACAAACAGGAGTGTAGCAACGGATCTGTGGGATGTCAACAGGAAAGAGTTGACCAAAACGGGGTTGCCTGGCCGGCCTCAGGCAAGGTAGAACAACTTAGTCCGGAAACGGGTCCGTTGGCCGGTTGTGACGTGATCACCGAGAGCCTTGGGTTCGGCAAGGGGTGCAGGGAGGAGATCCTATGAAACCGACGGGACATCAGCAGGTGTTGCATCATCGCGGGAATTACCTCGTCCGACGGCAACGGCTGCCGCCGGGGGAGGCGACACCGTGGCATCGGGATCCCTTTCATCGGGTGACTGTTGTCTTGAGCGGGGATGTACTGAACATCGAGTTCCGCGATGGCGGAGAAAGTCAGTCCTGGAACATCACTGTGAGCGAAGTGGATTGGTCAGAGCCAAGCGACCGCGTTCACCGCGCCGTGAACGTTGGGAAAGAAGTATTCGAGGAGGTGGTAACTTTTTTTCTGGATCGTCCTGACGCAGTGCCCCAGCCGGAGGACGACTCTAAGTAGCGTTGCTTGGGTTAGGGGGCATTATCCGTAGATTGAAAGGAAGGCGCTCATCTGGAAGCCGCCATTCTAAGCCGGAGACCCGCCAAAACCTTAGCCCATTCATTAGCAAACAGCATTAGGTGATATTGGCAAGTAGCCGCTCGCAGCGGCGGAAGTACGCTGAATTGTCGCGGCGTACGCGCTCTTCCAGACGCCTCCCCACGTCCGGATGGGACTTTGCGTCGCCCAGGAGGTGAGTGAATCCGACGCGGGCAGCAAGACTCGGATCAAAAGCCTCTTCCCATGACGCAAAAAGATGGCTGATTCGTACCCCCTGGTAGGGAGAGGTAGAATCGCAACGATGGAACTCCGTGCAGGCCGAAAGGAAGTACTGCTCCAGGACGTAGTTGTAGCGCCGCTTGTCGTGGAGGCGAGACCAAGCCGCAGCGTTCTGTGGTCGCAAGATTAAATCGAGGGCCGTCTGCGCATAATGGCGCAGGAAATCCCAGCGCAAGCCGCCTAGAATCCCACAGTTTTCGGCGGGAAGACGGCGGCGATACGACCGGGCCCATCGCCATTCCAAGGGGAGTTGCATGGCTTGTTGAGCGAACGCCCACTCAATGTCCTGCGGAGAGTAGTTGCGATCATGATCGTGAAAGTCCTCCCGGTTCTGCGTAAAGACCGGAGCATCCAGGAGGTGAAGAGGCAAGCGCTTCCACAAGAAAACATCCGAATCCAGGTGGACGAAAGGGCAATCTTGAAGGCTATAGGCGACAAGCTTTCCCAAGGCCCACCAATCGGGGTCGACTTCGTTCAGCCGCTCTAATTCTGTCGAGACTTGGGCAAAGGGAAGGCCGAGTCGGTCAACGAGCAGCTTTTTCCCAGCCCGATCCGTGATCAAGACGGTCTCGGGGTAATGCCGGCTCGCAGTTTGGAGCGAGAGCCCCCAAGCCAATAAATGATGTAGGGGCTTACACCAGATGTTGCCATAATAGGTGTGAAACGGCCGGCTCCAGAAAGACCAGACTGCGCGCACCCGTTCCCTCATTGCTCTAAGTAAGGAAGCCGTCGAAACGCACTTAGTGGAAGAGTAAGCGCCCTCCACGGGACTCGAACCCATCGTGCTTGCGCACGCCCCACCGAAGGATGGTGGAGGGCACTCTTATCGTAGGCGCCAGCGGGCTTTGTGTCAAGAAAAATTATTTTGCTGCTGTACGGTCGCGGGGGCCCAAACGACCGGAGCGGCATTCTCCGCCATGTTGTCGACTACGAGCCAAAGCGGAGTCGCCTCAGGTTGTGAAAGCGGATCGACCAGAATACCTGTATTGAAGCCCGCAAGATGACAGTGGCGAACGATGAGGCGACGGCCGAAGACCCCCCAAACCCGGATCGCCTCCAGCGTCACTTGATTGGGATTCGCAAGCACCTTGGCATAGTTGTTTTCGATCACCGTGCTTTCTACGTTGCCCACGAAGATCGCGTGGCGCGCATGGAATTGAGCTCCAGGCGGCAGTCCAACGTAAATCTGGTTCCCAGCTATGGTTACTACCGACGCCGAATCTCTCTTAAAGGGGTTACGCTTGTGATTGCTCATTCCCACCGTTATCCCCTGCACCGCGTCCTGAACGGAGTTGTTGAGGATTCGGCACTCCTGAACGCCCTCGCCGCCGACGGCGATGCCACGCGCCATGGCGGTCTGGTCGGCGCGTTCCACGGACGCTACCGCGGCGACAAGCGCGGAGTTGCCCTCCCGCAGCTTTGGGTGCAACAAAAATTCCGAGGCTGCCTTCTTAATGAACAGCAACAGATCGCGCTGCGTGGCAAATTCCTTTGGCCCCTTTTCGCTCAGGTAGGCCTGCCAGAAATCCTTCAGCAACGGGTGCGTTCGAAATGAGATCACGTGCTTTCCCACAGTCACGGTGGCATTGAGGTGCACAACCTTGAGTGGTCGGACGCTCCCTCCTGCCGGGGCTTTTCCTGCCGGCGTGCCTGGTTCAGGCGCCAACGGCGCGGTCGGTGCAGAACCAGGTAGCGTTTGAGCAAGGCTTGCCGTTTGAGTCGCTGACGGCTGAGCCTTAACAAACTGAGCTTCCGCAATGAGCTCTCGCACCGCGTTGGCCCGAAAAACCAGATCCTGTAGGCGCTGGTTCAACGTGTCCCGTTTCGGGAGATAGCCACTCAGGATGTTGTCTTCAACCTCCGCGCGCTGCACCTCTACCAGCAGAATGCCATCCTGGTTACGGCCGACCGAGAGGTTACAGTGCCTGATTCTCACATGACCGGCTCCCGTAGTCTGATTCAAGTTGGTGATACTGTTCTGCACGGTAATGCAGGCCGTCGTGCGCTCCTCTCCATATCCGCACTTGAGCCACACGTTCTCAACAGAGACATCGCTACAATCGGCAAAGCTGAGGGTGCCGCCCAGCATCAGCGCGGCCGATCCACCGGAGCGGACCCTGCGCGTTTGCGCCCGGTCCGTACTAACATAGAGGTCGCTCACCTGCACGCTCACGCAGTTCGAGAAGATCAGCGCGGCCGTAACTCCACTGGCCACAATGGTCGTGCCAGGGCCACCTCCACTAATTCGGAGATGCCCCAGATTCTGCAACACCACAGGTTTTTTTAGCGGAAAATCTCCAACCGGGAAGCAAATATCGGCGTCGGCACCCTTCGTGAGCTTTAGAAGCGGCGCCTCCCAACCGGGCCCCGGCGTAGGCACGATTGTGCAGGGTCCTTGCACTTGGCAGAGCTTATCGAGGGCCTGCTGCACGGTGGTTACCGCCCCCAGTTGCGGACAGTTCCGCGGGTTGTACCAGACGTCGCACGCGGTGATATCAGTCAGCGGCGGAAACTTCCGCCGGCAGTCGTGCGACGCGGTCTCTTGATTTTGGCTGTCCCATTGAATGCAAGCTAAAGGAGCGTTAAAGATCTCGATGTGATGAGCCGGCTGGAAATCATGGCCATCGCTGTTACAGGGAGGCCATTCGATTTGTCCTGTGGCGGTGCGCGCCGGAATGAGCCAATAGTCACCGGACGCGTACTCACCTTTGCTGAATTCAACTTGGATCCCATTCTCCAAATCGAGCCATCCGGTGGAAAGGCTCACACCGTTCGATGTGGCGGATGAGCCAAACTGGTCCCAACGCCGCATGCGCGCGTTCTTGGTCGGGTCTACCGATGCTACCGGTTGCGTCATGGTAACGCTGAGCGTTTCCGGACTGACGGCTTTGATCTGGTAGAGATCGCCTGGCTGATTCGGATTCTGGCCGAACAGGAAGGTGTCGTCCGAAATCTCCACCCATTGCCAGGGAGAGAATCCAAGGTTTGCATCCGGACCGAGACTGTCGACGTAAACCGTGCTGCCGGAAACACCGGTGACCGCTACAACGACGGAGCCATTCTCCCGCGACCATTTAAAGGTTGCCGATGCCTCGTCGCCTGCCTGATGGATTTCAACTCGGTAAAGCTGGTTTTCCAGGCCGCGGTAACCTGCCGACGGTGTGGGCTGGCAAGAACAATCTCCTGTGCCGCCGCTGGTTTGCGCGTTCAGCTTACCCGGATCTTTTATGGGCGCAAGCCCAGTAACCATTGAATTGCAGCAACCTCGACTAGCCGCACCGACCAGCGATACCGTGGTGGACGCCGTGGTCGCACCCGCGTAGTTCGAGGCCAGCGTCAGGCTGGCGTCGTTGGCTATGGTGCTAATCTCGTAGGGAGTTTGGCCGGTATCAGAAGCGAACACGACCTGCTGCCCAACCTGGAGAGCGGCCGTGAAGGAAGTGCCGGTTCCGGTTACAGTCGCTGAGTCATTAGTTAGGGCCACGGTCCCGGCCAGCGGCTCAGTTGGGGCGGACGTTAGTCCCTTGGCCACCACTCGCCAAACGGTTTGCAGGCGGGTCGTAGTGTCGGCTAAGCCCAGCGCCGGCTCGCGCAGGCAGGGATCATCCAGGGCCGTTACCAGCCGCTGCCAGACCTGGAGATAAACCTGAATAGCGCTGATCGAGCCGCTGCTAAGACTGTTGAGCAGGTCTTGATCGGTCGGGTTGGGCTTGATCAGGAATGGCTGTTCGGAATAGGGCAAGAGCTGCTTATTCTCACACACAATCCCGTCCACGTAATAGCGCCCTTTGCCGATCTCAATGGTGTTGCCTACCACGGCGATTTTGAAGCCCTCGTCATGTCGCGGCCCGCCGACTATGCCGACGACGTCAACTGTTTCCGTCGTGCGAAGATACTCGTCAATCGCGCACTGTTCGTTCGTGTCGGCATCTAGGGAAACACGTCCCTGCTGCTGAAGCACGCAGGTATAATTCTTGTTGGGACTAAACCGCAGCCGGCTAAAGTCGCCTTTCATAGTGAGCTTCTCCTGTTATGAACGGCCAGCCCGGACTCCATAACACCGGTGTTAGAGTTAAATCAGAGCTGTGCCGACCCCCACGAATCGAAGATCGTCCTCTTCGGCGCCAGCGCATCGATTCCAAAAGTTGCCTCGTGATCCGTAGCCGTAAGCAAAGGGCGGCGGCATGATGACCACCGGGCACGACGGTTCCAAAAAGACTCCCACTTCCAATCCGAAGGGCACATATTCCTGCGCGCGCAATTGGACGTTGCGCACCGCCTCGGTCTCCTGCAAAAAGTAGTAGACACCGATTTGTGAACCATTATCAGCGCCGGTCCAGATCGCCATCGGCGTGTCGCCGCTGAGCAATCCATAGGACGGATGGCCGTAGCGCAGAATGACGAATTGGGGTTCGAACAGACCTTCCTGCGTCGAATCAGGCGGCAGGCAGTGGAATTGCTGCGGCGTGATCGCGCTTGCAGGCAGAAAGCAAAAGCGTACACATCCGGTCTGCTGGCGACTGCACCACAAGGCCGCCTTCCAGGAATCGTGACGCGCCCGGCGTGCCAGAAAAATCGTGTTCGAAGCCAGTTCCATCGTGCGCACGCGAACCTTGCCGATGACGGTGCTGTCCTCGATATGAAGATCCGCGCCTTCCGAAGCCAAATCCTCGGCGGCGTAAGCTACGTTACAGCGCGACCCGCTGTCGATGATGCTGGAGCAGATTCTCGTGGTACATCCCTCCGAGGCGCCAATCGGCCCGCTGATGCAACGGATGACGCTCAGGTTCACCTCCGCCGCCGAGGCGACAATGCTCGGCGCGCCCGGCTGGGTGGGCTTGCCGCAGCGGTCGAGCGCGATTCCGGGAACGAGAGTGCAATCCATCAGTTGAATATTGGCCGCGTCGCCGAGAATCTGGAGGGAGCCCGAAATCCAGACGCCACTGAGGGAGAGTTGCCCGGAAGGTGGAATGTCAGCGCCGCTGCCGCCCCGCTGTCCCACGACCTCGATATTGCCGCGCAGGAGCACGCAGGAATCTTCATAGATGAAGTTGTTTCCAACCGAGGACTGCGGTTGGGCGGAGAGAATCCACAGCTGGCTCTGAGCGGGCAGAGCGACGGCCGCGGCCCCGGTTAGGTTCACATCGAGCGCGTCAAAACCAGGAAGAATGATTAGGCCGGTGGAGCCCGGCTGCAGATGATTCCAGGCGGAAACGGCGTCTTCCAAAGTGGGTGCCCCGCCGGACCCAATTACTGCGACATAGTTGAACTGGCTGGGGAGGGTGAGAAGATTGGGTGTGCGGTCGTAGGGGCCTCCGCCCATTTCAGCCGGAAATCCGTAGCAGTAGCTGACGCGCAACTGCTGCGGCAGGGGAAAATCCGGTGCAAATTGGATTCTTCCCAGGACCGGGTCGATCCCGACCTTACCCGACGGGGTGCAGCCCCACGAAGGGTCTGAGCACTCGCCAAGATTGCAGCAGCAGATTTTTGATTCATCAATGAGTACGCCATCCGCGTAGAGTGCCACGCGTTTGTTCGGTCCATAGAACTCGTGGAGATTCTTGTAAAACTCCCGCCGCAAAATCGGCTGGGGAACATCGAGGCGGGTGGTCAGTCTGCTGAATGAATCACGGGCCGGACGGACATTGAACAGGGGCATGTCCTGGCCCAGGGGGCTGAACATGTACCGCTCAGCATCCACCCGGAACGCTGGGGCCTTGGTCACTTGAAAGGGCTTCCACCGCCACAGATAGACGCCCACGTCCGGAATATTGAACCGTCCCCCACCGTGGAGGTTTATATCCAGAGGGGTTGGGTCCGGGTCGGACACCGTGCGGACGCGCGGGGCGATTCTACGCACATCTATAGTGCGGTTCAGCGGGTCGAGGGCCGAGTTGATGCGCTCCAGCTCCAAGCCACGGCGCAAATCCACCGTTGCCGAGTGATGGGGCCGCACGTGACGCATGCTTTCGGTGGTGATGAGCCTTCTGAAGAACTCTACCGCTGCGGCCGGCAGCCCCGAAACATCCATGGCGACCTGTTCCAGGCACAGCAAGGTACCCTTGCGCCGTCGATATCCAATGGTGTTGGCGACTTCCGCCCGCCGCCCGCTCGCAGCTCCGCTAATTTCGTAGATCGTGTTCGAGCCAACCAGGTCCCCAATATAGGGAATCACCCACGAGGCGCAGGTTTCGATGAACTGGTCATCGTAGAGTTGCTGGATGTTCCCTTCCAGGATGGCGGACTGCCCGGCAATCACCGTGAGCAAGGCCTGAAGGGGATAGCCGTTTTCGGCATCACGCGTGCGGTAAATCGCCGGTAGTAACGCGTAGAGCTGGTCGGCGTTCAGGCTCATGACCATACCTCGAAATTCCCTTGCGACGCTGGATCAATCAACAGCATTTCTGCACCAGACGGCGTGCTCTGTTGGCCGGCCGCCGACGATGCTGCAAGCAAGACCGCCGGGAGCGCCGCGCCTGGCGCGGGAGGCTGACCCTGCCGATTGAAGGCTGTCACTTCCACCGCAATCACTCCCGCCGTTTGCTGGATGACGGCAATAATTTCACTCTGCGCCACGCCTTGACCCATCTGGCGTTGGTCAAAACTGAAGGTGGTTGAGAGCGACTGCCAGACTTGTGCCAACACTTGGGTGGGATCATAATCGGTCGTGTCAATCTGGAGGTTGGCGCCAACTTCGAACAGGACCGGGTTATAGGATGGGTTGGCGACGTAGACCGGTACGTGGGGATTGCCCGCGTCCTGTAAGGCTTGAAGAAGACTTGTAATCGTGAGATCGTCGGGCTGGAATGCGATGCCGTTAGCGCCGGCCAGAGTCAGAAACACGCTCCGCTTGCGACCGACCCACGTCCAGGTGGCGAGCGCCTTGGCAATTCCGGCGAAGGCCAGAGCATAGTTTTGATAGTCCTCCAGCGACACCACCCGGCCCAAGGTCAGAACTTGTAAGGGGGCACTTGCTCGGGCGGCGCTTGCCGTGTCGGGATCCGCGCCGCCCGTGCCGGGGTCAGGATTAGTTACGCTCTTAAGTCCCTGGGGGCGGTCCAGCGCCTGGGATAATTGGCCGCTTTGGACATTTCCGGCGGAACCTATTCCCTTGCGGTAGACGGCCCGAATGTTCATCTGCCCTGTTGGCGGGCGCTCTCCCTCTTCACCGTCGCCGAACTGGACGGTCACTTTCTGGCTGGCGTCGGTTTGGGTGATGAACACGCGGTCGCGGGGACCCGAGTCGAGGAAGTTATTCACCTCGTGCCATCGAAGGTTGTTGACCCAGACTTGGAGCGTGGAAACCGCGCCATTGTTGAGCGACGAACTGACGTAGGTCAAAGGCGACTGCTTCAGACTGAATTGGAGTGCCGGGTTGGTGGCATCGCCGCTGCCCAGGATTTCATTCATCGTCTCGCCCTGCGTCGCTGCGACCACATTGGCGTTGACGGTTACCGCGCTGCGGTCGTAAATGCGCGCCAAGGTCTGTCCGAAACTGAGCGTCACCACCGGGCCGAGAACACTGAGCTGACTAATGGTCGCCGTTTCACCTACGATCGGGTCTTTTTGATCCGCCGGAATCAGTAGGACATTTGCCGTGTTGATTTCGAGTGTCCCGGCCGCGCCGTCCGTCGTGATCACCGACCAAAGCAGGTCCGCGCTGTGCGGAGCAGGCGTGGGTGGAAAAGCGTCAACAAGGAACATCTGCCCCGCCGCGAGTGGCAGGCTGCCAGTGCCGCCGGCGGGGACGAACCGTGCCGTGCTGTCGCTGGTCGGGCTAAAACTGGCACCCACCTGCAAACGCAAGCGCTTCCCGGAGATCGCCACCGGCTGCCCACTGCTCAATTGCTCGCCTGTTACGATCTCAAGCTGGGAACCCTCGACCGGCTTGAGCAGGCCCGTTTGTCGCGCATAAGTGCCGTCATAACTCCAGGCAACGTAGGGCGGATCAACAGGAGTCAGCCGATTGCTCTGCACATAGACGGTTGTCTGCCGGGTGTCGATGACAACGGTCTGCAAGTACGTGGAGCCGATCGGCGCGGAAACCGGGCTCGTTGGACTCGGTATCGTCAGTCCGTTGGCGAGCGTCAGTTGCGTTGTTTTGCTGGTGATGAGGAAGGCGTTCGGTGAAGTTTCGGCGGTGGATTGCACATTGAAGACGGCGGAGCCATTGTTCGAGTCCACCAAGACAACCCACTGTGGCTCGGCGCTGGGATCCTGACCTGGGGCGAGCCCGGGATAGGACGCGTCGAGGTTGATGGCCGGAGAAGTGAAGGCCGCGGGAAAGTTCCAATCGCTCGTAGCGGCGCCGCTTCCGCCGGGCCAGCCCTTCACACTCGCGAGCCCGCTGCCTGTGACCCACACCAGCGAGCGGGGATCAATCGATTGGGCTCCGAAGAGAGCCGCACGCTTCCTCAAGACATAGATGTAAGCCGTCGTATCATTGGTCGTTGGCCACAAGAGCGGCTGGTCCCATACGACCTGGGTTTGTTGTGCTTGCGCATCGATCTGCACCGATGAAACAAAATGGAGGTCGACCTGCGTTCCGATTCCCGGAGTGCCGCTCGCGGCTTGCTGGTGAAACGCCTGGTTGACGAACAGAAGTGCATCGCCGGGATTCAAGTTGTTACTGGTTCCCTGCAGCCAAATGGAGGTATCGCCAGGATTCAATCCCCGGAAAACGGTGGTCTGCGCCGGAATCGCGTTTAGTTCGATCACGGCGGTCA
>Ga0182038_10000985_pt1 | contig 14781 bp, 9 predicted proteins | sample sta12Can44000108_FD_125976 | JGI IMG/M metagenome (GOLD analysis project Ga0182038, IMG submission 125976) | Lab enrichment of tropical soil microbial communities from Luquillo Experimental Forest, Puerto Rico - statanox.12C.anox.44.000.108 | ecosystem: Environmental > Terrestrial > Soil >...
CTCCGGCCAGCTCCTGCCCGGGAATAACAGGCGTCCGGTCACGGCCGAGGCGATCGGTCCAGGTCGAGGGCCACGTCAGCTCATCCCAGGTGAACCCCGACGCATGAACCTGAACGACGACGTCGTTTATCGCTGCCTGCGGCTCGGGCCGCTCCACCAGCTTCATCCCGGCCGTTCCCGCAGCCTGGTCCGTCACCACGATTGCCTTCATGGGAATTGTCTCCTCGGTCATTTGTCTCTTTGGTGGAAATGCTGCAGGGATGGAAAGGCCGTTCGACATCTAATGAATATGCCGACGGGGATCGCTTTCCTCGGCGATTCAAGCAACTTCCAGGTGTTCGTTCTCGAATCCGGCCATGGTCTGCCGAGTGTTTGCAATGACGAAACCCCATGATAGAGCCGGTCTTTGAGGGTGCTGTTCATCGGCTCGCCCGGTGTTTCGAGGATCGTTCCGTCGCCCGCGAACAGCCAGCCGTGATAGCAGCACCGTATTCCTTTTGCCTCGATCAGCCCGAATTCCAGCGAAGTGCCCCGGTGCGGGCAGTGCAGCTCCAATAATCCGACGGCGCCGCTCTGGTCACGAAACACCACGAGCTCCTCGCCCAGGATCTTCACTCGGAGCGGTAGGTCGCGCAGCTCGTCGGAAAAGCAGACCGGTTGCCAGAACCGGCGCATATATTCGCCGCACGGCGTGCCGGGCCCGACATGGGTGAGCTCGGCGTCCTCCTGGGGGACCTCGCGGTGGTAGTAGCCGCCGTACCTAGTCTTTAAAAATGGAGCTCGGGTAACCATGATCGTCCTCCTTTCAACGATCAGACTCAGCCGACGGTTCCTTTGAGCGTGCAGTGTATGATGGGCCGCGGTCTGTTTCCGACATTTCGGATAAAGCCGAGGATCCGCCGGAAACCGCTCGGCAGCGCGTCAAAACCCGCCGGTGCCGCAGACTCGCCTCCAACATGACCGTGAGCGGCGCGATGCGACGAAACCTCCACTGTCAGCATCATCACTACAATCAGGCCTGCCGCGACCAACCAGCGCCGTCTACGCCGCCGTGTTCGGATCGGGTTGTGCGTGACCATCAGGATCTGGCACCACGACGGCGCCAACCTCCGAAACCGGTCCTCATATTCGTCGAAACTCATTACGGCGCTCGCCGAACGGCATCGCGTACGTCATCGCAGTGCGCGGGATCCCCGGTGAGCGGGCGAGAACCTGGTCGCCGGGGACGGGCAGGGTGGTATGGCATTGTCTCGCCGTTCTCGCCGTAGACGTCCTCCTGCCAATCGTGCGCGGGCCCAGGTGGCTCGCCGCCCCGGGGCTTCGAGCGCTCAGGTAGCGTTTCGGTTTCAATCAGCGCAACATCGATGGAGAGATGCTCCCTGCCGGGCTGTTCCACTGGCGAGATGCTGAGCACCATCCTCGCAGCGGGTGCCCCAATCGCTATTGTGAGACGAGCGGCCTCGAACATACCGAGTTTTTCAGTCATGCTTTTTCCTATTGGATCAAGAGGGGCGATGGGCATCCGGTCGGGCTTGGGAGGGCTTCTCACTTGCCGCCAGTGCCTGTCCGCAATGGCAGGGGTGCAGCGCTGTGCTGCACCCCTGGCCGCCCGCGCCTTATGAAACGATATGGATGAAGTTGCTGACGTCCGAGGCGCGAATAACGCGGGGCGGATGGTGATAACCGTAAGGGAACGGCGACCAATTGTACTCTTCGATAACGATTGTGCCGTCACCGTTCACCTGCGCGACGTAAGCCACGTGACCGGAAGATCCCGCTCCGGAAACATTGGGCCCGTAGTAGGCGATGGCCCCGACCGATGGCGTATTGTCGACGCGGTACCCGATTGCGCGGGCGTTAGCAGCCCACGTGTAGCCGTCGCCGAAGGTACCGGCCGTGCCGTTAGGGCCCTTCATGTGGTTGCTGAAGTTGACGCCGAGCTGGTTGATCCGCCATGCCACGAAAGAGGTGCACTCCCTGGCATAGAATTGCCACCGATCGCCCCCGTCAAAATCGGGCTGGCTGTTTTTGTAGGGATAGTCGTCCCCTTTGATACCCGGCTGGGCCGGGGGTTGCGGCGCATCCTTGCAGACCGGAATCGGTGGACTGAAGTCGTTGAACCTAGCGGTGTCGCAGTAGAAGTCAGTGACGAAGCTCCCATCCGCCAGCTTGTTCCAGATGTTGCTGCCATTGACCACTTCGCCATGCACCTGGCAAGTGATGTCGATCGCACCGCCGTTGGGGATGAGACGTACGACGGGAAAGGCGGTGCCGGGGCCCTTTCGCGCATTCAGCCCGTCAGGGGCGTTGACAATGTGGTGCTGATAGGTGCTCGGTTGTGGGGGAACCGGTGAGGGTTGTGGCGGAACCGGCGTGGGCCGGGCCTCACCCTGGCAGACCGGGAGCGGCGGGCTGAAATCGTTGAAGATGGGGGTGTCGCAATAAAAATCGGTGACGTACGTTCCGTCCGCCAACTTGTTCCAGATGTTGCTGCCATTGACGACTTCTCCATGCACCTGACAGACGATATCGATCTGGCTGTTGTTGGCGGCGCCGTGCACAACGGGGAAATTTGAGCCAGGTCCCTTTCGCGCGTTCACGCCATCCGGGGCATTGACGATGTGATATTGGCGAGGGCCTGGCGCTTCTCCGCTGGAGCTTTGTCTCAGCATACTTTCGAGCGCGCTAGCATAATCGGCGATCGGCTTTGCCGCGTCGAGGCCGTTGACGATCTTGCGCGCGTTGATGTAGTCGCACTGCGCGCCATTGATGAAGTCGCCGAGCCCCACGCCGGTGAACGCCCCCTTGCGCATGCCAAACGACAAGGCGTTATAGGAGGTGGTCGGGTCGAGGGCCCGCTCGGGGTGGATCAGAAGCTGATCACCCAGATTAAGGTCTTGGCTCATCGTTCGATAGAGGTCTGCCCCGGTAAGTTGCGGGTAACCCCGACCGTAGTAGGTATTTACATAGGTCTTGCCGTCGCTGCCAGTGACCGGAACAGGGTTTCCATAGGGATACCCCTGCCCTTTGCCGCGCTCCTCGACTGGTTGCCACTCATCGGCGCACTCCTCTTTGACCGTAGCCAGCATGTAAGCGGCCCAGCGCACGTCGCTTACATCTTTGTCCTGCTCCAGAAACTCGAGCAATTTGTCCATTCCTGAGGCTTGGCTGTCGTTGAGCGCACCGTATTGCGCTTTGTACAAACCGATGAACTTCGCATGGTCGATCTTCATCTCACGCACCTGTGTTAGCGGTTACAGCCGCACTGCGCTTTGGCGTGTTGGGCTGCGCTGATAATCTTGGTGCGTCGATCCAGCATCTCATGCGAAAAGGCGTGAAACCGTGTGAAAACTTTGGCTTACGATCACTGTCTGCGAAGCCGTATGCGAGGCAGCAGCGAGCACAAGGATTGGCCCTTTTAGAACTCTGCCGCAACGCAGTGATATTCTCGCTGAACTGACGGACCCGAACATCCCTCAAGCGGGGGCACAACGTCAACGGCGCCAAGCCGCACATTTTGTGTCGACGATCACCAGATCGCCGTCATCGCCGGAACCCACTGGCTGCTGAAGGCGAAACCGGTCGGGTGCTGAAAAGCTCGCTTGTCATTCCGGGACGGCCCGTCGGGGCCGGGCCGGAATGACGACGGTTCTGTATTTTTTTGCCGCCTGTCAGTGCTCAGAACTATTCAGTTGATTCAGCCGGGCGCCCCCCTTGCCAGCTTTCCCGGCGAAAGCCGGGACACATGTTTGCCGTGGGCACCGGCTTTCGCCGGTGAAGCGGGATTTTACACGAGGGATTGGTGCATCAATGCCTGACGAATCGTGTAAATGACTCTGAACACTACGCTGGCGGCAGGGTCGCCGGCGAAGCATTGGGCGAGAGCCCGCCTGGTGGATCCCATTGCTGTGCCTAGGTGCCGTTGCATGTCGCCAGTTGGATGGCTGTGCCATCGTTGTAATTCGACTGCTTGATGTCGATGCAGAGCTGCGGCTGTGCTGCCGGACGGATCGTGCCGTCGCTAAACCAGATCCAGTCTTGAGCCGGGGTGTTGTTGCAATGGAAGAATTGCAATTGCTGCCCGCCGACGAAGTTCTGATTAGGCACGTCGAGACATTGGTTGTTCTTCGTCTGGAACGCGCTGCGATAGCCACCGTTTCTCCACCAGCCAGACGTGTACCATTGCTGGCTGACTTGGCCGGTGCAGGTCGTCAGGACCGCCTTGTTATTGTCGTCGACATTGGGATTGGCACCACCCAGGCATTTGCCGGAGCCGGCGAAATTCTTGATTCGCGGTTCGACCCAACTCTGTTCCGGCGACCCGTCGCACGACGCCATCACCAAAGGCCGGCCTTCAACAAATTGCGATCCAGGCCCCGCGACGCAAATTTTGGACCCGTCGGCGGGTCGTATCACGCCAAATTCGGAAGCCCAGTTCTGGTGGGATTGGCCATCGCAGGCGTCCATCGTTACGGACTGGCCGAGGCCATTGTTGGTCAGGCAGCGGCCCAACGCACGGATGCTTCCGTGTTCTTCAGCGATCACGAAATTCTGCTGAGGCGAATCGTTGCAGATGGCTACACTCACCGGGTCATGACCGTTATCCGAAATCTGTCCGTCCGGAACTTCCATGCACCAACCGCCAGGCGTCGAACTCGAGTTGGTGCTGGCAAGCGGGCTGTTGGGACCCTTGAACGCTTGCCACGTCACCTTGCCTCCATAATTCCCACCGGGCTGGGTGACATTTTGTTTTGGGAAGTGCCGAGCGAAATTGGGCGTCTGGACAATGATCAGATTTCCGTCATCCATCAAGCCGAGATAGGATGGGCCGTCGCCAGCGGTATTGGTCGCCCAGATTGCGCTTCCGCTGCCACTGACCGCCGGCAGATAGGCCGAATAAGTAACCAGATTTCCGTCGTCTTGCATGACGGCGCGGGCGTTTTGGACATAGGGGCCGCCGCGCCCCCACAGTGGGCGGTGGGCGTTGTCGTAAATCACGAGATTACTGTCCGAAGCCTGCTGGAGCAGCATGTACGAGCCATTGGCCGAGGTCAGCTTGTCTCCGACGCTCAATCCCGAATTGAAGAGCGTCCAGCTTGGCCCAATAAAATTCCTCCTGGCCCACGCATAATCCTGCTGGAGGGCGGCGACGATCATGGTGTTTGCGCCGTCCGCATCGTTCGCGCCTTTGTTTGCAGAGAAAAATTCGAGATGGCTGACGTCTCCCGGAACAATAAGCTGATCGGAGCCGGGGATCGCCATCGATATGGCCGAGTGAGTGTCGATCACGCCATCTGAGATCGGATTTTCACAGCAGGGTAACGGTGGGTAATGGATCAGACTTGTATCAGTCGCTGCGATATTGATCCATTGGGTGCCGAATTTTCCTTGAGGATGGCGCGCCTCGGAATGAATGATGTTATGGTTGGAATCCATGCCGTTGATCCAAATCTCGGACTTGGAGCCTGGTAGTGTCTCTTTGCAGATCTCCTGATTGCTTGCCAGGTTAGCGCAGGTGTTGACTACCGACGTGTTTGAGCCGGCGTGCGGCGACCCGGCGGTGATGGCGGTTCCGACGTCGATCGGCGGCGAAAACGCGTCGCAGATCGTTAAATAGCAGTAAGGGGGCGCCTTACCGCTTGCCCCGTAAATCGCCGATCGAGTGACCATGCCCCCCATCGAATGAGCCACGATGTCCACGGGGATGCCCTTGGACGTGAAGTTCTTGTAGATGTACTGCGATAGCGCCGCACCGACGTCGACCCAGGAAAGAGTTTCGTCGTACGTGCCCCAATTATGCAGATTGACGTCGCAATTCGACGCGTTCTGGTACCAGGCTACAAAGATGAATTGACCCGTATATCCTTGCCGGCGCATCAAGCTCGGCAAATCTCCCCAATAGCCTGAGCAATTGACGGCGTTCGCGAGTGTCAGGCTGCCTTCGGTAGGGCTCCAGCCGATATTGCCAGGACCAAATCCATGAACGAACAACGTCACATTACCTTTGCTGTGAGTCGCCGCTTGCCCCGGCACCGCCGCTAGCGACAAGGCAACGAGTAGCCATTTGAACAGGATGAAGAACTGCCATGACGGACTGATCCTGACGATTTTCCACTTCTGGTGATCGCGTTTCATCTCACGCACCTGTGTTGCTGTTACGGCCGACATGGCGTTTGGTGTGTCGGGCGGCGCGCATAACCTTGGGGGGCCTGTCAACGCCTTCGAGCGAAAAGGCGTGAAATCCTGTGAAAAGGTGCGCTACAATCAGCGGCCGTGGATCCCGTGTCCGAAGCGCCGGCGAGCGTCGAGTTCGGCCGTTTCAGGATCTTGCCGCATCGCCGCGAAGTTCTCGCCGACGGCCGGCCGATCGAACTCGGCGGGCGCGCCTTCGACATACTCGTGGCGCTGATCGAGGCCAACGGGTCGGTCGTCAGCAAGGACGAGCTGATCAGCCGCGTCTGGCCGGGCCGGGTCATCGAAGAGGGCAATCTGCGCGCCCAGATCAGGGCGCTCCGGATGGCGTTGGCGGACCCGGACCTCATCCGCACAGTCGCCGGGCGCGGCTACCAGTTCACGGGTGAAGTGCATAGGCGCGGCGGGCGCGGCCAAGGGCCAATCGAGCGCGAGGTCGTGGCTCCCACCCCGGCCGTTGCGCCACGCCTGTCGATCGTGGTCCTGCCCTTCCTCAATCTAAGCGACGACCGTGAACAGCAGTATTTTGCGGACGGCATCACCGAGGACCTGACGACCGATCTGTCGCGGCTCGCGGGCTACTCCATTATTTCGCGCAATACCGCGTTTACTTATCGTAACAGGCCCTCTGACACCAAGCAGATCGGTCGCGAGCTCGGAGTTCGCTATGTGCTGGAAGGGAGCGTCCAGCGGTTGGGCAACCAAGTGCGCGTCAGCGCCCAGCTGATCGACGCCGAAACCGACCGACATTTGTGGGCCGACCGCTTGGACCGAGACGCGGGCGATCTGTTCGTTCTGCAAAACGACATCACGAGCCAGATAGCGGTCGCGCTACATGTTGAACTGGTCCGCGCGGAGGCCGCCCGGCCGGCCGTCAAACCCGATGCGCTCGATTACGTTCTCCGAGCACGAGCGCTATACCTGGGAAACGTGCCGACACGCCGCAGTTACGCGGAGCAGATCGCGCTTTACGAGCGCGCGCTGGCGCTCGACGCGGATTCACAGAAGGTGCAAAGCTTTTTGGCGTGGCAATTGGCAGCGCGCGTACTCGATCAAATGACCGACACGGCCGCCTCCGATCTCGCACGGGCGGAAACGCTCGCCGATCGTGCCTTGACGGCATTTCCCGGGACAGCGCTTGAGCATTTTGCCAAAGCCCAAGTGCTGCGCGCGCAGCAGCGGTTCGAAGAGGCCATTCCCGAGTACGAGACGGTAGTCGCCATCAACCGCAATTGGGTACTTGCAATAGCGGCTGTCGGCTATTGCAAATTTATAACCGGGTCGATCGAGGAGGCAATCCCAGCACAGGAACGAGCGATCCGCCTCAGTCCCCGCGATCCGAGGATTTGGCTATACTATTACTGGATTGGGCAGGTGCATCTGCTGCAATCCCGCATAGATGAGGCGATCTCCTGGTTTGAGAAGGCGCGCCGCGCCAATCCGGACCACCCGCTTCCCCATGCCTATCTCGCCTCGGCCTACGGCCTCAGAGGCGAGATCGGACCGGCAGCGGTCGAACTCACGCAAGCCCGCAATCTGGCCAGCGATGATCGTTATTCGAGCATCGCTCGCCTCCGGGCGGTCGGACCATTCGGCGGGCCGAAGATCCGTGCCTTGTTCGAGGCCACTTACTTCATCGGGCTGCGCAGGGCGGGCGTACCGGACCGATAAACACAGCCCTCTGCTTCCGCTCAGAGGGTTGCTTTGGCGCGCTCGCGTAGCGCGAATTTCTGGATTTTGCCGGTCGAGGTCTTCGGCAGCGCTTCGAACAGGACGGTCCGCGGTGCCTTGAAATGCGCCAGGTGCTCGCGGCAGAAGGCGATGATCTCGTCGGCCGTGGCCGCTGCTTCGGGCTTCAGGGTCACGAAGGCGCAGGGGGTTTCGCCCCACATCGGGTCCGGGCGGGCGACGACGGCGGCTTCGAGCACGGCAGGGTGCCGATAGAGGACGTCCTCGACCTCGATCGTCGAGATGTTCTCCCCGCCCGAGATGATGATGTCCTTTGAGCGGTCCTTCAGCTCGATGTAGCCGTCGGGGTGCATGACCCCGAGATCGCCCGAATGGAACCAGCCGCCCGCGAATGCCTCCTCGGTGGCGCGCGGGTTCTTCAGATAGCCCTTCATGACAATGTTGCCGCGCATGAAGATCTCGCCCATCGTGGCGCCATCGGACGGCGTCGGCGCGAGGCTCATCGGGTCGGCGACCATCAGGTCGTCGAGCACGGGATAGGTCACTCCTTGGCGCGCCTTGAGCCGCGCCCGCTGGTCGGGCGGCAGCGCGTCCCATTCGTCATGCCAAGCGCAAACGACCGCGGGACCGTAGACTTCGGTCAGGCCGTAGACATGGGTGATGTGAAAGCCGAGCGCCTCCATCCCCTCGATGACGGCAGCGGGCGGCGCTGCCCCGGCGGTCATCATCTCGATACGGCGCTCGAGCGAACCCTTCAGCCCCGGCCCGGCATTCAGCAGCATGTTCATGACGACCGGTGCGCCGCACAGATGAGTCACCCGCTCGCGCGCGACCGCTTCGTAGATCGCCGCTGCCTCGATCCGGCGCAGGCAGACATGGGTGCCGGCCATCGCCGTGATGGTCCACGGGAAGCACCAGCCGTTGCAGTGGAACATCGGCAGGGTCCACAAATAGACCGGATGCTGACGCATGCCCCAGACGAGGATGTTGCCGAGCGCGTTCAAATAAGCGCCGCGGTGGTGGTAGACGACCCCCTTCGGATTGCCGGTTGTGCCCGAGGTGTAGTTGAGGGTGATCGCGTCCCATTCGTCCCTGGGAGTCAGCTCCGGCCAGGTCGGATCGCCGGTTTCGAGGAACGCCTCGTAATCCATCTCACCGAGCCGGTCGCCACCCGGCCCTCGTGGATCGGCGATGTCGATCACGAGGGGTTTTTTGTCGAGCTGCGCCACCGCCTCGGCGACCACCGGCGCAAATTCGGTGTCGGTGATCAGCACCTTGGCCTCGCCATGGGCCAAAATGAAGCCGATGGTCGCCGGATCGAGGCGGATGTTCAGCGCGTTGAGCACCGCGCCTGCCATCGGCACGCCAAAATGGACCTCGAACGCCTCGGGAATGTTGGGCGCCATCACCGCGACGGTGTCGCCGCGCCCGACGCCACGCGCCGCCAGCGCCGACGCGAGCCGGCGGCACCGTTCGAGCGTCTCGCGCCAGCGGTAGCGCCGCTCGCCATAAGCGACCGCAAGCCGATTTGGATAGACCGCCGTGCTGCGCAGCAGGAAACCGATCGGGGTCAGCGGCACGTAATTGGCCGCGTTCTTGTCGAGCCCGAGTTCATACGGATTGGCGTCGGCCGCGCTCATCGACGCTGGCCTTCAGGAGCGAGCTTGGGGGAAACGCACGGTGCCCGGCGGCAACCCGAACCCGCGGTGCATCGACTCCTCCCAACCTGACGAGGTCGGCGCCGGGAAATCGGGATCGGCAAAGCAGCCGACGGCGATCCCGCAAGTCGTCGGGCTGCGGTCGCCTTCCCAGAAGACGCTGCTGCCGCAGTTAGGGCAGAAATGAAAGCGGATCTCGAACCCGCTGTCGGCGATCCGGCCGTAGGTCTTGTGCTCGCCTTCGATCCGCACCTGGCTCTTCAGCCATCGGCTGCCGTTGTGAATGACGGCGCCGGTGCGGCGCTGGCAGGCCTTGCAGTGACAGACATAGACGCTGTCCGGCTCTCCCGACGTGATCGCCCGCAACTGTCCGCAATGACATTCCGCGACCCTCTCCATCTCCTCCTCCCCGATGTCCCGTTTCGGCGTCTCCGCATTCTCACCCTCACGAGCGGGGGTGTCGAGCCCGCTTGATCCCACCTCCGGCCGAGGCGCAGAGTGCGATTGTAGAGACCAACCGGCGGTCCGGCCTGCCGCGAGCCGCCGCCACGGAGGGCAACTTTGGGCGCAGAGCGGGTCGAGCGCCGGCTCGCTGCCATCTTGGCGGCCGATGTCGCCGGATACAGCCGCCTGATGGAACGGGACGAGGCCGACACCCTGGCGCGCCTCAGGACGCTGCGCCGCGATCTGATCGACCCGAAGATCGCCGAGCACAAGGGGCGCATCGTCAAGACCACCGGGGACGGAATGCTGGTCGAATTTCCGAGCGTCGTCGAAGCCGTCGCCTGCGCCGTGGCATTTCAGCAGGGGATAGCCACACGAAGCGATGCAACCTCGGAGGACGAGCGCAACTCGGGTGATGTGATCGTCGAAGACGACGACATTCATGGCGACGGCGTCAACATTGCCGCGCGACTGGAGGGGATCGCCGAGCCCGGCGGGATCTGCGTCTCGGGCATCGTGCACGACCAGGTCCAGGGCCGGCTCGAGTGCACCTTTGCGGATATCGGCGAGCAGAGTCTGAAGAATATCTCTCGCCCGGTCCGTGTTTATCGGATCTCGCCCGGCAAAGCGACGGCCGCACCCGGGAAGGCGCCGCTCGCATTGCCCGACAAGCCGTCGATCGCGGTCCTGCCATTTGCCAATATGAGCGGCGACCCGGAGCAGGAATATTTTGTTGACGGCATGGTCGAGGAGATCATCACCGCACTCTCACGCATCCGCTGGCTCTTCGTGATCGCCCGCAATTCGAGCTTCACCTACAAAGGCCAAGCGGTCGACGTGAAGCAGGTCGGGCGCGAGCTGGGTGTGCGCTACGTCCTTGAAGGCTCGGTGCGCAAGGCGGGTGACCGCGTGCGCATCACCGCGCAGCTGATCGAAGCGGAAACCGGCGCGCACCTTTGGGCTGACCGCTTCGACGGCTCGCTCGAAGACGTGTTCGAATTGCAGGAACAGGTTGCGATCAACGTTGCCGGCGTCATCGAGCCGGCATTGCAGGCGGCCGAGAACGCGCGGTCCGCCAACCGACCGACAAGCGATCTCAGTGCCTACGATGCATACTTGCGTGCCTATGCGATGTTCTCCGCCCACCGCCAAAAGCAGATCCGGCAGATTTTGGCGCTGCTCGAGGAGGCCATCGCCCGCGACCCGCAATACGGCCCGGCCCTTGGTTTTGCGGCGCAATGCTGCATGCATTTGGCCACCGATGCCTCCGCCCCGGATCGGGATGCGGCCCGGCAGAAGGGCATCGATTTTGGGCACCGCGCCTTGGCGGTGGCGAGAGACGACCCGGGCGTCGTGGCTGACGCGGCCTACGCGCTCGCCTATTTTGGCGAGGACATCGATGCGATGATCGTGCTGGTCGATCGCGCTCTGACCTTCAATCCAAGTTATGCCCGCGGCTGGCACATCAGCGGCTTTCTGAGATTATGGGCCGGGCAAACGGATCTGGCGATCGAGCATGCCGGTAAGGCTTTGAGGCTCAGCCCACGCGCCCAGACGCGCGGGAGTTCGTGGCTGATCGGTGCCGCCTTGTTCTTCGGCCGGCGTTTCGAAGAGGCCGTTCCGCGGCTGCGGGTAGCTGTCGAGGAGCAGCCGGTCTTCCCCACCCCCTATCGTTTTCTTGCGGCTTGCTGCGCCCATATGGGGTCGCTCGACGAGGCGCGTGCGACGATCGCACGCCTGCGCGTGATCACAGACGAGGTGATGGTGAATTATCCGCTTCCCTTCCGCGATCCCCAGCACCGCGAGCTGTATCTATCGGGTCTGCGCCTGGCGATCGGCGAGCCGGCATGACCCAGACGCGCCGTCTCGCGGCGATCCTCGCCGATGCGGCGGGCTATTCGCGGCTGATGGGAGCGGACGAGGAGGGCACGCTCGTCCGCCTCAAAACACTGCGCCGCGAGCTCACCGATCCGAAGATCGCCGAGTACCATGGCCGCATCGTCAAGACCACCGGCGACGGGTTGCTGGTGGAATTTGCCAGCGTCGTCGACGCGGTGCGTTGCGCGGTCGAGGTGCAGCAAGCCATGACCGAGCGGAACACGGGTGTTGGGGCAGAGACCCGCATCGAGTTCCGTATCGGCATCAATCTCGGCGACGTGATCGTCGAAGACGACGACCTCTACGGCGACGGTGTTAACATTGCGGCGCGGCTGGAAGCGTTGGCCGATGCGGGCGGGGTCTTCGTCTCCAACACGGTCCATGACCAGGTCCGCGACCGGCTGCCTTTTGCCTTTGAGGATCTGGGGGAGCAACAGGTCAAAAACATCGCCCGGCCGGTACGGGTCTACCGGGTCGGTCCAAAGCGCCCCCTCCCTAACCCTCCCCCACAAGCGGGGGAGGGAAGCGCGCGTAGCGCGCGGGTGGGGGTCTCCGACGCGGTGCTGCCGCTGCCAGACAAACCGTCGATCGCGGTGTTGCCGTTCCAGAACCTGTCCGGCGACCCCGAGCAAGAGTATTTCGCCGACGGCATGGTCGAGGAGATCATCACCGCGCTCAGCCGCATCCGCTGGCTCTTCGTCATCGCCCGCAATTCGAGCTTCACCTACAAAGATCGCAGGGTCGATGTGAAGCAGGTGGGCCGTGAGCTAGGCGTGCGGTACGTGCTCGAAGGCTCGGTCAGGAAGGGTGGTGGGCGGGTGCGCATTACGGCGCAATTGATCGAAGCGGAATCCGGGGCACACCTATGGGCCGACCGCTTCGACGGCTCGCTCGATGATGTCTTTGATCTTCAGGATAAGGTCGCACTCAGTATAGCCGGCGTTATCGAGCCGACTTTGCAAGCCGCGGAGATCCGTTACTCAGCCGAACGGCCAACGAAAGATTTAACTGCTTACGATCTTTATCTGCGGGCGCGCGCGGCTGCTTCGAGCTACGAGCGGCAGCACCTCGCTCAGGCGCTCGATCTGCTCGAGCAGGCAATCGATCGCGAACCGCGCTACGGTCCTGCTCTCGCGTTGGCGGCGACCTACCGGGTCGACCTCGAAAACTACGATTGGACTGATGATCGCGATCAGGACGAAAATCGCCGCGCGGCGATTGATCTTGCCCGCGAGGCCCTGAGCGCCGCCGCCGATGACCCGGGCGTCCTCGGCCGCGCCGCCATGGTGCTCGGGCGCTTCGGCGAGGATATCGATGCCGCCCTCGCCATGATTGATCGTGCTCTCGCACTCAATCCGAGCTTTGCCTACGGCTGGTATTGGAGCGGCTGGCTGCGCCTGTTCGCCGGTCAACCCGATCTGGCGATCCAGCATTTCGAGACCTCGATGCGTCTCAATCCCCGCAGTCAGCGGGGCTTCCATCTGGCCGGGATCGGCTCGGCTCATTTCGTCAGTTATCGGTTCGAGGATGCGTTGGCTGTGCTGCGGGTCTCGCTCGAGGAGGTTCCTGCGTTCACACCGACATATCGCGCGCTGGCGGCCTGCTATGCGCATATGGGCCAGCTTGACGAAGCGCGACCGGTTCTTCAGCGGCTGGCAGCACTCACCCCTGTGGTTGCGCCGACTGCGAACCCATTCCGCCGCCCCGAGGATGGCGAGCTATTTCTGTCGGGCCTGCGCCTGGCGGCCGGCGGGGCGCAATGAACCAGACCCGACGGCTTGCGGCGATCCTCGCTGCCGATGTGGCGGGCTATTCGCGGCTGATGGGAGCGGACGAGGAAGGCACGCTCGAACGCCTCAAAGCGCTGCGCCGCGAGCTGGTCGATCCGAAAATCGCCGAGCACCGCGGCCGCCTCGTCAAGACCACCGGGGACGGGTTGCTCGTCGAATTCGCCAGCGTGGTCGATGCATTGCGCTGCGCCGTCGAAATGCAGCGCGAGATGACCGGGCGCAGCGCCGGTATGCCGCCCGACAACCGCATCGAGTTTCGCATCGGTATCAACGTCGGCGACATCGTCGTCCAGGACGGCGACATCTTTGGCGACGGGGTCAATATCGCAGCGCGCCTCGAAGCCCTCGCCGATCCCGGCGGTGTTTGCGTCGCAGCGCGGGTACAGGAGGATGCCGCGGGCAAACTAGACCTCGTCTTCGAAGACATCGGCGAGCAGCAGCTCAAAAACATCGCGCGGCCGGTGCGGGTTTATCGAGTTGGCAACCACGCGCCGAAGACGTCACCCGTACCGGCGCTACCGCTCCCGGACAAGCCGTCGATTGCGGTGCTTCCCTTCGCCAATCTGAGCGGCGACCCCGAGCAGGAATATTTCGCCGACGGCATGGTCGAGGAGATCATTACCGCTGTCGCGCATCCATTGGCTCTTCGTCATCGCCCGCAATTCGAGCTTCACCTACAAGGGCCAGGCGGTCGATGTGAAACAAATCGGGCGCGAACTTGGCGTGCGTTACGTGCTCGAAGGCTCGGTGCGCAAGGGCAGCAATCGGGTACGCATTACCGCGCAGCTGATCGACACGGCGACCGGCGCGCATCTGTGGGCCGACCGGTTCGACGGCTCGCGCGAAGATGTCTTCGAGCTTCAGGACAAGGTGGCGGCCACCGTCGCCGGCGTCATCGAGCCGGCATTGCACGCCGCCGAGATGCGCCGATCCGCCGCGCGGCCAACAACCGACCTCAGCGCCTACGATCTCTACCTGCGCGCGCTTTCGACCTTTTATCCTATCACGAAGGAGCGGGTTTTCGCGGCCCTGGGATTGCTGGAGCAGGCGATCGCGATTGATCCCGATTACGGGCCGGCGCTTTCCTGGGCGGCGATCTGCCACATGCGGCTGGTCAATGACGGCTGGAC
>Ga0182038_10000992_pt1 | contig 14761 bp, 15 predicted proteins | sample sta12Can44000108_FD_125976 | JGI IMG/M metagenome (GOLD analysis project Ga0182038, IMG submission 125976) | Lab enrichment of tropical soil microbial communities from Luquillo Experimental Forest, Puerto Rico - statanox.12C.anox.44.000.108 | ecosystem: Environmental > Terrestrial > Soil >...
AACGCCTTCCTCCTCGCATACGACGAAGGTTGCCTCCAGCCTTTCCAGTTCGTCCTTGGAGACGGCCATAATCACCTCGTCGATGACGTGACGCCTCAGGACTTCGGGAATTTCGCTCACCGCGTAGACCGGATACCGGCGCTCAAGACCGGAGCGCTCCAGCTTTTCTCGCATCGCCGCCACATCGCCCAGCGCAGCAAAGCCGAAGATGATTACGCCGCGGCGCCCGTTGCCCTCCAGCGCCCGAGCGATCTCTATGGTCTCGGGAGTGTTTCCCACCACTAGGAAGTGACGGAGGTTCCGGAAGCGGCGACGGAGCACGCCGCCAACGTTCCGGGCCAGGAGTCGGAAGGAGATCATTGCCGCAAGATCAAGGGTGGCAAAGAGCCCCAGCATCAAGCGACTGATGTATTCCACCTTCAAGGCCGAGGTCAAAGCCAAGAGCAACATGGTGGAAATGAGCGATACCTTGAGCGGATCAAGGAAAGCCTGCCCCAACTCGTCTTCACGGATCTCCCGGTAGATGCCCGCCGCCAAGCTGACACCTAACCAGATGCCCATCGCCACGGGGACAATCCAGATGTAGTAGTAGGCTGGGTAGAGAGGCCGAAGTGTCGCCAGGCGGGAGCGGACAGCGTGCGCGGCCCAGAAGCTGGCTAGGGCCAGAACGCTGTCCGCCAGCATATACAGCATGCCGATCATCCGGTTATGACGAGAGAACATGGCCCCGCGACGACGCCAAGAGAAAACCCGCCGGCTCAGGACTACACACGGTTATCTTAGCAGAAGAACCGCCTGTCTTTGTTTCTGGCTTCGGTATCCCGAGGGATGTCCCGAAACTAACGAAGCGAAATAGGGATGCTACCGGAGTCAATTAGTCTTGACATCACCGTATCAGCGTATCAGAGTCGCGGTATGAGAACCACCGTCACCTTGGATACCGACGTCTATGAGGTCGGCCTAAGCCTGAAACGGTTCTCGGGCAGTGACTGGGGAAGGTACTCTCCTGGATGGCACGGCGTGGCTTGCAGCAAAGGGACACCCGGCATCGCAAGAGGCGCCGCCGTTTCCCGACCTTTGATATCTCGCCAGGGGCGCCGGTCATTCCGGCTTCCCGCATCGAGCGAGTCCTGGATGATGAAGGCATCGTCTGATCTGCTGCTGCTCGACGTCAACGTGTTGCTCGCACTGGTATGGCCCGACCATCAGTTTCATACTGCCGCCACCCAAAGGCTGGAGTCGTCCCACCAAGGTTGGGCCACGTGCGCTTTGACCCAGTTAGACTTCATCCGCATCTCTTCCAATCCGGCGGCGCTTGCCACGGCGAAGACTCCTGCGGAGGCAGCGAGACTCCTGGGGGCGATGGTTCGAGATCCGTTGCATGTTTACTTGAGATCACTCCGCGGCCCCCCGGATGGGCCATCGATCCAGGTTTTCGAAAGAGTTCTGGAGAGCAAACAAGTTACCGATGCTTACCTAATGAGCCTGGCACGCTAGCATAAGGCGAAGCTTATGACGTTCGATACCCGATTAAAGGCCGCCACCCGAAGTGGCGAAGAAATCGAGCTAGTCGCCGGCTGAATCGGGGTATCGATGAAGCGGCTCAGGGGGCGATCGAGCAAGCAGGTTGGTTTGATGGGAAGAGTCAGTTTTCACACAGACTGTTTAGCCGCTCATGCCGACAGGGTCTAAAGCCCTTATATAAAGTGTGCAGAAATCTAAGACCTAGTTATCCTGTCTTCAGGGCGGTTTCTTTTGGGACTCAGACTGTTCTTGCTGTTCTTGATTCTCGCGACGCTTCTCGTGCTGCAGAGCATTCTCTCACTTCAGAGTGGCTATCGCTTTCTGCGCTTAGTTCGACGAAGTCTACGCACGCCGCCGGGAGATTATCTGCCTCCAGTGGCGCTGATTATTCCGTGCAAAGGGCTGAGCCAGGATCTCGAGTCGAACTTTGCGCGATTCCTGACGCAGGACTACTCTGGTGGCTACGAACTGGTCTTTGTGGTCGCTTCCGAGGAGGATCCTGCGCATCGCTACCTCTTGGAGCGCCTCAGGACTTGGGCGCGTGATTGCCCGGAGCTCCATGCAACCTCCGTGGTGGTCGCTGGGCGTTCGGAGGTTCGGGGGGAAAAGGTCAACAACCTCCTGCAGGGGCTCACGGCGGTGAGCCGTCGGGCTGAGGTGCTGGTCTTCGCGGACGCGGACGCTCGCCCCAAGGCGGACTGGCTGCGTTGCCTAGTATCGCCTCTCGCTGACAGGAGCGTTACGGTAAGCACCGGATTCCGCTGGTACCTACCCGGCTGTGGCTTTGCCTCTCAGATCCGCGCCGCCTGGGATACCTCTATCGCCACAATGCTAGGGGAGCACGACCACAACTTCGCCTGGGGAGGTTCGATGGCTCTGCGCGCCAAAGACGTCGACAGGCTGCGATTGGCAGAGCGTTATTGGGCGCACACCGTCAGCGACGACTATGCTGTTACCCGCGCCGTCCGCGACGCCGGTGGCAGAATCCGCTTCGAACCCCGATGCTTGCTGGCTTCGCGGGAAGAGTCGAGCTTTCGTGATTTTGTGCACTGGGCTAACAGGCAGATCGTCATCACCCGCGTCTATTCGGCCCACTTGTGGACCCTTGGAGTAGCCAGCCATGGACTCTACTGCGCGACGTTCCTGCTGGGACTACTATTTCTGGCTTATCCAGGTTCTTCAGCGCAGGAGCGATTAACCATCGCGGTATCACTTCTCTTTGTCCTCAGTCTGGGCCTGGCCAAGGGACGCCTCCGCTCCGTGGTTGCCGGTGAACTCTTTCCGGAAGAGAGTGCCACTCTAAAATGCTACGGCTCTCGCTATTGGCAACTGGCTCCATTGGTCCCCTGGTTGATGTTCTACAACTTCGTCACGGCGGGCTGCAAACGGCGGATCGAGTGGCGTGGCACACATTACATTTTGAAATCCAGAAACGAAGTGGAAGTCGTCAGGCGGGACAATACCTGATCATTGTGAGCCCTTGGGTGGTCGCGTCTCGCGCCTCGAGATGTAGCGGGCAGGACGGGCGGATTTTTTCCTGGCGGGTTTCTCGCCAGGCGGTGCTCCTACCGCAGGAGAGGGAGTTGCGCGCGCCAGAACCTGCTCGAATAGGGTAGTGCGGGGGTTAGGTGACCTTTTCTTTCCTCCTTCACCATGACGGAACGGATGCTCGGTGTAGCAAGTCTGGCAGATTACCTTCGCAACTTCCAGGTCAACCATGCTGGCGATGGCGTGGTTCAAAAGCAGGCGGCAGCGCGGGCAATAATCGTCGATCAGGTCGCCCAAACGTCTCTGGTTCTCGCTCATAGGAGCTCTTCCGCCAGCGCTCGAACCTCACAACTACTGAGCGCGCATTATTAACCGCATTGGGCCAAAAAGCAACCGCGCGCTTACCGGCGCAGGATCCGTTGAATGGACACAGCACGGCCGCTGGCCGGATCAGCCTCGATCAGCGCGGCCGACAACCGGACGTCCCCTTTTGCTACATCGAAACGGGCGGGGACCTGGCTCAGGAACTTTTCGATCACCGCGCCCTTCTCGACACCAATCACCGAGTCGTAGGGGCCGGTCATTCCGAGGTCGGTGATGTAGGCCGTCCCCTCTGGCAGCACCCTTTCGTCCGCCGTGGGCACGTGCGTGTGAGTTCCCACCACAGCGGTCACCCGGCCATCCAGATACCAGCCCAGAGCCAGCTTCTCGGATGTCGCCTCGGCGTGCATGTCAACGATGCGTATCTTAACCTCGCGGGAAATCTGTTCCAGCAACTTATCAGCAGTTCGAAATGGGCAGTCGATCGGCGGCATGAAGATCCTGCCCTGGAGATTCATCACGGCGTAATTCATCTCACTTCGCGTACTGCCGACGTACAGGCCGTGACCTGGAGAGGGACCTGGATAGTTGGCGGGGCGCAGGAGGCGGCCGTCCGCGTGGTCCCCCAGGTACGGAAGAATCTCCTTCTTATCCCAGATGTGATTGCCGGAAGTCAGCACGGCAATCCCCAGCGCCAGCAGCTCCTCGACAAGCGCAGGTGTAATACCGAACCCGGCGGCCGCATTCTCCCCATTGGCCAGAACCAAGTCCGGTGAGTATTCTTCTACCAGGTGGGGCAGTGTTTCCTTCAGAATGCGGCGACCCGGCCGGCCAAAGATGTCGCCAATGAACAGAATTCTTACCGAATTTCCCACGAGACCCTAAAGCCAAGGACTTAGAGCTGATGATCCAACACTGACTAGCCTACGGGAAGGTGGAGGCCGAAGGAGTCCACTCCGGCGGCCGGTGAAAACATACGGAGGGCCCGCTCAGCCGTGTGACCCGCGTTAATTCGAACCTCGTTGTCGAGGTGGGTGCCCTCCGCTCCCCATCAGGCCTTCATCCCGGGGTGCCGGGAATCAAGCTCACCGGGCAAGCGAGTAAGGCTCCCGTTGAAACGGTGTTGGTTCAAATAACCGTGGGGCCATTCACCAACCTCGCAGGCTGGGCTCCGTAAGCCTAAGATTCTGGTCCTCTCGATCCCTTTGCAAGGTCCATGTTCTTGCGCCGAGCGCTCAATCGCCTGGATGTGAAGTCCTGGGCTGCAAAGCGAGAATCTGATCCAGCACTTCGGTGCATGCGTGGACCTTCCGATCAACCTGTTTCGTGACGGCTTCGTGTTTGGCCCGTAGGCGGTGGTACTCATCGGCGATATTCAAAGCGGCCAGAATCGCCGTGCGCAGGGAGTCCACCGTTCGGGTGCGGGCTGCGATTGACCTCATTTTGCCGTCTACAAACTCTGCCAACCCGCGTATGTACTCCGGGTCAAGCTCGGCCCGCATGTGATATTCCTGGTCATAAATCACAACGCGGACGTCCTGGGGAGTACTTGCCACGTTCGCTCCAACATCAGCCTCCGCTGCCGGCCCCGGCGCGGCAAGGGGGCTCCGCATTTAATTATCCCTCAGATTCGGGCTTTGTCAACGTGTCGATCTGTTGTAGAAGCCTTTCCACGCGACTGCGGACGTCCTCCCGTTCCTTTCGCAACGCGATGAGTTCGTGCTCTAGGGCCTCGCAGTGCCGGGCGCGTTCCTTAGCATCGGTCTTCAGCCTTTCCACCTCCTGGTGGAGGGTGCGCTTCTCCTCTTGCGCGCGCCGGAAGACTTCGGCCGCCTTGAAGAGCTTTTCTTCCAGCCTCTGAAAGTGATCGTTGGCATCAGTCATGGGTTAGTCCAAAGTCGAAGGTGTTGATCAGTCCAAGAGTCCAAAGTCAAAGGTTGAAAGCCGGTCCCCTATTCGCGCCTACTCCTGCTCCGCCGCGCAGCTTCACGTTCAAGGGTTCGAGTACCTCAAGGATGCGTTTGCTGACCGAGTTGACCTCATCGCTGGTAAGGGTGTGTGTGTGGCTCTGCAGGGTCACCCTTAGCAGCAGACTGTATTGCCCCGAGGGGATCGAGCCTCCGCGGAAAAGGTCAGCAGGCCGAACACTCGCAAGCTCGGGTAACTTCAAGCCCGCGATGGCATGCTCAATTCGTCGGTAAGTCACTCCGTCCGGCACCTTCAAGGAGAAGTCGCGCTCCACCGCGGGAAACTTGGGATACGCTTGGAAGTGCATCGACCTCAGAGGGAAACTCAGCAAGCATTCAAGGTCGATCTCTGCCAGCCAGGACCCCTGACGCAACTTGTATTCGCTTGCCTCTTCGGATCTAAGCTGGCCGAACAGCACAAGACGGTGTTCGCCCGGAGACACTGTGTCCGCAGCTAGAAACTGTCCGACAAAGCCGGGTTCGTAATAGGGGCACGAGGTGGAATCAAAACGCAGCCCGCGAATGTCGAACACACCAAGGAGTGCTTCCAACTCGCCTTTGAGATCAAAGAAATCGCGCGGCTCACCCTCGAGACCGAACAGTTCCCGCTCCCTCGGACTGTCGTGTACCGTCGCTAGCCGACGGTAACCGCTGGCTCCCAAGGTCAGGACCCTGCGCTCCTCGGGCAGACCCTGGGGAAGCGGCTTGTAAGTCTTGCCCATCTCGAACAATCGCACATCCTTCTGGTCCCTGTCCAGATTCCAGCGGATAGCGCGCAGCATGCTAGGGACCGGTGTTGAGCGCAGAGCAGACGCTTCCTGGCTGAGAGGATTAGCCAGAACCACCGGCGGCCAAGCCGTGAATCTCCCATTCTCATTGGGGTCGACCATAGAGGAGGTGATGGTTTCACGATACCCTAAGCTCACGAGTAGAGAGGAGATAGCTAACTCCTTGTCCCGAACCTTATCGCGCCCGACACGTGGCGGAGCCGGGCGCAGCCGGGACGGCAAATGGTCATAGCCATAATGTCGCGCGACCTCCTCTACCAGATCCACCGGGCGCGTCACATCCAACCGGAAAGATGGCAGAGTCACTCGCCACCCGTCTGTCCCACGCCGCTCCACCTGAAATCCCAATGAGCGGAGAATCCGTTCCACGTCCTCCCAGGAAATCTCCTTCCCCAGGACGCGAACGACTTCCGCCCGACGAAACGTCAGGTATTGGGGAGGCCTAGGATGGGGATAGACATCTAGCACGCCCGCCAGAATCTCGCCCTCTGCCACCTCGGCAATCAACCCCGCCGTGCGATCCAGGGCGACCGGGGCCATTTCGATGTCGGCGCCGCGCTCGAACCGATGGGATGCCTCCGTGTGCATGGCGAGTGACTTTGCGGTCCGCCGGATGGAGGTCGGATCGAACCAGGCACTCTCGAGCAGCACCGAGCGGGTGTGAGAGGATATCTCGGAGTCTTGTCCGCCCATCACCCCCGCCAGACCCACAGGCCGCTCCGCATCGGCGATCACCAGGTTCTCGGAGGCCAACGTCCGGTTCGTTCCGTCCAAGGTGCGCAGAAGTTCACCGGGACGGGCTCGGCGAACTATAATTCGTCGCTGCCTGAGCAGGTCAAGGTCGAACGCGTGCAACGGTTGGCCCAGTTCCATCAGGACGTAGTTGGTCGCGTCAGCAACATTATTGATGGGCCGCAGGCCAATGGCTTCCAACCGCTTCGCCAGCCAGGCCGGCGAGGGCCTGACTCGCACATTTTGCACGACGCGGCCGCAGTAGCGGGCGCACAGGTCGGTGTCGACGATCTCGATTGACACTTCACCAGCGGCACGCGTGCGCGATTCCTTAAGCGTGTACTCCAAACGCTTCAGGGGCTTGCGATACCAGGTCGAGGCTTCGCGTGCCACTCCATAGTGGCTGAGGCAGTCCGGCCGGTTGGTGGTGACTTCCACATCCAAAACCCAATCGCTATCCGACTGGGTGATTGACTCCACCCCCAACCCCAGCAAAGTCAGGCCCCGCTCGACGTCCTTCGGATTGAGCGGAATATCAGCGAATTCTATAAGCCAATTCAGGGAGATTTTCATTGCACCCAAGCATCGGTATCTTACCATGCTTGTTGGGCGTGATTAGCAATCATCCAGGGGGTTAAGCGCTATCCGGCAGGAAGAGGCCCCGGCCCACCGAGCAAAATGGGGTGATGAACAAATGCTAGAATACTTGTTTAACTCCCTACTGCCACGAGGAGTTTAGGCGAACGATGTCAATTCACATCGAATCACGACATCTGAATGACATTGTGGTGCTCAAGCCGGATACGCTCGCAGACGAGCGCGGCTTCTTTCTGGAAGCCTACCGCGCCGACGAGTTCCAGGAACTGGGGCTCCCAACTGACTTTCTGCAGGATAATCACTCGCGCTCCAAAAAAGGTGTGATCCGCGGGCTCCATTTTCAGTACGACCGCCCCATGGGCAAGCTCATGCGGGTAACTCTGGGGGTTGCCTACCTGGTGGCCGTGGACATCCGTAAAGGTTCCCCCACCGTAGGACGGTGGGTCGGCCTCGAAGTTTCGGACCAGAATCGGCTACAGGTATGGGCGCCGGCGGGATTCGCGCGGGGATTCTACGTTCTGTCCGACCACGCGGAGCTGCAATACAAGTGCACAGCGATCTATAACCGCAAGGGCGAGACTGGAATCCGCTGGAACGATCCGCAAGTAGGAGTGGAGTGGCCGATTGCCAGCAATGAGGCCGTCCTTTCCGAGAAGGACAGGAAGGCGCAGAGCCTGGCGGAGTGGCTCGCTTCACCTCAGGCCGATCTTCTCCAGTATTAGCGCCGCATCATCGCTGATCGATTGCATTCACGGAGATCTCGCGATCCATGAAGATCATGCTGATCGGCTGTACCGGCCAGCTGGGGACAACCCTGATGGAGAGCGCGCCCCCTGCCCACGAGGTGGTTCCCCTCGCGCACACCAATATCGAAGTAACCTCGGATGCGTCGGTGCGTGCGGCCTTCGACCGCCACGTGCCGCAGGTGGTCATCAACACGTCCGCGTTCCACCGCGTGGATGATTGCGAGGTCGAAATAAACAGCGCCTTCGAAGTGAATGCTTTGGCGGTGCGGCGGCTGGCGCTGGCCTGTCGCGACCGTGGGGCCACGCTGGTCCACCTCAGCACGGATTACGTTTTCGGCGGCGGCAGCAAGCGTGCGCCGCTAACCGAGACCGACTTGCCGCAGCCGTTGAACGTCTATGGGGCTTCCAAGCTTGCGGGCGAGCATCTGGTCGCGGCGCTGCTGCCCCAGCATTTCCTCATCCGAAGCTGCGGTCTGTATGGGGGCGGTGGCAGCAAGTCGAAGGGCGGGAATTTTGTCGAAACGATGTTGCGCAAGGCGAAGGCCGGAGAAAGCATTCGGGTGGTTGAGGATCAAGTGCTCACTCCCACGCACACACCGGAGCTTGCGCGCAAGCTCTGGCAGTTGGTCGAAACGAAGGAATATGGGCTTTATCACATTACCTGCCAGGGCGAGTGCAGTTGGTATGAGTTTGCCGCCAGGATCTTCGAACTGGCAGGCTTGAAGCCGGATCTGCTCCCGGTAGCGTCCACGGAGTTTCACACCGTCGCCCGGCGACCTCCCTATTCGGTGCTGGATAACGCGCGCCTGCGGGGGCTGGGTCTGGATGACCTTAAGCCATGGGCGGAGGCCCTGGCGGACTACCTGCGGATGCGACCGGCCTAGACGCAGGCCAGCGAAAAGTGCATAGCGGCGCCGCCGTCCTTGCGCGCTCCAACCCGGGATCTACTGCTCGGGCGGCTGAAACAAGCTGGCGGGGAACACTTCATCGTATTTCGCAGTGCTGCGGAAGGTTTCGGAGATCCGCTCATCGTTGAAAAAGCGAGTGATGTGCATTGGGGTCTGAATGCCCTGAAAGCTCTGGTAGTCGCCGTAGATGTCGGCATATTCATCCCACTCCAGCGTCTTCGGATCCTGTACACGGTAGGTGATGCGGACGGGCAAGGGGTTTGCCTTGTTGAGGTAGAGCTTCACGTCAACCCGGTTGGCTAGGGATATGTCCAGGACCCGGGTCGCAAGATTCTGGATGAAGTCGGAACCCGCATCCTGAATGAGTGTTCCGGGTTCCCGGGTCCGGAGGCGCAGCAGGTTTTCCAGGCTGTAAGCGTTGGTGATCTTCCAGCGACGCGCCTGTTCCGGCGTTTGATGGGTAAGGCCCATGCGGTCGACTTCCCAGGCTTGGTCGCCGTTGTTAATGAGGACGATGGGTTTCTTCTTCCCCAGACCGTAGGCAAAGCGCCGCTTGTCCGGGTACTCCACTTGGCTCTCGAAAGTCACGAACCCTGTTGTCTGCTCATCCGTGATCGAGAAACTCCGTCCGCGAGTTGTCAAGGTTTTGAAGCCGAGGAAGGCTTGGCCACCCAGCGTCTGAATCACCTGGTCAAATAACGCCTGGGCCTTGGGATCGACTCGCAAAGCTGGTGCTGGAGCCGGAGAAACGTTCTGCGCGGCCAGCGCGTGATAAACGGTCGCTAGACCGTTGGCTGAAAGGGGCAAAGGGGAAGAGGGGAAAAGGTTAAGAGAGCAACAGGCAAAAAGGAAAGTCCAAAACTTCAGCCGCGTTTGCCCCTCTTCCCCTTGTTGCCTTACTCCTCCGGGTGCGAGCCACATCCTTTTCCCCTTTTCCCCTTACCCTTCCCCCGTTTTCCTAGCCACAAAGGACGTTGCCGCCGTTAACGTTCAAGATCTCTCCAGTAATGTAGGATGCCATTGGAGAGGCCAGGAATAGAATGGGCATGGCGATTTCTTCCGGTTGCGCGAAGCGCCCGAGAGGTATTCCGGCGTTAATCCTTCGCGCCTCGCGCCAGTTCCGAAGTACCGGAATACACATATCAGTATCCACCCACCCGGGCGCCAAGCAGTTCACCCGGATGCGGTGAGGAGCCAGTTCGGTGGAAAGTCCTTTCACGAGGCTGATCACAGCGCCCTTCGACGCCCCATAGTGGGTGTGGAATGCCTCGCCTCGCTGCCCGGCCGTCGAGGAGATGACGACAATGCTCCCCGACCCCAGACTTTTCATGTGTGGCACGGCATAGTGGATGACCGAATAAACCCCCTTCAGGTTGATGGCCATCATCTCGTCCCATTCCCTTTCGGTCATCTTGTCGATGGGAAGGTCGTCAGCGTTCCAGATTCCGGCGTTAGCTACTAGGATGTCCAAACGACCGTGCCGGAGGATTGCGCTCTCGATCAGCTTCCTGGAATCTTTCATCTTTGACACATCGGCACGAACCGGCGTTACACTTCCGGGTGGCGCTTCCCCATTGCGAACGACCTCATGCGCTGCCTGAGCGGCTTTTCGGTAACTGAAGACTACCTTCGCCCCTGCCTGACCAAGGAGCTTAACTGTGGCCGCTCCAATGCCGCGCGACCCGCCGGTGACGACGGCCACTTGGTTATTGAGATTGATCTCCATAAACAGGGAACAAGGTCACTGGTTATAGGGAACAGAGCACGGTCACTTGAGACCTGTTCCCTGTCCCCTGTTCCCTGTCCCCTGTTCCCACTCCTCCGGAGGTACAAAGCGGGACGCGATACAACTATACACCTGAGCGGAAAGCGCATGTACGTCCTGTGCGTTCAGTTCCGTAGTTGAAATTGGGGGGTGAACGATCATCTCCGTGTGGCCCCCGCGCACATGAAGGGTGTCCGGCTCATGAACATGGCGAGTGCCATTCAGCGTGATCGGCACGACCGGTACCCTAGCTTGTATGGCGAGATAAAACGATCCGCCCTTAAACGGCTTCAGCGCCCCGTCCCTGCTGCGGGTTCCCTCGGGAAATAGAACCACAGGCACACCGCTTCGGATACGCTCCGCCGCCTGGTCAAAACTTCTGAACGCTTTCCGCGGCTGGCCGCGATCCACGGGAATATGCCCTGAGCGGTACAAATGCCAGCCCAGGAAAGGCAGGTTGAACAAGGGACGCTTGGCAAGGAAGCGAAATTGGACGGGAAGGTAGACAAAGAGGATGGGAATGTCCATCGCGCTTTGGTGGTTCGCGCAATAGATCGCAGTCTCCCGCGGCACGTTTTCCAAACCTTTAACTCTTACCCGTACCCCACTGGTTTTGAGGATGAGCCATGACCAGGTGCGCGCCCACAGATGTTGCCAGCGCCCGCTCGTGTCGAATACGGAGCCGGCGAGCGACAGAGCCCCACACACCACGGTGTAAAGGACAATGAGATTGTTGGTGAATAGGAGGGAGCGGAGGTAGCTAAGGTAGTATTCCCACCCGCGACTGGCGTGCGCAGGGCCACCTGATTCGCCCTCCCCAGCTGGGACTTCCGAGTTTCGAGTTTTGAATTTCGAGTTTCCGTCTTTCAGTGACGCAATCATTCAATCCACAGATTACACAGATTACGCGGATTTAGCGAACAAGCAGCAGCCGACTTGACGATGCTCCTCACTGCCGCCCCGATAGCGGGATAGGTTCTCAAGTCTCTTTGTTGTTCTTTCTGGGCAATCGGCGAAATCTGTGGACTATTCTGCCTCGCAGTCACTCCATGACTAGCTTCCCTTCCTGCAGCGCTTGCTTGACAGCGCCCACCAGGAAGAGGGAACCGGCGACAAGGATGACGTCGTCGGCAGCGGCGGCACGGCAGGCGCGTTCCACCGCTCGCGCCGGAACGGGCTCCAAGACCACGTTCCCGGGCTCGATGCGGGCAGCCGCCAGGATCTCCTCCGGGCTGGCTGCCCTCCCGAGGTCCGGGCGGGTGAGATAAACTTCTTCCGCCAGGGGGAACAACGTTGCGCTGATTTCACTGATGGCCTTGTCCCGCATAGAGGCATAAACCAGCCGTAAACGCCGCCCCGGCAGTTCCTCGCGAACGAAATCGGCGAGTTCGCGGGCGGCGGCAGGATTGTGGGCGCCATCCAGCAACACCAGCGGCTGGTAGTGAATCACTTCGAGGCGTCCCGGCCAACGTGCTGTGCGCAGCCCAGCCTCGATGTCCGACCGGGTGATGCTCAGACCCTCCCGCGCCAGGAGCCAGGCAGCCGCCACCGCCTGCGCCGCGTTCCTCACCTGGAATTTCCCGGGCAAAGGCGAAGCCAAATCCGTAAAGCGGTCGCCGTTCAGGGCAAGGTCGAAGAAGAGGCGGCCGCTCTGGTTGCGGAAGTTGGAGAGCTTGGCGAAGCGCGTCGTCTCCAACAACTCTGCTCCCACTTCCGAGCATCGCTGCCGGATGACTTCAGCCGCCTCGAGATGCGCGCAACCGGAGACGACAGGGCGGCGCTTCTTGATCACCCCTGCCTTCTCCCTCGCGATGGCGGCGTGCGTGTCGCCGAGGAACTCCGTGTGGTCCAAGTCCACGTTGGTGATGACAGCGACCCGGGGCACAACGATGTTGGTGGCGTCCAGTCGCCCGCCCATGCCGACCTCGAACACGGCAAAATCGACCCCCACCCGGGCAAAATGGAGAAAGGCGGTGGCCGTCAAAAACTCAAAGAAGCTCGGTCGCTGCGGAAGCAACTTCGCTTCCATCAGGGTGGCCACGACCCGTCGCACCTCGCTGAATGCCTCGGCAAACTCCTGGTCGCCAATCTCACGACCGTCGACCCGAATGCGCTCATTGACCCGTATCAGATGCGGCGAAGTGTACAGTCCGGTACGGTAGCCCGCCCTCTCCACGATACTTGCCAGCATCGCTGACGTCGAGCCCTTGCCGTTGGTCCCGGCCACGATCGCACACGGGTATTTGTGTTCCGGATGCCCCAGGGCTTCCGTGACACGCTCGATCGCCCGCAGGTCGAACTTCAACCCGCGGAGCTCGTGTCCCAGGTCAGTTAGATAGGCCAAGCACTCGGTGTAGTCCATTGGAATCATTGAGCCATCGCATTGTTGGGTCATTGCGCCATTGAGTCGTTGAGGCGACCGGTGAGCGGGTCCTTCAATGATCCAATGACTCAATCGCCCAATGGCTCAATCCCTTAGCCCTTCCTGCCGTTGCGGCGGATCGACTTATCCACTATATCGATCAGAGCGTCCAATTTCTCCGTGATCTCAGCCAGATTCTGCTCCGTCCGACGCCGGAACTCCTTCAGTTCCTGCACGTCGCTGCGCAGCGCCACGCCGGAGCGGGCGAAGCGCTCGACAAGACGCTCGGCCTTGGCCCAGCGTTTCCCATTCTCGGCCCAGCGTTTCTCATTTTCGGCCCAGCGTTTCTCATTTTCGGCCCAGCGCTCCTCGGTCTTGGCCTGCATATCGAGGATGAATTCAATGGTCTTTTCGACATCCATGGGTATTGCTCCTCCCTAGCCCTTCCTGCCGTTGCGGCGGAGCGACTTATCCACCACGCTGATCAGCGCGTCAAACCAATCATTTCAGCTCGATGACCCCATAGCTCGATCACCGATGGGCCAGTTCCTCTTACGCTCCAAGGAAACCCAAGGCGCGCGAGACATAGGCCTTCTGTTCCCGGCGGGGAACGATCGCATCCAGCATACCGTGGGTGAGAAGAAACTCCGCACGTTGAAAACCCTCAGGGAGCTTCTGGTGGATCGTCTGCTCGATCACCCTGGGGCCGGCAAATCCGATCAGCGCACCAGGTTCGGCGATGTTCAAATCCCCCAGCATGGCGAAGCTGGCCGTTACCCCACCTGTTGTCGGATCCGTGAGGATGGAGATATAAGGCTTCCGCACTTCGTCAAAGCGGGCCAGAGCCGCGCTGATTTTGGCCAACTGCATCAGGCTGATAGCACCTTCCATCATGCGGGCTCCCCCCGAGCAGGAGACAATCACCAGGGGTAGCTTCTTCTCCACGCAGCGGTCAATGGCACGAGCGATCTTCTCCCCGACCACCCCGCCCATACTGCCACCGATAAAGCGGAACTCCATGGCGCACACCATCAAGGGCTTGCCGTCCAGCATCCCCTCTCCGGTGATGAGCGCATCCTTCACGCCGAGCTCCCGCTCGGCTTTCTTCAGCCGGTCGCGGTATGCCTTGGTGTCTCTGAATTCCAGGGGGTCCGAAGAGCACAGTCCGGCGTCATGCTCGAGGTAATGCCCACCGTCGAAAAACATGTCCAGCCGCTCCCGGGCTCCCATCTTGAAGTGGAAATTACACTTGGGGCAACAGAAGAGGCTGGCTTCCAGATCCTTCTTCCAGAGGGTCTGCTTGCAGTCGTCACACTTCACCCACAAGCCTTCGGTCTGAATGCGCTTCTCCTTGGCCGCTTCGATCCGCTGTTTCTCTTTGCGAAACCAAGGCATGTCTTTATTGACTCATCGAATCATCGAGCCATTGAGTCATTGAGGCGACCGGTGAGCACGTCCTTCAATAATCCAATGACTCAATGGCTCAATCCTTCAGTATTCTATCCCTCGCTGGGCCAAGATGCCCCTTTGAAAGGGATGCTTCACCTCACGCATCTCCGTCAC
>Ga0182038_10000998_pt1 | contig 14714 bp, 14 predicted proteins | sample sta12Can44000108_FD_125976 | JGI IMG/M metagenome (GOLD analysis project Ga0182038, IMG submission 125976) | Lab enrichment of tropical soil microbial communities from Luquillo Experimental Forest, Puerto Rico - statanox.12C.anox.44.000.108 | ecosystem: Environmental > Terrestrial > Soil >...
GGACCACCTGTCGCGAGGGGAAGGGCCTTGGCACAGCACGTTCCTGGCCATCTACTACACGCTGACCGGGCTGCACGGCCTGCACATCATCGGCGGGATGATTGTGATGGCTTACCTCCTTGGACCCGGCGCGGCGCTGTACAAGAAAAACCCTGACCAGTTCACGAACCGCGTCGAGAACACCGGGTTGTATTGGCATTTCGTGGATCTTGTTTGGATCTTTCTGTTCCCGGTGCTTTACCTGCTCTAGTTTCTCAATCTTTGGGAGCTCGCATGCATTCGGCCGACGATGTAAAGAAGAGCGTTCGCAAGTACCTGACGGTTGGGGCCCTACTGTTCATGTTCACGGCGATTACGGTTGCCGCGAACCAAGTGCATCTGGCGATCCCCGCCGCGATCACGGTCGCGCTCATCATCGCCACAATCAAGGGGTCGATGGTGGCGTCCGTGTTCATGCACTTGAGCGCCGAGAAACGATGGATTTACGGCGCGCTGATCCTGACGCTCGTCGGATTCATCGTTCTGATGTCGGTGCCCGGTCTGACGGTCATGGATTCGATTGGCACGCCGATTCAGGTGCCCGCGGCAGCCGAGCACGCGAAGCATTGAGGTGACGGTCGAGCGAGCACGGACATGTCGCTGAAAGCCTTTCACCTCTTCTTCATTGCTCTGTCGGTGGTTCTCATCGCGTTCACGGCGGCGTGGGCGGCCGCGCAGTATCGCGAGGTGCACGAGGCGGGCTATGTCGTCACCGCGGTCGGGTTGGCCCTGGCCGGCGCCGCCCTCACGGTCTACGGGGTGAAGTTTCAGCGGAAAGCGCGGCGGCTATAGGGGGCGTCAGGGTGAAGTACGTGACGGAGATCGTTGCGACGGTCGTGCTCGTCGGTGCGCCGCGAGTGGCGCTCGCGTGCCCCGTCTGCTTCGGCGACGCAAACGAGCCGATGACGATAGCCGCGAAGAACGGCATCTGGTTCATGTTGGCGATCGTTGCGGCGATGCTGACGGCCTTCGGCGCGTTCTTCGTGTATCTGATGCAGCGCGCTCGGCTAGCCGCGCGCTCGGGTGAGGCAGCGAATGCCGGGCTTTCTTTAGATCAGCATCACTTCGATCATCATCAATTGGATCATCATCAGGGGCAGGAGGGGACCGCTCAATGTTGAACTACCTGGGATTGCCGGTGCAGGCGTCCACGCACGCCGGCGAGATCGATCACATGATTTCGCTCGTGCACTGGCTGATGCTGGTCCTCTTTGTCGGTTGGGGCATTTTTTTCGTCTACGCGCTGTTCCGGTTCCGCAGAGGTGCCAATCCACGAGCGAGCTACGACGGGGCCAAAGGCAAGATCTCAAAGGGCATCGAGGTGGCCATCGTCGTCATCGAAATGGTGCTGCTGGCTTTCTATGCGATTCCGGCCTGGGCGCGCCGCGTGAGCGAGTTCCCGCCGGAGAGCCAAGCCACCGTCGTCCGCGTCGTCGCCGAACAGTTCGCGTGGAACGTTCACTATCCCGGCCCCGACGGAAAGTTCGGCCGCACGGACGTGAACCTGGTCACCGCCGACAATCCACTCGGGCTGGATCGGTCGGATCCGGCGGCGAAGGATGACATTACGACGATCAATCAGTTGAACCTGCCGATCGATCGTCCGGTGTTGGTGCATCTCTCGAGCAAGGATGTGATCCACAGCTTCGGGCTGTACGAGATGCGCGTGAAGCAGGATGCGATCCCCGGCATGAGCATTCCCGTCTGGTTCATCCCGAACCGCGCCGGCGAGTACGAGATTACGTGCTCACAACTGTGCGGCCTGGGACACTTCCGGATGCGCGGGTTCGTCACCATCCAGTCGGCAGCTGACTATGAGAAGTGGATGGCCGATCAGGAGAAACAGCTGACCGCGCCTTAGAGCTCCAGCTCCGTCCCAATGCCTCGCTCGACCGCTCGCTGGTAGGCCAGATCGGCTGCCGTCACGTCCTCGACGGCTATTCCCAGCGACTTGAAGATGGTGATCTCAGTCTCGCTCCGTCGGCCTGCCGGAGCGCCATCCGCGAGCAATTCGCCCAGCTCCGCGACGATATGGTCGGGCCCGAACCGGCCCTCCTGAATTCCCAGGACGATGTCGCCTGATTCCACAAGGGCTGCCGCGCGCGAATCGACGAACAGGCGTCCACGCGCCGTCAGGGCCGGGTCCATCTCACGCTGGTTCGGGCGGCACGCACCGACACAGATGACGTGCGCGCCCGGCTTCACCCAGCCGCTCTCGAGAACAGGCGCCGGCGACGACGTGACAAGGACGATGATGTCGGACCCGACGACCGCTTCGCCGGCGTGATCGACGGCTGAAATTCCCGACGCTCGGATGGCTGGATCGTGTGAAGCCTTGCATCCGGCGACAAACGCGTCGCGATGCGATTTGTCCGGACTCCACACGGCGACCTGCTGGAGGGTATGGACACGCGACAACGCGTGCAGGTGGCTTCGAGCCTGCACGCCGGATCCGAGAATGGCGAGCGACTTCGACGTCGGCCGGGCCAGCAGGCGTGACGAGACCGCTGAAACGGCGGCAGTGCGAGCTTCCGTGATGTAGCGACCATCGAGCAGAGCGCGCAGCGCCCCGGTGTCCGGATCGAGCAGCATAATCGAGGCAAGATGTGACGGCAGGCCCTTGGCGACGTTGGAGCCGAACACGGTGACGAGCTTGGCGCCGAGCGCGGCAGGGCTGCGGGCGAACGCCGGCATGGTGCCGAAGAACGCGGTGTCGCCGATCGTCACGACTGTGCGGACGGGCTGGACGACGCGTCCGGCGGAGAAGCTCTCCAGGGCAGCGGCCATCGTCTCGATGAGGTCATTCATCGTGAGCACTGCCTTCACGTCCGTTTCATTAAGAAGCCAAAAACGCATCAGCCCAAATGTACAATGGACCGCCTGCCTGCCGCCGCGACCCCGCCCTGGAAACCACGTTGGGTGGGGTCCGGTTTGCCGTTCGGGGGAGTTGAGGGCATGACCAGAGGGCGTGTCGTGGCGATCGCCGGCGTGACGCTGATCGCTGCGGCGTTCACAAGTGCCGGTCTGTACGCTGCACAACAGCCGCGTGTGGTTCCGGAGCCGCGCGGCGCAACGGAGCTTCAGGGCACGCAGGAGTCTCCGGTTGATCGCACGTCGTCCGCCTCGGAACCCTCGGAAGCTATCCCGACCGACAGCATCCATCTCGTGGTGGACACCGGGCGTCCCCTGCGAGTCGCGCTCGACCAACGCGTGCGGATCAAACAGGCCGGTCAGGCTGTCTCAGGAACCCTCGTCGACAATGTCTACGCGCACGATCGCATCGTCGTGCCGGCGGGCTCGCATGTCTTGGGGCACATCGCGCGACTCGATGATCCGTCGACGACGACGCGGCTGCAGGCAATGGCCAGCGGAAGCTTCGCGCCCAATCGCCATATCGTGTTGCGCTTCGACTCGATCGTGCAGGCTGACGGCCGCCAAATCCCGATTCGAACAGTTGTTGGACCGGTGACGGAGCGTGTGACGCTGCGCGTCGCCGCAACGTCAGAGACCGATGGATCGGGTGGGGAAGGTGGGTCGGACACGGCGACCGGAGCCGCGTCGAATCGGGCAGGTAAGCCGGGCGGATCCGACGACGATGGCGATCAGGATGATCATACCGGTGCCCGCGACCGAGCCAAGCAGGAGATCGCTGCTCGGAAGCACGAGGCGGCGCAAAAAGCTCGAGAGGCTCTTGCGGCCATCAAGCAGCCGGAAAAAAAGGACCGGCTGAAGGCGGCCGCGATCGACAAGCTTCCGTATCATCCGCAATATCTGTCGCAAGGATCCGTGTACAACGCCGCCCTGGTCGATCCGATCGATTTCGGCGTGGCGACGCCTGTAGCGGCGGCGTCCGAAGACGCGCGGCCGGCCCCGGAGAGCGTCCTGAACGCGCGCCTCATCACGGGTCTCGACTCGCATCAGAGCTTCAAGGGCGAGCCGGTTGTCGCCGTCATCGCTGAGCCTGTTTTCTCCGCGGACCACCGTCTCATTCTTCCCGAGGGCACGGAGCTCAAAGGCGAGGTGACGTTCGTTCGCAAAGCGCGCAGTCTGCACCGCGACGGACAGCTGCGGTTCCTGTTCGAGACCGTCGTGCCGCCGGACCGGGAAGCCGGCACGCTCCAGGCTTCCCTGTATTCGGCGCAGGTGGGGGAAGCGGCTTCTATCCAGATTGATGAAGAAGGGGGCACTCGCGCCACAAGCAGCAAGACGCGTTTCATCGCGCCCGCGCTGGCGCTCGTGTCTCTGCGCGGCGTGCTCGATCGCGAGCATCGCCGGTTCGACGGGGATGGCGACGACGGGACCACGGCCCCCGTGGGCAGCGCCGTCGGCGCGCGGAGCGTCGGCAGCTTCTTCGGCTGGGGCCTCGCCGGCACCGCAATTGGTCTGGTGTCGCGGCCGGCCGGGGTCGCACTGTCTGTCGTCGGCGCCTGTCGGACTGTCTACAGCGCGGTGTTCGGCACGGGGCGTGACGTGACGTTTCCTGCGGAAACGCCGATCCAGGTACTGCTCGCGCCGGGGCCGGCCCACACGCCATGACGCTGCGCTTGCTCGCCAGCTGGGCGCTGGTCACGGCCCTGCAACTGCCGGCGTTTCGTGCGGAAACGCGGCTGGTGGTCGTTCATGCGACGGTCCGGAACGAACGCGGCGAGCTCGTCACGAATCTCACGAAAGACGCGTTCGCGGTGTATGAGAACGGCAAGCGTCAAGCCATCGCGCTCTTTCGAAGCGACGATGTGCCGGTCTCCCTGGGGCTGCTCATCGACAATAGCGGAAGCATGCGGACCAAGCGGTCGCGAGTCGAGGCCGCGTCGCTGGCGTTCGCGCGCGCGTCGAATCCGCGCGACGAGATCTTCGTGCTCAACTTCGCCGACAAGCCGAGGATCGACGTTCCGTTTACCAGCGACGTCCACCAGCTCGAGGCGGGCATTGCTCGCGTCGATTCCATCGGGGGCACAGCCATGCGCGACGCGGTCGCGGCCGCCGAAGGCTACCTCAATGAGCGTGCCACACGCGATCGTCGGGCCCTCGTCATCGTCACTGACGGCAACGACAATGAGAGCGAGATCCCGCTCCAGCGCGTCCGTACGGTGGCGCAGCAGCGCGACATCGTGGTGTACGCGATCGGGCTGTTGAACGGCCAGGACCAGGGGAAAGCGAGAAACGCCCGCGAGGAGCTGAACGCGCTGACGGAGTCCACAGGAGGGATCGCGTACTATCCGGGGAGCCTCGAGCAAATCGACGAAGTCGCCCTGGATCTGGCCCATCAGATCCGCACGCAGTACACCCTCGCTTACATGCCCTCGAATCAGTCGCTCGACGGATCCTTTCGCAAGATCAAGGTCGAAGCCAGGGGCCCGACGCATCTCGTCGTGCTGACCCGTCCCGGCTACCGGGCGACCGCCGAAGCGCTCAGCAGGCCCGGCGGCCCCTAGCGATGAAACGCGTCAAGACGATTGACGCGCATGCGGCGGGTGAGCCTTTACGGCTGATAGTCGATGGGTTCCCGACGCCTCGGGGAAGAACCATGCTCGAAAAGCGGGAGTGGGTGCGGAAGCATGCCGATCACCTTCGCCGCGCCCTGATGCTCGAGCCTCGTGGGCACGCGGACATGTATGGGGCGATTCTCACCGAGCCGGTTTCGCCCGGCGCCCACGCCGGCGTCCTGTTCATGCACAACGAAGGCTTCAGCACGATGTGCGGCCACGGCGTGATCGCGGTCACGACGATCGCGCTCGAGCGAGGGCTGCTGATGCCGGGCGGTGACGGCGTCACGGTCGTCTACGACGCGCCTGCGGGGGCGGTGCGAGCGAGGGCGAAAATCAGGGCGGAAGGGGCCAAGGATTGCGGATCCGGGCGGGTCGAGAGCGTTGCGTTTCAGAACGTGGCGTCCTTTGTGCTGCACGCCGGCCTTGCCGTCACGCTGGCGTCGCGCACAGTTCGGGTGGACGTGGCCTTCGGCGGCGCGTTTTACGCCATTGTGGACAGCGAAGCCGTCGGCCTGCCGGTCGATGTCGCGCATCTCGCGGATCTTCGACATGTGGGGATGGAGATCAAGCGCGCGATCGAAGCCCGTCAGCCGGTGGCTCACCCGCTGGAGCCTCGCTTGAAGGGTGTGTACGGCACGATCTTTACGGGGCCGCCGAACGATCCGAACGCTCACTTGCGCAACGTAACGATCTTCGCAGACGCTGAGGTCGATCGGTCACCGTGCGGGACGGGCACGGCGGCAGTGATGGCGGTGCTCGACGCCATGGGTCTGCTCAGCGACGACACACCATTCGTTCACGAGAGCCTGATCGGCACGACGTTTACCGGCCGCATCGCGGGACGGACGATGGTCGGAGAGTACGAGGCGATCGTTCCTGAGATTGAAGGCTCGGCATGGATCACGGGCGAGCACACGTTCGTGGTCGACGACGAGGATCCCTTGAGGAATGGATTTCGAGTCTAAGGAGAACCAAGTCCTACCAACCGATCGCCAATCCATCCTTTCGCACGTCCGATCCGCCCATAAGGACGTCAACGCCGCCGCGCCGATCGATCATGATGCCTTGATACCCACCAAACGCGCCGCTCGGCGCGCTGATGACCGTCACGTGATGACCGCGCTGCTCGAGGCCGGCGCGCGCAGCCTCGGTGACGTTGCGTTCGACCAGGAGCCCGTTGTTCCCGTGGTTGACGCGTGCGGCCTCGCCGGCTTCCTGGACGTTCATCCCGAAGTCGATCGCGTTCACCAGCACCTGGGTGTGCCCCTGCGCCTGGTGGTCGCCACCCATGACCCCAAACGAGAGCCACGGCCTGCCCTCCTTCATCACGAATGCAGGAATCAACGTATGCAGCGGTCGTTTGTGCGGCGCAATCTGATCCGGATGTCCTGGCGCCAAGTTGAAGCCGCTGCCGCGATTGTGGAGCAAGACGCCCGTGTCTCCGGCGACGATGCCCGACCCGAAGTCTGAATAGAGCGACTGAATCAACGAAACGAAGTTCCCCTTGCCGTCGGCGGCCGTCATGTAGATCGTGTCGCCGCGATCGAGCCCAGTGAGATTCTGCTGTTCTTCGGGAACGGGCGCCGTGATCGGGACGCCCCTGAACTGCCCGGGCTTGTACTCTTGAGCAGCTCTGCTCGGATCGATCTCCTTGCGCCGGGAGGCCGCGTAGTCCTTCGAGATCAACGCACTCACCAGAGCCGTGGGCACCGAATCGGGATCGGCGAGATAGGCAGCCCGGTCGGCGAAGGCAATCCGCTTCGCCTCGATGAGCGTATGTAGATACTCGGCCGAGTTGTGGCCCATAGCCTTGATGTCGAATCCTTCCAGGATGTTCAGCATTTCGAGCACGAGGAAACCCTGCGTGTTCGGCGGCATCTCGTACACGTGGTACCCGCGATATGTCGTCGAGATCGGCTCGACCCAATCCGCTCTATGCTCCGTGAAGTCGCGCTCATCGAGCAGACCGTCGCGCTTCTTCATGTCAGCGACGATCGCGCGTCCGATCGGGCCCTTATAGAACGCGTCGCGGCCGCCTTTGGCGATCGCGTCAAGCGTAGCCGCCAGTTTGGGGTTGGCAAAGATCTCGCCTGGCTGCGGCGCGCCGCCGTTTGTCAGAAACGTCGCGGCCGTCACAGGATCCGCGGCGAGCTTGGCCTCGCTCGCTTTCCACTGGTTGCTGACGATGTCGGCGACCGGAAAGCCGCTCCGGGCGTACTCGATTGCGGGCGCGACTGCGCGGGCCAAGGAGATCGTGCCGAACTTCGAGAGCAGCTCCGCCCAGCCTTCGACGACTCCGGGGACAGTCACTGACAGCACGCCCGACGCCGGCACTCGTGCGAGACCGCGCTTGGCGAACGCTTCGGGTGTGGCGGCATAGGCCGATCGCCCGCTCGCGTTCAGCCCGCGCAAGCTCTTTGTTTTCGCGTCGTAGACGATCGCGAACAGGTCACCGCCGATACCGGTCATCGAGGGTTCGACGACGGCGAGGACCGCAGCGGCGGTAACGGCGGCATCGACGGCCGTGCCGCCTTCGTGCAGGACGCGAAGTCCTGCGGCCGAGGCGAGCGGCTGGCTGGTGGCGATCATGCCATTCCGGCCGAGCACGACCGAGCGCGTCGCGAACGGGTTGGCGGCCGGCCGATCGCCCGGTCGCGGCTGTGTGTCCGGACTCTGTGCGGAACCGGTCATGACGGCGAGCCCTGTGAGAACGGCAATCGCGTCGGCCTTCATGCTCCCTCCAGGAACGTTCGCCCCAGGCGCTCGAGCAGCCCTGGGAGCGTTTCGCCGCCCAGCACGAACGTGTTCCGACCAGGCGCCCAGAGAGTTTATAGCGTCTTGCCGGGGTAGACACGTCGAGTAGTAAACCTTTCTGCGAGGTCGTCCGTCTAAGCGTGAGAAAGGGAAACGGAAATGCTCGAATGGACGTTCTCATCCACCGCTGAACTCGTCGTCGGCGTGGCCCTGCTCGTGCTGATTGTCGCTGCGATCCTCTAGCTGTCCCTCCTGACAGCCAGGTAGCTTCGCCGCGCGCGCGCCGTCATTCCCGGCTGCTTCATCCTCACTGTGATTTTGTGGACGCGGCCGTCGAGCTGCGTGGCCTCGAAGCCGAGCGTATACTGGCTGTGGAGCTCCTCGGCGACACGCGTGAACGTCGATGCCAGCTCGTCGCTCTTTTTCAGCTCGAAGTAGCCGCCACCTGTCTCTTCCGCGATGCGCCGCAAGCCGCGGTCCGGTCTGGTTCGCACCATCCGCTGCCCGTCGAAGAAGACGCTCTCCAGTCCAATCGTGTAGACCATCACTTCCTCGTCACGTGAGCGATCGGTCACGGTGCCCAGTCCGGCTCTGCTCGCCGTGTCATCGCCGTCAGTGAGGACCAGTATCACGCGGCGGCCTTCGATTCCTTTCAGCTCCTCGACGCTGGCGTTCACCGCGTCCCACAGCCGCGTGCCGTTTCCGTAGTCCAGATCCTTGACATCGCTGATGAGCTCGTCGCGATTGTTCGTGAAGCGGCTGCTGAACTCGATCTTGTCGTTGAAGGCTCCGACGCGCGCTTTGTCCGCGGGGAGGAGACGAATGACGAACTGCTCGGCCGCCTCGCGAAGACGCGGGATCGAGTTGGTCATGCTCAGGCTCGTGTCGAGCATCACGACGACGGTAATCGGCCGGATTTTGTTGTCGAAGACCGTGATCGGCTGCGGTTTGTCGTTGTCGAGGATCTCGAAGTCCTCGATCGTGAGGCCGGGCACGAGCCGTCGGTTGGCGTCGTTCACCGTGGCGAAGATGGAGACGATCGCGCCGCTCCCCGACTTGAATGTCGGCGGCTGCTGGCCGGCGGCGACAATGCCCGAGAGCGCGATCAGGACCGGGAGATAACGACTCATGAATCCCAGCTTACCGCAACGATCGCTCCTTCGTCAGGGCGCGCATCACGGCCGGCTCGAGCGCGCGTGCCATCCGCCTGTAGCCGTCCGGCGACGGGTGGAGGTCGTCAGGCGAGGACGCCAGGCGGTCGGCGGCGCCTGGGGCGGCGACGGCGGCTCGCGTGTCACAGAAGACGACGGCCGTGCGGCTCATGGCATAGCGCCGAATCCATTCGTTGACCGCATGCATTCGCGCGTTCTGCCCAGCTGTTGCGGTGTTGAACGGAAGGATGGTGCCGGCGACGACGGCGATATGGGCGGAGCGGGCGGCGTCATAAATCGCTTCGAGCTGGCGTTGGACGAATGTGGCGGAACGTCCCTGATACACGTCGTTTACGCCCGCGATCACGATGACGACGCGGGGGATGGCCTGAAGGACGTCACGGTCGAACCGTGCGCGAATCTGGTCACTTCGCTCGCCGTTCACGCCGCGATTGAGGACCCGCCAGTTCGAGTGGGCAGTCTGCAGCCAGTAGGCGTATTGACTCTCCGGGTTGCCTGATCCGTCCGGCGGCGATTCGATTGGCGACTTGAACGCCGGCGTGCCGGCGGTCGTCGAGTCGCCGAGCGCGACAATCGTGGTGAGAGCCGCCATAACTGTTGGAACCCTCAGTTTCTCAAAGTGGTCGTCGCGCGCCATTCGCCGCGAAGGAACGCGGTCGCTGTCGCGACGAATGCCGGAGCGTGAGCGCCGAAGATAGGTCCGTGCCCCCCGTTTGGCACAATCCAGAGAAATGACCTCGGAATGGCTTCGTGAAGCTCGAAGACCAGCGAGACCGGATAGAGCGGTTCGCCCTGGAAGCTTTCCCGATCGCCGAACACGATCAATGTGTCCGCTGAGACAGCAGCCAAGGTGTCTCTTGTGAAGCCAACGTCGGCGTCGTTGATGCTGAACGCTCGGGTTTGTGCGATGAGCGCCTGAATCTGGGATTCGCCGTGGATATGCCAGGCGCGCATGGCGGCTCGCTCGGTTTCCGGGATGAGGTCGGCCGTGAACCGCGCTTGGATCCCCTTCGCTGACGCTGGAAAACGAGGCGGCACGCTGACGAGCACCATCGCCTGCACACGAGAGGGTTGCAGCGTTGCCATGTGCAGCAGCGCGATGCCGCCGCCGCTCAATCCGATCGCTTGGACTCGGTGGATGCCGAGCTGGTCGAGCAGCGCAAAGAGGTCGAGCGCTGCCTGACGGAAGGTGAACACACCGGACGGGTTCGTCGATCGGCCGTGCCCGCGAAGGTCGGGGACGATCAGATGAAAGCCGGCTGGATCGGTCCGAAAGACGTGCTGCCAATTCGTGCCGGCGCCCATGAATCCATGCAGAAGGAGCAGCGGATCCCCTTCGCCGCGCAGGTCGTACCAAATCTGGCAGCCGTTGACGTCGACATGCATCGAGCTCGCCTTTCGGAGCACTGCGCTCCCGTGCGTTGCGCGCGATTATCGCCATCGGGGAGCCGTCCAACCAGTCTGGCGTACCGTCTGGTAGGATGGGATCATCCCCCGCAGGCACGCGCCTTCAATCAGCCCGACTTCTCGTTCGACATCGCATCAGCTTGGCGCCCCACGAATCGCCTCGCCCAGACGGGGAACGCCTATAATGGCGCGTCCAACGCGGTCGGGCATGGCCAGCTCAACGTGACGTGAACGGAGGTGGCGCGATGGCAAAGTCGAGAGTAAAATCAGCCCCCAAGTCGAAATCCAAAGCCCGCCCCCGCGCCCCTATCGAGACCCGGACAGTCCATTCACGCGTAACAGCCCTCCGCGCGCACGCGGGCCCGTTGCTGGGGATGCACGGGAGCAGCAAGTTAACGCACGCGGGAACCACGACGCATTTCGATGTTTCGTACCTGACTCGGCTCGGTAAGCAGGGAGCGAGTCTCGCGCAGGCGATCCTGCAGAACTGCGAGCGGGACTACACGACGCTGCAGCAGGAATTCGGCGGGCTCACGCCACAGCGGCTGCCGTTCGTGGTGCAGGTCACGGCAGACAATACCGGCGCGTCGCACTCGAGTTGCATGGGGACCGATATCGCGGTTGGCGGCAAATCCAGCGCGAACCTCGATTTCATTCGATCGCTGCTCGTTGCGGAGGCCGACGAAGTCTTCATGGCCAATTTCGCTCACGGGTGGGACTGCGGCGCGAGCAACGGTGAGGGCTTGTCGCGGGTACTCGCCAACGATATCTACAAGGGCGTGGAGCCTGTGAACTTCGTGTCGTCCGACGTATGGCTCAGCCTCAATCCCAGGCCGAACTTCGTCGATCAGACTGAGCCGACCGACACGGACTACAACTCGATTGGCTGTTCGGTCCTGTTTCTGAACTGGCTGCGATTTCAGTTGAACCGAACGTGGGCCGATATCATCGCAGCGGGCACGGGGACGCTCGCCGGGACGTACAAAAACCTGACCGGGAAGTCGACGGCGTGGTCCGATTTCAGTACGCTCATCAACGCCCATTTTCCGGTGGGGAAGAAGTACAAGACCGGCAACGACAACCCGTTTCCCTTGTAGCACGCTCTCAGGGCCGAGATCCACGACGAACCACGGATTCTGACGTTCGACGAGGACTTCAGTGCGTATCGCTGGAGCGGCAGAAACCATTCCAGATCCTGAGTTGATTTGGCTCGCCCGGTTCAAGGGCCTGTTCCCGTAGCGGCTGCGATCAGTCCCACATCGACATCGAACATGTTCCTGTTGGCGGGGTGGCTGCATCCACCGGATTCCGAAAAGCATCCCTCACTGTGGCGGAAGATCCCGCAACAGGTACATGGCCGATGACAGGTAGTAGTTTCGGGCGATGGCGTTGATCTGCCGCTCGCCGAGCTCAATAAGCGCCTGGCCTTTGATCCTCTTCGCGCTGATGTTTGCGCTGTCGTTCGCCAAGACGTAATCGGCAAGTTCCGCCGCCCATTTGAACTCGCGGGCAGCCAGCGCCTCGCGCCCACGTGCCAACACCTGGTCGGGACCACCAATCAGGCCGATCAGCTTTGCAGCGCGATCCTTCGCCGGAAGGGGAAACAGGGTGGTGGCGTTTCCGTCGAACCAGCCCACACGGTCCGCGTAGATCCCGCGCACGGTCCACTCAACGCCGCCGTAGAACTCCTGAAGGTACGGGTTCTCCGCGAGGTCGGCCGGAAGCTTGACGTGCACGACCAGTTCGTCGGGACGCTCGCCTTGTTTCATACCCTGAATCGTCTGGTCGAGGATGGACTTGATGCCGTCGCGGTACGCCGTGAGCGCGGCGCGCGCGGCTTGGCCGCCCAGCACGGGCCGCGTATGGCTCGGCACCACGAATTCCGGTCCCAGCCCGATCATCTTCTCCAGGCTGGCGATCCAATCTTCGGGAGAACGCGGCCGCGCACCGCGGATAGGGCTGATGTTCGGGAAGGCGCGCAGGAAGCCGTCTCCGGGCATCAAGACACGTTTCTCAGGCAGCCACACCGAGATGGCGTCCGCCGTCTCACCCGGTGTGTAGAGAATCTGCAATCGCACGCCGGCAATCGTCAGCAGCAGTTGGTCGCCACTGAACGTGCGCGTGGGAGGCAGGTACCCTTCCCGAGTCGGAGGCGTGACCCGCCCAACTTCCATTTGAACGCCCGCATTGATGTACATCGACTCGGGCAGCGCCATGCCGAACTGGTCGCCGCCATCGCGCCCGGCGCGGCCGATGTCAGGCACCGCCTCGACGAGCCGCTGATGACTAAGGATCTCAGGGCGATCCGTTCCGGCAAACACACGCGCCCCGCCGGTGTGGTCCGGGTGGGAGTGGGTGTAGATGATCGCACGCACCGGCGTGCGGAGGAGATCACTTAGCGCGCTCCTGATGGCGCGCGCGGCCACGGGGTCCGTTGCCGTGTCCACGATGATGGACCCTGTGTCGCCCTGAATCAGGATCACGTTGCTGGCCGAGTAACCTACGGCCACGTACACGCCGTCAGCGACCCGGATCACTTCCTTGCGGAACTCGTTCGAGTGCGCCCGTAGTTTCTCCCGTGCGGTGTAATCCTGGGCAGCCGCAGAGACGCACGAGGCGAAGAGCATCGTTACCGCCAGTGCCGATGTCCGACAAACCCAACCGTGCATCTGGTCCTCCGTTCGTGTGTCTTAACGACAAGACTTGAGGATAGCCTTCGAGTCGCGTCGAGTGAGTCCATTCCGGGCTCGTCGGAGTCGTCGCGCGCAATCCCGACGACGCGCGATTGCTGCGAGATGCGCCGGTTGTCCGCGCAAGCCCGCCCGGCTAGACGAGACGTGGCTATTCCGGATTCGCACCGAAGGCGAGCAGGCGGCCGTCACAGTCCTTCACGACGAATTCGCGAGAGTGCCAGGGCGTGTTGGCTAGGCCTCGCGTGAACTCGACGCCACGGGTGGCAAACTCGGCGTAGAGCGCGTCCGCGTCGTCAATGAGCAGATAGGCGTCGAGGAGTTCGTCGGCGTATTTGTCCGGATTCGCCGCAGGCGGTTCCGCTGACCGGAAGTGGATTCTGTGCTGGTCGCGCGCAACGATAGCGTAGACCGGCGGGTCCAGCCAGGTGCCGAGACAGTCGAAGCCAAGTTTGTCCCTGTAATAGGCGAGGGTCGCGGGGATGTCCGGGGTGAAGAACTGGGGCGCGATCTGGCGGATCATGGCGCTCAACATACCACGTGGCCATCGCCGTGCGTTTCGGATGGGTCGAGCGGTCTTCTCCGATGAGGCGCGCTGCCCGCGCGGAGGCTGGAGCGAGGCGATCGGCTCCTGTACCATTTGGCTGGTGCGTGTTCACTTGATCACCGCCGAGTCGCCCGAATCGCGTCGCCTCCGCCTGGGCCGTCTCATCCAGTTCCCGCAGCTCACTATGCCGCTGATCGCGGCGCTCACGCCTTCCGAACACGCGGTCTCACACACAGACGAAATCGTCGAGCCGGTGCGATTCGACGTACCAACAGATCTCGTGGCGATCACGGCCCCGACGCCGTCCGCTCGTCACGCCTACAGCCTTGCTCGAGAGTTCCGCCGTCGCGGCGTCCCCGTGGTGATTGGCGGTCCCCATGCGACGGCTCTCCCCGACGAGGCCGCGCGCCACGCCGACGCTGTGGCAGTGGGTGAGGCCGAGGACACGTGGCCGCGCATCCTCGATGACGTTCGTCGCGGGCGGTTCGCGCCTCTATACGTCTCGACGCGGCAGGCGTCTCTCGTCGGCATGCCGGCTCCGCGCTGGGACCTGATTCGGGGGCGCCGCTACGGGAAGTCGGTGACCATTGCAACACGAGGATGCCCCCACTGCTGCGAC
>Ga0182038_10001000_pt1 | contig 14701 bp, 10 predicted proteins | sample sta12Can44000108_FD_125976 | JGI IMG/M metagenome (GOLD analysis project Ga0182038, IMG submission 125976) | Lab enrichment of tropical soil microbial communities from Luquillo Experimental Forest, Puerto Rico - statanox.12C.anox.44.000.108 | ecosystem: Environmental > Terrestrial > Soil >...
CTCGATGCCGCGCTTGAGCGCGCCGCGATCGGCCCCGCGCGTCACTTGCACGTCGAGACCCAGCGCGTGCACGAACGTGGCGAAGAACGGAAAGAGCCCCTTCAGCTGGAACTCGTCCGTCATCGCGACCACCGGCCGCCCACGGCGCGCGCTCACCCGCGCCGCCACCGCCTCCACCAGCGCCTCGCGCTCGCGGAACGGGTCCGGGGCGAGGTCGGGCAGCTTGCGGCGCCGCGTCCCCTGGTCCCAGAGCGAGCAGCCGCCGCCCCACGTGAACCGCGCCTTCTCGCCCGCGACGACCGTGCTGAGTCGGTCGATGCGGCACTTGTTGCCGCCGCCGCCGCAGCCCTGGGTCGAGCCGCACACGAACTGATCCTTCTTCTCGACGCGCGCCTCGAGGAAACGCCGCCCGTCCACCGCCTGCAGCGACCCGAGCGGCAGCTCGTCCAGCGCGAGCAGCGCGATCCCGATCGCGCCCATGAGGCCCGGCTTCGGCGGGACGAGCACCTCGGCTCCGGTCTGGCGCGCCACCGCCGCCGCCAGCGCGTCGGAGGCGAAGGGCATCCCCTGGCAGAAGATCACCTCGCCGACGGAGCGGCTCCCCTTCACCCGGTTCAGGTAGTTCGCCACCACCGAGTCGTAGATGCCCGCCACGATGCGATCGCGCCCCACGCCCGAGGCGAGCGCCTCGTCGACGATCTCGGCCATGAACACCGAGCAGTGCTGGCCGAGCGCGACGCCGCCCTCCGCGGCGAGCGCCTCCTCGCCGAGCTGCGCCACGCTCTCGATGCCCTGGAACCGCTTGCCCTGCTCCTCGATGAACGACCCGGTCCCGGCGCTGCACGCCTCGTTCATGGCGGCGTCGACGACGCGCCCCTCGCTCAGCCGGATGTACTTCGCGTCCTGCCCGCCGATCTCGAAGATGGTGTCGACGCGGGGGTCGAGGGCGAGCGCCCCCGTCGCGTGGGCGGCGATCTCGTTGAGGACGTGGACCGCCTCGCGCCCGTACACGGTGGCGAGCAGCGACCCGACGATCTCGCGCCCGGAGCCGGTGGCCCCGAACCCGCGCACCCGGTGCAGCGCGGCCGGCGATTCGAGGAAGAGCCGCATGAGCTCCTGCGCCGCTCCGACCGGGGAGCCGTTGGTGCGCAGGTATCCCTCCCACAGCGGCGCCCGCGTGGCGGCGTCGAGCGCGACGGCCTTCGAGCCGGTCGAGCCGATGTCGAACCCCACCACCACGTCGCGAACGCCCTCCACCTCGACGGGCGGCGGCGCCGGCAGCCGCCGCACCCGGGCCCGCGAAGCGGAGAGCGACGGCAGCTTCTCGAGCGTCGTCTCGAGCGGCGGCGGGATGAGCTCCTCGAGCGGCGGCACGCGCCAGCCGGGGTGCTCGGCCGCGACGAGCGCACACCCGAGCGCCTCGAGGTAGAGCCCGTCCTCCGGATCGCCGGAGACGAGCTCCATCCCGTGCCGCTCGAGCCAGGCCCGGAAGTGCTCCCGGACGCGCCGCGCGCGCGCCACCCCTCCGGCGAGCCACACCCGGCTCGGTGAGAGGCTCGGCTTCACCAGCACCTCGACGTTCTCGCAGATGGCGTCGAGCAGGCCGGCCAGGATACGGTCCTTGCCCTCGCCCTTGTTCGCGAGGTGGGTCATGTCCGTCTTGAGGATGACCGGGCACCGGCCCGAGAGCGGCGCCGGCTGCGTGACCCCGGCCGCCAGCTCCGCCGCCTCGTCGACCCCGAGATCGAAGCGTTCGACGAGCTGGCGCAGGAAGTTGCCCGTGCCCTGCGCGCAGCGCGAGTTCTCGCGGAAGACCTGCTGGTCGCCGCCGCGCAGCTCCAGGACCGAGAACCCGTGGCTGCCGATCGAGACGACGGTGGCCGGAGCGTCGCCGTGCAGGAAGCGATGTGCCGACGCGACCGCCTGCTTCACCGGAACGTGCGCCAGCTGGACCTGGCGCCCGAGCCGACCCGTCACCGCCGCGCCACCGATTCCATCCCACGACCAGCCGGAGAGGACGTCCACCAGCCGTGGCCCCGGGTCCTTGTGATGCTCCACGCAGGCACGGCGCACGACCCGGCAGGCGGCGCGCTCGTGGACGACCTCCACGACCTTGAGCGTCTCAGCGCCCACGTCGATGCCGACGAAGCGAGCCATGTCCGTCCGCCCCTTCCCGCTCGGCGAGCGCGTCCCCGGCGCAGTGCACCCGCTCGGGTCGCTCAATCTCGCTTGGTTCAGTGAAGTCCTACCACACCACTGCTCAGCGGCAGTAGCGACCCACGACGTCGAACAGGTGCTCGATGTCGAGCGGCTTCTCGAGGTGGCCCGCGACGCCGAGTGCGGCGATGCGCTCCTCGAGCCCGGCCGCCGCGGAGACGATCACGACCGGGATGTCGGCGAGCTGCCTGTCCTCGATCTGCCGGTGCCGGAACTCGGCGCCGTCCATCACGGGCATGAACAGATCGAGCAGGATGAGCGACGGGCGCACGGCGCGCGCGCGCTCCAGGCCGTCGGCGCCGTTCCGCGCCGTCTGCACCTCGTACCCTTCCGTCTCGAGGATCTCCTGCAGCGTCTCCCGGATGTCGCGGTCGTCGTCGACGACGAGCACGGCGCACGAGCCCGCTCCAGCGCGCGAGCCGTCGGCTGGGGTGGCGGTGGGCATCATCAGGCGGGCTCCCTGCGGCGGTTTCCGAGCACGAAGTTGGAACCTTCCTGGGCTTTGAGATTACCCGGAACCCGGTCGACGCGCTGCTGGGACGACCAGAAACCCAGATCCGCGTGCGTCTCTCCGCACTTGCGGACACCCCCGTGATGGCGACCCCATCTGGCCGGTTACTTGATGGTCTTCGGATCGTCGCCCACCGCGAGCGTCAGCTCCGCGTAGGCGAGCTGCGCGTCCCGCGCCGCGGCGAGGCGGTCGGCACCGGCGCGCGCGCTCGCCAGGGCTGCCAGCAGCACCGCCCGCGCGTCGGTGAGACCCGCGTCGAACGAGCCCTCCGCCTGCGAGAGCCAGCGCCGCGCCGCGGCCTCCTCCTCGCGCAGTCGCGCGCCGCGCTCCTGGGCCGCGCGCAGCGTGGAGTGGGCCCGCGCCACCTCCAGCCTCGCCGCGCGCTCGACCGCCTCGAGCTCCGCCCTCGCCTTCTCGACTTCGGCCTCGCCCTGCCGGAGCTGCGCCGTCGAGCGCCAAGGATCGAGCGAGCCGCGCAGCGCGATCCCCAGCCCCGCCCACAGCCGGTTGTAGGGGTCCCACGCGAAGGGGTTCGTCTGCGCCGTGTTCGCGCCCGTCCAGTTGAGGTCGACGTAGCCCCACACGACCAGCTCCGGGTACGCCGCGCGCCGGCGGCCCAGCACCGTCGCCTCGCGCGCCGCCACCGTGTCGCGCGCCGCCGCCAGCTCCGGGCGCAGCGAGAGCGCCGCGTCGACGTAGCGCCCGAGCGGCGCGAGCTGCAGCGCCGGGGGCTCGAGCTGCGCCGCGGCGAAGGAGAAGGGCGCGTCGCTCGCGACGCCCGCCACCGCGCGACCCGCCTCGAGCGCCAGATCGCGCGCCGCGCTCACCTCGACCCGGCGCGCGGCGAGCTCGGCCCGCACCGTGTCGAGCTGAGCCAGGTCCTGCTTCGTGGCTTGCTTGGAACCCTCCGCCACGAGGCGATCCACCCGCTCGCGCGCGGCGGCGAGCTGGCGGTCGGTCTCGTCGAGCGAGACGAGGCCACGCCGCGCGAGCTGGTAGCCCCAGAAGATCTCGGCCGCGTCGCGCGCCGCGCGCGCCTTCGCCGCCTGAGCCGCGCCGCCGGAGGCCGAGACCGCGCGCTCCGCGGCGCGCTCGTAAGCGCCGACGCGCCCGAACGTGTAGACGGGCCAGGTGAGGTTCGCCCCGGCGTGCGTGTGGACGCCCACCCCGCCGAGCTGTCCGTTGCGCAGCCGCGAGGAGGGGTTCACGGCGTCGAGGTGGTCGGGGTCGTTCTGCAGCTGCGGGACGGGCTCCGCCAGGACGAGCCAGTCGAGGGTGGGCCGGTGTCCCGCGCGCGCTTCCGCCTCGAGCCCGCGCATTCGCGCGAGCTCGGCGGCCGCGGCGAGCACCCGCGGATCGGCCGCCTGCGCCACCTGCGTCAGCGCCTCGAGCGTCCACGCCTTCGACTCCGCCTCGCCCGCCGCCTGCGCCGTGGCGGGGACGGTGAGCGCGATCGCGAGCGCGAAAGCGGAGAACATCGGGGAGAGAACTACCGCGAACGGCGTGGGAAGACGAGCGAGACGATGAGCGTGGCTGGCGCGTGCGGCATACCCCTACCCGAACCCACACGGAGCGGCGCGTGCCCTCGGCCGGACCGGTCCGGACGAGGGCGCACCGCCTGGGCGAGCTTCGATCGGCGGGGCGGGCACACGCCGGCCACGCGCGGCGTGGGTCGAGCCCCGTTCGAAGAGGCCTACCCGACCTTGCTGGTCGCCGCCGAGGCCGCGATCGCCTCGGCGTAGCGGCGGAGCTGCTGGTGCACGTTCCGCTGCTGCTGGAACAGGTCCATGACCTGCTGGTGGCCGGGTACCGTCACGGGGCTCTTGAAGAAGAAGGACAGCCACTCCTGCGGGCCCTTCTCGCCGGCGCGGTGGGCGAGATCGCCGAGCAGCGCCAGGTCGAGGACGAGCGGCGCCGCCAGGATGGAGTCGCGGCACTGGAAGTTGACCTTGATGGCCATCCCGTAGCCGAGCCACCCCTTGATGTCGATGGCGTCCCACCCTTCCTTGTTGTCGCCGCGGGGCGGGTAGTAGTGGATCGTCACCTTGTGGTCGATGTCCTGGTAGAGTTCGGGGTACTTCTCCGCGCGCAGGATCGAGTCGAGCACGCCGAGCTTCGAGACCTCCTTCGTCTTGAAGCTCGCCTTGTCGTCGAGCACCTCGCCGTCGCGGTTGCCGAGGATGTTCGTGGAGAACCACCCCTCGAGCCCGAGCAGCCGCGCGTGCAGCATGGGGGCGAGGGTGGTCTTCATGAGCGTCTGCCCGGTCTTGAAATCCTTGCCGCCGGTGGGCACGCCCTCGCGCTCGGCCAGCTCGCGCAGCGCCGGGATGTCGGCGGAGAGGTTCGGCGCGCCGTTCAGGTAGGCGAGCCCGCACTTCAGCGCGGCGTAGGCGTAGATCATCGACGGCGCGATCGTGGGATCGCTCTTCTCGAGCCCTTCCTCGAACGCCTTCAGCGACTGGTGGGCGGGACCGACCTCGGCGAAGACCTCGGTCGAGCCGGTCCACACCATGACGCCGCGCGCGCAGCCGTTGCTCTGGAGGAAGCCGCGGATGTCGTCGCAGAGCGCCTCGGCCATCGCCTTCTTCGAGCCCGTCTTGACGTTCGGGCCGTCGAGGCGGCGCACCCAGCTCTTGTCGAAGACGGCCGGCATCGGCTTCACCGGCGCCAACACGTCCTCGAGCTGGTCGACGAGGTGGTGGTCGAGCACCCGGGCCCGGCGCGCCGCCTGGTAGACGTTGTCGGCGATGGGGTCCCAGCCGCCGAAGACGAGGTCCTCGAGCTGCGGCATCGGGACCACCTTCTGGATGGACGGGCCGAAGCTGCCGTCCTCCTCGAGGAGATAGCCGAGCTGCGTGAGCGAGCCGATGGGCTGCCCGAGCTTCCGCTTCACCGCCTCCACGCCGGCGATGGCTGTGGTCGCGACCGCGCCGAGTCCCGGCATGAGAACGGCCAGACGGTCCCCCTTGCGCTGGGGGCGGATGCTGAGCTTCGACATTTCCTGTTTCCTCGGTCTGTGGCGCGGACGCCGCGGGAGCGCGACGTCTCGGTGACGAGACGCGCGACCCCCATTAGACCCTCGGCGAGGGGCCGTCAACCCGGCAGGCGCCTTCCCCCGGCCCTGCGCTACCCCGCGCCGACTGGCACAGGGCGGAGCTCCGCCGCGGGCGCGTCCCGCACCGGCGAGCGCTCGAGCGCTTCCTGGCTGCTGAAGGGCTCCCCGCCGCCGGGGCGCTCGTACACGGGCGAGCGGTCGCGCATCTCCGCGCGGAGCACGCGGCCCTTCACGGTGTCGGCCAGCCCGGCCTCCAGGATCTGGAGCAGCCGCTGGCGCGCGTCGGGATCGTCGATCGGAGCCATGACCTCCACGCGGCTGTGGAAGTTCCGCGGCATCCAGTCGGCGGAAGAGATGTAGTACCGGGCGCGCTTCCCTTCGCCGAAGATGAAGATGCGGCTGTGCTCGAGGTATCCGTCCACCACCTGGTGGACGGAGATCCGCTCCGACACGCGGGGGACGCCGGGCCGGAGGCAGCAGATGCCGCGCACGAGCAGGTCCACCTTCACGCCCGCCTGGCTGGCGCGGTACAGCGCGCTGATCACCTCCCGGTCCACGAGCGAGTTCATCTTGGCGAGGATGCGCGCGGGACGGCCGGCGGCCGCCTCCGCCACCTCCTCGTCGATGCGCCGGAGGACGCGGTCCTTGAGCCCGTGCGGCGCCACCGCCAGCCGCTTGAAGGGCCACTGCGGCGTGACCCCCCGCGCCGCCAGCTCGCCGGTGGTGTTGGCGGTCAGCATGTTGAAGACCTGCGCCACCTCCTCGGCGATCTCGGGTCGGGCGGTGAGCAGGGACACGTCGGTGTACAGCCGGGCCGTCACGGGGTTGTAGTTCCCGGTGCCGATGTGCACGTACCGGCGTGGCACCCCGTCCTCGACCCGGACCACCAGCGAGATCTTGCAGTGCGTCTTCTTCGCGTCGTAGCCGTAGACGACGCTCGCGCCGGCGTCCTTGAGCGCGTTCACCGAGTGGATGTTGATGTCCTCGTCGAGGCGGGCGCGGATCTCGAGGAAGACGGCCGCCTCCACCTCCTTGCCGCGCTCGGCGGCGCGCTGCAGCGCCTGCACGAACGGGCTCAGCTTCCCGGTCCGGTAGAGCACCTGCTTGATGACCTGGACGTTCGGGTCGTCGGCCGCGCTCTCGATGAAGTGGACGATCGGATCGAAGGAGTCGTACGGGTGGTGCAGGAGGAAGTCGCGCCGGGCGATGGCCTCGAAGATGGAGCCCTCCGCGAGCTCCGGAGGAACGTAGCCGCTCGGCGGCCGGCCCGGGCGGCGCCGCTCCGGCTCCGGGTCGGGCAGCTGGGGCATGTCCTGCAGCTGGAGCGGTCCCTCGACCGGGTAGATGTCCTGTCCCTCCAGGTCGAGCTCCCGCGCCAGCTCGGCGATGAGGTCCTTGGGGGCGTCCGCCTCCACCTCGAGCCGCACCGCCGCGCCGCGGTCGCGCCGGCGCACGCGGTCCGACACGAGCGCGAGGAGCTCGCCGCCCTCCTCCTCGTCGAACTCGAGGTCCCAGTTGCGCGTGACGCGGAACGCGAACGTGCGCAGCTTCGCGCTCGTGAAGAAGAGCTCGCTCACGTGCTCGCGGACGAGGTCCTCGACCAGCACGAAGGTGCGCCCGTCACCCGTCGCGACGAGCCGCTGCAGCGCGCCGTGGATGCCCACCACCGCCAGCGTGCCTGCCCCGCCGCGGCGGCGCCGCTCGGCGGCGCGCGGGAGCTGCACCGCCAGCGCGATGGCCTTGTTGCGCAGCCGCGGGAAGGGGTGGCTGCGGTCCTTCGCGAGCGGCGTGAGCAGCGGCAGGACCCGCTCCTGGAACCAGCGCCGCGCCGCCGCCCCCTGCTCGGGGGTGAGATCGCTCGGGCGCACGATCCGGACCCCCGCCCGCTCGAGCTGGGGGCGCAGGACCTCGCGCCAGAGCCGGTACTGGTCCTCCACCATGCGGTGGGCGCGGGCGCTCACGTACCGGACCTGCTCGGTCGCGTCGAGCCCGTCGGGCGAGCGCCGCGACGGCTCGCCTTCCTCCTGCTCGGAGCGGATCTGGCTCTTCAGGCCGGCCACCCGGACCATGAAGAACTCGTCGAGGTTCGAGGAGACGATGCCGAGGAACTTGAGCTGGTCCGCGAGCGGGAGAGACGGGTCGGCGGCCTCGTCGAGGACGCGCTGGTTGAACTCGAGCCAGGAGAGCTCGCGGTTGATGTAGAGCTCGCCGCCGACCGCCTCGCGCTGGGCAGCTTCGGCGCCGGCTGCGGCGGGCAGTTCTGCCGTCGGGTCGGGCTGAGCGGTGGCCATGGGGTGCCCCTTTCCGGGCTGAGGAGGAGATCCTAGCGCGACTTCGGCGGCATGGCCCCACCGCGCTGGCGCCATGGACGCGGCACAACCGCAGCCTTCACGGCCGCTATGGCCTCGGAAAGACGGGCGCTTCCTTGAGCTCCTCGCGTACAATTCCTCCGGGGTACGGGGCGCGGCGACCACCGCTCCAAGGTGGCACGCGGAGGAGGAGGCTTGCGGCGTTCTGAGCGCGCGCCCGTGCTGGGCGCCATCGACGTGGGCACGAACGCGGTGCGCCTGGAGCTGGCGCGCCCGCTGCGCGACGGCTCGCTCGAGACCCTTCACCAGGAGCGGGATCCCGTCCGGCCGGGCGAGGGCGTCTTCGCCACGGGATCGATCCCTCGGCCGGTGGCCGACCGCCTCCTGTCGACGCTTCGCCGGTACGCGGCGCTGTGCCGGCGCGACGCGACGCGCGTGAGGGCCGTGGCGACGAGCGCCATCCGGGAGGCGCGCAACGGCGCCGAGGTCGTCCGGCGCGCGCGCGAGGAAGCCGGTCTCGAGCTCGAGGTGGTCTCGGGCCGCGAGGAGGCGCGCCTCGTCTGTCTGGGCGTCCTCCACGGCAAACCGCGAGGCGCGCGCTCGCTCGTCATCGACATCGGCGGCGGCTCGACCGAGGTGGCGACGGCGCTCGGCGAGGAGCCTACGGCGCTGTACAGCGTCGGGCTCGGGGCGGTGCGGCTCACCGAGACCTTCGGGATCGCCGGCAAGGTGACGCCGGCGCGGCTGGCGCTCGTGCGAAGCTATGCGGCCGAGGCTTTTCGCGAAGGCCTGCCGCAGCGGTTCTCGCACCCGGCGGTCGCCCTCGGCTGCAGCGGCACGATCAACGCGGTGGTGGGGTTCGCCGCCGAGAAGGGACGCAGCGCCAGCCGCAAGGACATCGGGCGGGCGGTCGAGGAGCTGGCGAGGATGGGGGTCGAGGAGCGGCGCAGGCACTTCGAGCCGCGCCGGGCGGAGGTGATCGTCGCCGGGGCGGTCACCCTCGAGGCGGCCGTGAAGCACCTGGGTCTCGAGGCGGTGACGAGCGTCGATACCGGGCTCCGCAACGGGATCCTGGTCGACCTCATGCGCCGGGAGGCGAAGCACCCCGATGACCGCTCGGCGGCGGAGTCGGCGCTCTCGGTGGGACGTCGCTTCGGCTTCGACGAGCGGCACGCGGTCCATGTGGGCGCGCTGGCGGTGACGCTGTTCGAGGACCTGGCGACGCTGCACGGGCTGCCCGCGTCGGCGCGGCGCCTGCTCGAGGCGGCGGCGCTGCTCCACGACGTGGGCGTCGCCATCGCCTTCCACAAGCACCACAAGCACACCTTCTACCTCGTGGCGAACTCCGACATGGCGGGCTTCTCCGACCGGGAGCGCGAGCTCGTGGCGACCGTGGCGCGCTACCATCGGCGCTCGCTCCCGGACTGAAAGCGCGCCGATCTGGGCCACCTGTCGACGTCCGAGCTCACCACCGTTCGCAAGCTCGCGGCGCTGCTCCGGGTCGCGAACGCGCTCGACGCCTCCCACCAGCAGCCAGTCCGGGCCCTGCGCGCCGAGATCCGCGGCCGCGCCGTCGCGCTCCAGCTGCGCCTGCGCGGCCCGGCCGACCTCGAGGTCTGGGACGCCGCCCGGGAGTCGCAGCTCTTCCGCGAGGTGTTCCGCAAGCGCGTGGAGGTCTCCGCGCGGCGCAGCTGACCGGCCGGTGTGCGACCGCAGCACATGTAGGCGTGTGCCGACACCGCAGCCCCCGCCGTCCTCTCGACGGACGGGGCAGAAAGGGGCGGCGCGCCCGGCGGCTGGGGATGCTCTCCCCGGGCGAGGCGGAGGGCTGGCGAAAAAGCGCCGTGATCGCGTGCCCCGCCGCCGGCACGTGCCTTGCGAAAGGGACGAGGCAACGCGCGGGCGCTCGAGCCCGCCTGGAACCCGAGGAGCTACACCATGAAGAAGATCCTGAGCGCCATCGTCGCCGTCGCCTTCGTCGCCGCCGCCGCCCCGGCCTTCGCCGAGGAGCCGGCTGCCGCCGCTCCGGCCGCTGCTCCGGCCGCCGCTGCCCCCGCCGCCGAGGCGAAGCCGGCCGCGAAGGCCGAGAAGAAGGCCAAGAAGTCGAAGAAGGCCCCGAAGAAGGCCGCCGAGAAGACCGAGGCCGCGAAGTAACTAGCCTCACCGCTTCATTGCAGGTTCGAGGGGCCGGCGCCGCGAGGCGACCGGCCTCTCGCTTTTTCCGCGGGACCGCTCGCCGGCACCGCCGAACAGGGTTCGCCAGTGCGGCGAAGGCGCCCCGACGGCATTGCCGAAGGCTCCCCGCAGACGGATCGTGATCTCGCCGCCGAGAGAGGAACGGGGAGATGACTCACGCCACGACGTGGAGCGATCGCGCGAAGGACGCCGCGCTGATACCGGCGCGCTTCGCGCTCGGCTCGACGATGCTGTACCACGGGACCGCGAAGCTCCGCGGCGAGGGCCCGCAGCAGACGGGCCAGATGTTCGAGGGGCTCGGACTCAAGCCGGGGAAGGCGCTCGCGATCGCCACCGGTCTGGCGGAGACGTTCGCCGGCGCGGCCGCCGTGCTCGGGATCGCGACCCGCCCTGCCGCGCTCGCCGTCCTCGTCACGCAGGCGATGGCGATCTCGAAGGTGCACGCGCCGCGGGGCTTCGACGTCATGAAGGGCGGCATGGAGTTCAACCTCGCGCTGATCGCCATCGCGGCCGGCCTGCTCCTCGCCGGGCCGGGGCGCATCTCCGCCCACGAGCTGCTCGAGCACGGGGTCGAGGGCCGCGGCGCGCGGGGCCTGTGGCGCAAGGCGAGGCCGAGCGGCCTCTCGCGCGCGGTTCGCCTCCTGGCGTGACGGGGCGTCAACCCACGCCGGCTGCGCCGGCGCGGGCGGCTCGCCCCCTCCCCGCCTGCGGCGGGACCCCTCCCCCCTGGGATCCCGGTGAAATAGGCGCGGCCCTCCCGCGTTCTACCGCAGGCAAGCGATCTCCATGTCGACCGCCCACCTCTTCGCCGACATCGTCCTCGCGCCCGAGCGCGGCCTCGCCGCTGCGGCCGAGCGGAGGAGCTTGCTCCCGGCGCTCCTCGCCGCCACCGCCGCCGCGCTGCTCGCCGCGGCGGTGCTGGCGCCGCGCGTCGACTACCAGCGCACGGTCGAGGAGCAGCTCGAGCAGCACCCGGAGGCCGCGGCCCAGATGTCGCCGCACGACCGTGAGGTGGCGCTCGCACAGGCGCAGAAGCTGGGCGGCGTCAGCACGTATGCGCAGGGCGCGCTCGGGCCGGTCCTGCGCACGCTCGCCATCGCGTTCTGCCTGTTCGTCGCGTTCCGCGTGGCGAACCGCCCCGTGCCGTTCGCGCCCACCTTCTCGGTGGCGGCGTGGGCGACGCTCCCGCTCGCGCTGAAGGACCTCCTCTCCATCCCCGCGGTGTGGCGGATGCAGGCGGTGTCGGTCCAGGAGGCGGAGCGCGCGCTCCCGTCTTCGCTCGCCGCGCTGCTCCCGGAAGGCGCGCGCCCGCAGCTCGCCGCGGCCGCCGGCGCCGTCGAGCTGTTCGCGCTCTGGTCGCTCGTCCTCGTCGCGCTCGGCATGGCGCACGTGGCCCAGGTCGACCGGCGGCGGAGCTTCACGATCGTCGCCGTGCTGTGGGTGTCGTTCGTGCTCCTGCAGCGGGTCGCCGCGCCGGGTCTCGCCGGCGGTCGCTAGCCTCCCATCGCCTCCATGCACCTCCTCCTCGCCGCGCTGCTCGCAGCCGCCCCGGGCGCCTCGCTCACGCTCGACGACGCGCTCGCCGAAGCGGCCCGGAAGAACCTCGACGTGGAGCTGTCGCGCGCGCAGGCGCTCTCGGCCGGCGTGGACACCTACGCGTCGTACGCGGGCGTCCTGCCCCGCCTGGATCTTTCGGCCAGCTTCGGCCACGACTTCTCCGGCGGGCGGAGCCTCGTGACCGCCTTCCCCACCGGGCTCGATGCGACGGGCACCCCCATCTTCGAGCAACAGGCCGTCTCGATCCCCGCCAACGACGCGGCCGACTACGCGCTCGGGCTCACCCTGCAGCTGCCGCTCTTCGACGGCGGCCGGAACTGGAACACGATCGCCCGGGCGAGGGTGGCGCAGCGCGCCGCCGAACGGTCGCTGGACGAGACGACGCTCGGCGTCGCGTACGAGGTCACGCGGCGCTTCTACGAGGTGGTGAAGGCGCAGGAGAGCCTGCGCGTGCTCCAGGAGACGGTGGCGCGCTCGGAGGAGTTCCTGCGACGCTCGGAGGCGCTCTTCGAGGCCGCCCGGGCCAGCCGGCTCGACGTGCTCACCGCGCGCGGTAACCTCGGCGCGGACCGCATCTCGGTCGAGCAGGGCGCCGCGCGGCTCGAGCAGGCGCGGGCCGACCTGGCGGTCGTCCTCGGGCGCGACGCGGTGGAGCCCATCGCGGTGGTCGCGCCGGCGGCGCTGGACGCTCCGGCGCCGGCCGCCGCCGGGGAGCCGCCGGATCCGGCGGCGCTGCTCGCGACGGCGCGCCGCGCGCGGCCGCAGCTCCTCGCGCAGGCCGAGAACGTCCGCGCCTCGGAGCTGTCGCAGGACATCGCGACCGGCGCCTGGTACCCCAGCGTCAGCGCGCAGGCCACCTACAACCGCCAGGGGCCGTCGCTCGCCGGGGGCACGGACGGCGTGTACGGCGATCCCTCCCGCCAGTACGCCTCCACCGCCGCCATCCTCGTGCAGTGGAACCTCTTCAACGGGCGGCAGACGGTCGCGGACGAGCAGCGCGCCGCGCTCGCCACCCGCCGCGCCCGCGCGCAGGCGGCGCAGGCCGAGCAGAACGTGTCGAACGAGATCGCCCGCGCCCGCTCGAACCTGGTCGCGTCCCGCCACGCCACCGCGATCGCGCGCGAGAACCTGGCCGCCGCCGACCAGGGCGTCGCCGTCGCGCGCGACCGGCTCGCGGCGGGCGTGGCCAACCAGCTCGAGGTGCGCGACGCGAGCCTGAAGCTCACGCAGGCGAAGCTCACGCTGGTGCAGGCGCGCGTGGACGAGGTCGTCGCGCTCGCCGATCTGAACCGCGCCGTCGGCGGCGCGCTCGCACCGTGAAAGGCGGCGCATGACCCCTCCCCACGAACGCGAACCGCTCGCCCTCGAGCTCCAGCCCGAGCCCGGGACCGAGGGACGCGCCGGCGCGCCCGCCCCGGCCGCGCGGCCGCCGCCCGCCCGCCGCGCGCCGCCGCTCTCCTGGCCGCGCCGGCTCCTCGTGGCGGGCCTGCTCGCCGCGGTCTTGGGGGTGACGGCGCTCTCGCTCCGCCCGCGGCCCGAACCGCCCATCGTGGCGCAGATCGCGACGGCGCAGCGGAGCGCCATCACCCGCAAGGTGACCGCGGCCGGGAAGCTCGAGGCGGCCACCACCGTGAAGGTATCGTCCAACATCTCGGGCGACCTGCTCGAGCTGCCCGTGAAGGAGGGCGATCGCGTCCGCAAGGGGCAGCTCCTGGCGCGCATCGACGCCCGCCGCTTCGCCGCCCAGGTGAAGCAGCAGGAGGCGCTCCGCGCCGGCGCCTCGGCCGATCTCGCGGCCGAGCGCGTCCTCATCGCGCGCCTCGAGCAGGACCTGGCGCGCGTGAAGGGCCTCGCCCAGCGCGGGGACGCGAGCCAGGCCGAGCTCGACCGCGCGCTCGCCGATCTCCGCGCCGAGCAGGCCAAGGCGCAGGCCGCCGCCGAGCGCATCGCGCAGGCGGACGCGTCGCTGGCGGACGCGCGCCACCTCCTCTCGTTCGCGACGATCTACGCGCCTATCGACGGGATCGTGGTCACGCGCGCCAAGCAGGTGGGCGAGCGCGTGCGCGGGTCCGACTTCAACGAGGACCCCATCGTCACCATCGCCACCCTCTCGGCCATGGAGGCGAAGGTGGAGGTGGGCGAGCACGAGGTGGTCTTCCTCCACGACGGCGATCCGGCCGAGGTCGAGATCGACGCCTTCCCGGACCGGAAGTTCCCGGCCCAGGTCATCGAGGTGGCGAAGAACGCGCTCGTGAAGAACGCGGGCACGGAGGCGGAGGTGACCACCTTCCCGGTCCGGCTGGCGCTCACCGCCGCAGCCGTGGGATCGCTCCCCGGCATGAGCTGCGAGGCGACCATCTCCACCGAGACGCACCAGGACGCGGTGGTGGTGCCGATCCAGGCGGTCACGGTGCGAGCCGAGAAGGACCTCGCCTCTCCCGGCGCAGTCCCTGTGGCCGATCCGCGGGTGGCCGCCGCTCCGGCGAGGCCCCGTCGCGAGGCGCTCAAGAAGGTCGTGTTCGTGGTGGGGGGTGGGGTGGCGAAGGCGCGGCCGGTCGAGACCGGGCTCGCCGACGAGAGCGCGATCGAGATCGTCTCCGGGCTGAAGGCGGGAGAGCGGATCGTCGAGGGACCCTACAAGGCGCTGTCGCGCGAGCTCAGGACCGGGAAGCCGGTGAAGGAGGAGAAGCCGGACGGGGGCGCGACGTGATCTCCCCCGACGCGCCCGCCCTGGACGTCGAGGGCCTCACCCGCGTCTATCAGGTCGGCGGCGAGGAGGTGCGCGCGCTCGATGGCGTCTCGTTCACGGTCCGCCGCGGCGAGTGGCTCGCCATCGTCGGCCAGTCGGGGTCGGGC
>Ga0182038_10001012_pt1 | contig 14647 bp, 19 predicted proteins | sample sta12Can44000108_FD_125976 | JGI IMG/M metagenome (GOLD analysis project Ga0182038, IMG submission 125976) | Lab enrichment of tropical soil microbial communities from Luquillo Experimental Forest, Puerto Rico - statanox.12C.anox.44.000.108 | ecosystem: Environmental > Terrestrial > Soil >...
CCTAGTTCCGGCTGACGTCGATTGGGTGGGTAGCGAGCAATGAAAGCGGCAGCGGCTGCCGTCGTAGGATCTGCCCCCACAGGTCGGCTCTCGGCCCGACCATAACGTCGGATGGCAACGCCGACAACACAATCCAGTCGTCGCGCTCAATCTCGCCTTCAAGCTGACCGATGGTCCAGCCCGAGTATCCGGCGAAGATTCGCACCCCCTCGACCAGCGGCGCGATCAGGTCGGGCTCGGCGTCCAGATCGACCATCGCGATCCGGCCGGCCACGTGCCGCAAGCCGGGCGCGCTTTCCGAATCGGCGCCGACCCGCAAGGTCGCCAAACACAGGGCCGCGTCGCGCTTGACCGGCCCGCCGATGAACATGGTCTTGGGCTTGGCCGCCAATTTGGCCCACTGGGGCAACACGTTGTACACCGCGGTCTCGCTGGCCCGGTTGAGCACCACGCCCAAGGTGCCGCCATCGTTGTGCTCCACGATGTAGATCACGCTGCGCCGAAACGTCGGTTCGAGGAGATCCGTGTTGGCGAGCAGCAATGTACCCGCACGCACCCGCTGTGCAGCGGGTGCGACATAGTCCTCTGGATCCTCCGGTGGCGGCACCAGAACATCATCGCACCTCCGCCTCGCCGTCCGGGAGAATCGAGCGCGGCCGCCGAATATTTGTAATGTTGGTGCAGCGGCGTCGACCGCGGCGATCCTGCCAAGCCCCCTCGCGGAAGTCGGTTGTGTGATTCAATCCCGGATGCACTCACGCGCACCCGCCGACTTGTGGCGGTCGGTGCGCAGTTTGCCCGATTTCTGGCGACTGCTGCAGGTGCGCATGGCGAGTCAGTTCGGTGACGGTCTCTTTCAGGCGACGCTGGCCGGAGCGCTGCTGTTCAACCCGGATCGAGCAGCGGACCCCATGGCGATCGCGCGCGCGTTTGCGGTGCTGTTCTTGCCCTACTCGCTGCTGGGACCGTTCGCGGGGGCGTTGATGGACCGTTGGGATCGGCGGCTGGTGCTCGTCGGCGCCACCGTCGGCCGCCTGATTCTGATCGCCGCGATCGGCACCATCCTGGCTGTCGGCGCCGGCGACGTGCCGCTGCTGATCGGAGCGCTGTTGGCCAACGGCCTAGCGAGGTTTGTCGTGTCCGGGCTGTCGGCGTCCCTGCCCCACGTGGTGCCGCGCGAACAGGTGGTGACGATGAACTCGGTAGCCATCGCGTCCGGCGCCATCGCGGCCTTCCTGGGGGCCAACTTCATGCTCGTACCTCGTTTCTTCGTCGGCGCCGGCGATGGGGGCGCCTCGGTGATCGTCTTCATCACGATCATTCCGATATCGATCGCGTTGCTGCTGTCGTTCCGATTCGGCTCCCGCGTCCTGGGCCCGGACGACACCCGGCGGGCGATCCACGGATCCGCCGTATATGCGGTGATCACCGGCTGGCTGCACGGCGCGCGCACGGTAGCGCAGCGCCCAACGGTGGCCGCCACCTTGTCCGGCTTGGCCGCGCATCGGATGGTGGTCGGGGTCAATTCGCTGGTCATGCTGGTGCTCGTCCATCACCTGCCCGTACCGGCCGCCGGGGGTTTGGGTATCGCGTTGCTGTTCTTCGCCGCTGCCGGTCTCGGAGGTTTCCTGGCCAACGTGTTGACGCCGTCCATGGTGCGCCGGTGGGGGCGCTACGCCACCGCGAATGGGGCGTTGACCGTGGCCGCGATCATCCAGATCCCCGGCGCCGGCCTGCGGCTTCCGGTGATGGTGGTGTGCGGCTTTTTGCTCGGGGTGGCCGGTCAAATGGTCAAGCTGTGCGCCGACTCGGCGATCCAGATGGACGTCGACGACGCTCTTCGCGGACACGTGTTCGCCGTCCAGGATGCCCTGTTCTGGGTCGCCTTCATCGTCTCGATCACGGTGGCAGCGGCTTTCATCCCTGATGACGGGCGCGCGCCGATGTTCGTGCTGTTCGGGTCGGTGCTCTACCTAATCGGGCTCGCCACGCACAGCATCCTCGGCAGGCGCGGCCAGCCGGTGAACAATCGCTAAGGTACTTACGTGATTTCCCCGACGGGATGCCGGAGGCGATGATGGCCGGTCCTGGACCGATCGTCGCCGACCTGAGTGCCGAAAGCGACGACCTCGACGCGCTGGTCGCCCCGCTGCCGGCGCACCGCTGGGCCGAGCCGACGCCCGCGGCCGGCTGGACCATCGCCCACCAGATCGGGCATCTGTTGTGGACCGACCGGGTGGCCCTGACCGCGGTCACCGACGACGCTGGGTTTGCTGCTTTGCTGGAGGCCGCTCAAGCCGACCCGATTGGCTTCGTCGACGCGGGTGCCGACGAACAGGCGGCCCTGGCGCCGGCCGAGCTGCTCACCGACTGGCGCGTGACCCGCCGGCGGCTGCACGAGACGCTGCTGACGGTGCCCGACGGCCGCAAACTGCCGTGGTTCGGGCCACCGATGAGCGCGACGTCGATGGCCACCGCCCGGTTGATGGAGACATGGGCGCATGGACTTGACGTCGCCGATGCGCTTGGCGTCAAACGGCCCGCCACCGAGCGACTCAGGTCGATCGCGCACATCGGGGTGCGGACCCGCGATTACGCCTTCGTCATCAACGGTCTGGCCCCGCCGGCGGAACCGTTCCTGGTCGAGCTGCGCGGGCCCGGCGGCGAAACCTGGACCTGGGGACCGCCGGACGCCGCGCAGCGAGTCACCGGCTCCGCCCAGGACTTCTGTTTCCTGGTAACCCAGCGGCGCCCACTAAGCGCTCTCGACGTCGCAGCACACGGTCCGGATGCGCAGCGCTGGCTGCAGATCGCTCAAGCGTTTGCGGGCCCCCCGGGCCCCGGTCGATGAGCGCGGGTTAGCGGACTAGAGGTCGTCCGTTGGCCCACTGAGCTTCTGGAACCAGGCCAGGTGATAGTTCGCCGAAAGGGAGTCTCCGGTAACGGCGGCTTCGGTGGCGGCCAACAGCAGGCAGTTGAGCAGAAGCGCTGGATTCAGGTTCGGAAACTGGGTCAGCAGCTGATAACGCGCGGTGTCGAGGTGGACCCGCAGCAAGTCGATCTCCTCTTCGGCGACGCCAGTTCCCGCGGCGGCCGCCCTGGCCAACGTGTACACCATCCGCGGCAATCCGTCGCGCCAGTGGGTGGCCTGGCTTAACTCCCATCCCAGGTCTTCAGCGGCGGGCAGGTCCCGCGGCTCCGCCGAGGCCTTCGTCTCGGCGAAGTCATCCAGCCGGCCAAGGGAATCTCCCGGGGCATAAGTCACCGTGCGCTCATTCTCGCCGACCAGCGCGGCGATTTTGCCGGTGCGTCGGTCGGGTTCCAACAACCGCACGCCCGCCGGAAGGGTGATGCCGGGTGGTATCCAACCGTGCGCGAGGTCGGTGACCAATACCGCGGTGCCGTCGGAGCGGTCGCCGACGGCCCAATTCAGTCGTGGTTCTTGATGCACCACGAACGCGAGGAGCCGCTGCAACCGCTCGTCGTCGGATTCGCTTGTGACCGTGGGTTCGCTGGCCTCGCGTGTGGGGGTCTCCTCGTCAACGTCTACGTCGTCAGCGGCTCGATGCCGGCCTTCCACAGCCTCGGGTTCGTCCCCTTGGTCAATTGCCGGGCCGGCCACCGCATCAGCCACCGGCACATTGTTGCGTTCCTTCTCGATGGCTGCTTGTTCCTCGTCCGCGACGGCGGGAGCGGCTGGCGCCACGCCGATATCGGGCCAACCGGCCCCGGTCTTGACCGTGTGCAAACTGCGAATCGTCGACTCGACTCGTCGCACCGCGCGGGCGCGGGCCTCATCGATCACCCGCGCCTCTTCCGCCCGCCGGGCAAGATCGGGCATTCCCGCTCGCTTGATGATCTTGAGCTGGTCGTTGGCGCTGGTGGTGATCCGCTGCAGGTCGGCCTTCAGATACTCTGCGAGAGTGGTGCTTTCGGCGGTAGCTGTCGTCAGTTCGGCAGGCCAAAGCCCGCCTGTCACCCAAGGGGTGCAATCGACGGGAGAGCTAAAGGCCGGAATCGCCAGTGATTCGCGGGTAGCTCTCCGGAGACGCTGGCGCGCCGTTATTCGACCGAAAATAGCCACTGGCTAAGCGTACCGGGATCCAACGGGTGGTCTATTCAGTCGGTGAATTGTGCAGCTGCGACCGCCTGGGTAGCGTGGAGCCATGGCTGATTCTGCGCTGCAGCAGCAACTCGATGAAGTGCGCGTCCTGCTGGCGCGTGCGCGAGAGTTGTTCGGCCCCAATCCCGTAGAGCCGCCCACGGATATCACGCCGGATCCCGATGCCGCAAAGACCTGGCTACTCTAGGCCGTCAGCGTGTTGAAGTCCGGTTAAAGCCGCTCAGTTGGCGCGGTCGCGGCGTCGCAGTTTGTGCGCCAGCAGCTTTTCAATGGCCGCATCAAGATCGTGAGGGGTCGGAACCTCCGCCGACGGTGTGTGTCCGGCCGCCACGATCTCGTCGCGAACTTCCAGTAACGCCTTGAGGCAAGACACGTCGGCCGTCAACAGGATGCCCTGCGCCAGGATCTCCGCGTCGGTTTCCATCGCCTCTTCGCTCAGCGCGACGCTGTGCATATATCCGCCGCGGCACGAGCGGACGAGGATGTGTCCACTCGGGTGAACAGTGTCGAAGGCGGGATTGGCGTCCGTCATGGACCGCCGTCAACGATGCCGCCGAATTTTCGCGCCGCGTCTTCGTCGTGCTGTTCCCACATCGTCGCCGACACACTTAGTTTTTCGGCCATGTCGGCGTGGTCGTCGGCTTGTTGTTCGTAGCACTGGCGCCTGAGCTCGAGCAGTTCGCGTCCGGCATCGCGAAGTTCGCTGAAGATGGGCCCCAGCGACTCCAGGCTCTCTTGGATCGCCGCATGCGACGACGGAACGGTGCGCAGGTAGTCGGAGGTCTCCTGGTGATGCGCAGCGGCTTCGCGTAAGTGCGCGGGCACCACACGGATCGAATCTGCCATCTGCTGTCTCCTATTCGTGCGCCGACGGGTCGGGCCGGCGAATTCTCTATTGTCGTATGGTCGACGTGGCCGCCGGCCGGGTGGGTGTCGGTGCCTGGGGCTCAGCCGGCGCAGTCGCCGCTGGTGGATGCTCCCAGCCTAGAAAGTTGGGTCCCCCCACGGTGGCGAGGTGTTGAATCTGGCCATCGAGAAGGGCCTTTTCGTGGCCCAGTGCAAGGGAGTGACGATCGGTGAAGACACCTACGTCTCCAGGTATTACTTGCCGCGGGTCGATTGGGTTGGTGACGGCGGTTCCCGGTGGGGGAATGGCAATACCCTGCTGATGGAACGCATCTGCGATCGGCGCTCCGGCCACCGCGGCTTGGATGACCGCAGCAAGTTGTGGGCTTGCCGCCGTCACCGTTTCGCCGTCGGGCAGGGTCACCGTTGTCGGGCCCGGTGATTCGCGCTTGTCCGCCGAGGTGTCCTCGCCGTGCTTCTCATTGCCAGGTTCGTGTGACGAGCCGTGATCGCTCGGGTCCACGTCATGGGATCCCAGCGGCGCTTCGTCGTCCGGCTCCCGCAGTGCCGGATCGGTTCGGCCGCCGTCCTGCAGCCAGGGCAGCGGCAAGCCACCGGGCATGCCCCAACCGGCCGCGGAACCCGGGGCTGCGCCCAGCCCCGGCATAGGCCCCGCGCTGAAGTTGGGAATGGTTGGCATCGCCGGCGCCATCGGCATCGCCGCGGGCGTGGCGCCCTGCGCGGGGCCCTGCCCCAGTGAGTCCCCGGCCAGCAGGCCGGGATCGTCCGCGAACATCGGATCCAGCAACGGATCCCACCCGGTGTCGGTATCGGCAACCGGGACGGCCGCTGTCGACGGGTGGCCTCCGGGATCGTTCGGTCCGCCCTTGGAGGCGTCGTACAGCGATGTCCATGCGGCCATCAGCGCTGATTTCGAGGTGTCATCCAAACTCGCGTTCAGGACTACCGCGCGAATGTCCTTGAGTTTGCCGATGAGAAACCGTTGGAAATCACGCGCTCCTGCCGGAGTGTCGAGGTCCGACCGCGTCAAAACAGCGGCTTCGGTCTCCCGCTGCAGATTGGTAAGCGCTTCCCTGCCGTCGACGGCCTTCAGGTGTGCGTTCAGGATGGCCGAAATCACTTGCATATCGAGCTGCGAGCTTGCCGAATTTTGGTGTGCCAGAGCGGCTTCCGCGTCTGCCATCGCCTCGGCAGCGCCGCCCTCCCCGCGCTCCGAAGGCACCTCGGGTATGCCCGGTGTCGGTTTGCCGGCCGGGCCGCCTGGGGTCCCGGCACCGAACAGGTCCGAATGTTGTTGTCGGATCTTGCGCAGGACCGCCTCGAGTTGTTCGCGCCGTGACGTTGGCGTGATTACGGCGGTCACCTCGTTCGGCGCCAAACCCGCCTGCCACGCATTCGGGTCGCCGGTGCGGTCGCGGACATATTTGACCGTCGAAAGCAGCTGTTCATACACAGACATCGTCTAGGCCGACAGCGCTGCGCCCCGGCGCGGGCCCCGCCGCGGGATGTGTCGCGACCCCTCCATGCCGGGCGACAGTACCCAGGCATGTTCCCGCCGACAATTCACCCCGAGGCGCCTGTGAACGAAAGGCCCACGTGGGTCCGACTAGCCCGCACGTACGGCGTACTGCGCGCGCAAACCATCCAGCGCAGCCCGTTTCGCGCGATCGAGCTCGCGAACGTCCGCCACGACTGCCGCTATCTCGCGTTGCTTGGCCACCAGAAACCTCTGAAACTCGCGCACGCCCATGGGGGTATCGACGGCAAGGTCCGCCCGGTCGGCGGCGGCGCGATCGATCTCCTCGCCGATCGCGTCGAGTCGCCGGATGCTTTCGCGGGCCGCGGCATGAGCGCTGGCGAGCACCTCTGCCAGCACACGGTCGGCCTCGGCGGCCGTGCGGTGTTGGCTCACCAGCGCTGACTGCCGCGCCTGTATCGCGCCCAGTGAAGGTCCGGCGTGTTCGGACATCGGTTCATTGCTCGTCATAGGGGCCGCCGAATCGTAACGTTGCTGCCGAGTGGACTGATTCGCACCGAGGCACCCGAGTAGGGCGCTTCGACAACCAGATTGTGGCCAATGGCCAGCTGCACGTGGCCGGTGTCCGGAAAGACGAGATCTCCCGGGCGGACCTGCGAACGGGGCACAGGGATCCCGTCGTTTATCTGCTGATAGGTGGTGCGATGCAAGGGAACGCCCGCTTGCGCGTAGGACCACTGGACCAGCCCTGAACAGTCGAACTGATCAGGCCCGGTGGCACCCCAGACATACGGGCGTCCCAGCCGCGACAACGCGGCTCGCACCGCGATTGCGACGCGGCCGTTCGGCGGCACCGGCCATCCGGCCGAGCCGGAACCGCGATGGTGCGGCATGCGGTAGCGCAGCGCCCGCAGCGCCGCAGAGTGCCGTCGCGCGCGTAAGCGCGCCGACACAACGTGCGCCCGTTGCGCGCGCAGTCGGGCCACTTGCCGACGCGTCGCTTCGCGCTGGGCCATCGGCGTCGTCGGGGTCACGGCGGTATCGGCGCGGGCCTCGTCGACAACGTTCTTGGTGAGCTCACGGATCTCGGCGCGATCCTGGTGTGCCCTGGCGATGACCCCGGCGGCCTCGGCGTCCGTGCGGGCTGCCGACGATAGCCGTCGCCGGCCGTCGTCCGCCGCGAGCGGATAACCATCATGTCCCACACCGTTATTCAGGCCGGCGGCTCGCTGCAATAATCCGCGGTGATGCGACGTGTCCGCGTCCAGCGTCGCGGGCCAAGTGCTACCGGCGAACAATCGGTGAGCACGGCTCAACACCTCGACTTCGCTGTCGGTCACCGCTGCCCCTCGCCGTTGTCGTGATCTGTCGTGTCCTGGCTCGTCGACTCGACCACCTCGGCGAAGGCGCGAACGCGGGGGAGTGCTCCCGGAGGAATCACTCCCCGGTTGCGGATAGCCCACATTTCGTCGTTGCCGACACCGACCAGCGCCGCGATGACCGTCTCCGGCAACGACGACTGCGCGCATGCCCGATCGAACCGCGCGCTCAAGCTCGTGGGCATTCGCTTCAGCAAGGCCCTGCGCGTGGCCTCCAGTGCCCGGAGATGCTCCATGAGCCGGCCCGTCGAATCCGCGCCGGCGTTCACGGCCACCCGCCACGAGCTGGCGGCCAGCATCTCGGCCTTCACGCACTGAGCGATCACAGACAGAATATACGTCTCATATTCGTTTGATGTCGTCGCGGGCAGTCGATCGATGACGGATTTGAGGGCGTCGAGTTGCGCTTCGGCGTAGCCTTCCAGCACTTCCGTATCGCTGCGACGGTCGACCACCACCGCGCCGGCACGCCCGACGGACTCAGCGTCAGATGCGTGCGCGGCCATCAGTCGGGCCAGCTCAGCATCCGGATCGGCGGCTACCAACAGCCGAGAATAGGTACCCGGCGGCAGGCCAAGCCCATTTTCGACCTTCTGAACTGTGCTTTTGTGCGGCTTGCGGGCACCACGCTCCAGAAAGCTGAGCCCCATGATGCTGACGCCGGTCGCGGCCGCAAGGTCTGCTAGCGACCAGTCGCGCGACTCGCGCAACGCGCGGATGGCCGCACCGGCCGATTCACGGCTCACCGCGCGCTCCGGCCATAGGCCGGATATTACACAGGCTGCGCCCGCTTCCTGCATATATACGTTTTTGTCACGTTTCTCTTGCGCTCAGGTCGTATACGTGTATACGCTTTTGCCTACGTTTCATCCGCGACGAGGAGACCGACATGGGAAACCCCTGCGCAGCCAACCCGGAGCTATGGTTCGGCTACCCCGACGACGACGGCGGTGACGGTGCGGCAAAGGCGCGCGCCTACGAGCGGTCAGCCACCGAAGCACGGATCCAATGCCTGCGCCGCTGCCCGTTGGCCCAGCAGCGCCGGTGTGCCCAGCACGCCATCGCGCACGGGGAGGAGTACGGCGTCTGGGCCGGCGTCAAGCTACCCGGCGGCCAATACCGGAAGCGCCAGGAACTCGCTCGGGCCCACGCGGTCCTGCGGCGCATAGCCGACGGGGAGATCAACTCGCGACAGCTGCCCGAAAACGCGGCGCTGCTGGCACGTCACGAACATGAGGCCGTCCCGGCAGCCGCAGTGGTCTTGCACCTGCCGACCGCACAAGTTGGGCCCCGTTCGGCCGCCTGACAATCCGTCGACATCGCCTGGGGCAGTTTGCCGGAGCGGCCAACGGGGTAGACGGGCATCGGCACCACCGAAACTGTCTACCCGAAGGCGCATCCATGGCGTTCGACCTGACGCCCACGGCGGCACAACAGGACCTGGGCCGGCGCACGCACGAGTTCGCCGAAGAAGTGGTCCGGCCGGTGGCGCTCGACCACGACCGGCGGCAGGAGTTTCCGTGGAGCGTGCTGGAGGAGGCGGCTGAGCGCGGGTTCTACAGCCCGCTGTTTTACCGCGACTTGATCGGCGACCCGACCGGTATCTCGTTGCCGATCTTCATGGAGGAGCTGTTTTGGGGTTGCGCAGGAATCGGTTTGTCCATTGTCATGCCGGCGCTGGCGCTGTCGGCGATCGGTCAGGCCGCAACCCCGGAGCGGATGATGAAGTGGGCGCCCGAATGTTTCGGCACACCAGGCGATCTCAAGCTCGCGGCGCTCGCGATCTCGGAACCCGAGGGCGGCGGCGATGTACGGAACCTGCGCACTCACGCGCGGCGTGACGGTGACGACTGGATCATCGACGGCCACAAGATGTGGATCGGCAACGGCGGCATCGCCAACGTGCACGTGGTCAACGCCGTGGTCGACGAGGAACTCGGCCACCGCGGCCAGGGACTGTTCGTGGTGCCTGGTGGGACGCCCGGGCTCAAACTCGTGCGAAAGCTCGACAAGCTGGGCTGCCGCGCATCCCACACCGCCGAGCTGCTGTTCGAGGACGTCCGCGTTCCGGCCGCCAATTTGCTTGGCGGACAAGAGAAGCTCGAACACAGACTCGCCAAAGCCCGCGAACTGGTTGCCGGCGGAGAGCGTTCCGGTTCGGCGACGTTGGGAACCTTCGAACAGACCCGCCCGATGGTGGCCGCCCAGGCCATCGGGATCGCTCGCGCCGCATTGGAGTATGCGACGCGGTACGCGACCGAGTTGGGAGGCGTTCGGCGGACCGATCATCGACAACCAGGGCATCGCCTTTCCGCTGGCGGACCTGGCCACTCAGATTGACGCCGCCCGACTGCTGACCTGGCGCGCCTCGTGGATGGCGGCCAACGGGGTGCCCTTCGAGCGGGGCGAGGGGTCGATGTCGAAACTGGCCGCCAGCGAAGTTGCCGTCAAGGCCACCGAACGCGCCATCCAGACCATGGGCGGCTGGGGCTACATCACCGACCACCCGGTGGAGAAGTGGTACCGGGATGCCAAGCTGTACACCATCTTTGAAGGCACCAGCGAGATCCAGCGGATGGTCATCTCCAACGCCCTGGGAGCCGCCGTGGGCACCCCGCCGCTGCACGTGGTGATCGAGCCGACCGGGGGACCGCTCAACCGGATTTTCGGGCGCGGCACCCCGCTGCGATCCCGCGCCGCCGATGCGGCGCTGTCGATGCAGGACCGGGTGCCCGAACCCGTCATGCGGCTGGCGATGAAGGTGCTGCGCCCGCCCGGCAGGTAAGCAGGCCAGGGTACTGTCGCGGTATCGGCGCCCGTACCAAGCCCACGACGGAGGGTCGACGATGAGCAACCTGGAAGCCGCGCCGGCCGAAGTCGCCTGCAGCGCTTCACGGGTTGCCGGGATCGAAGTGCTGCATCCACGAGAAGTTCCGCTCGGCGGCCCGCGAGCGATCCGGGTGCAACGCACCCTTCCGCAACGACAGCGCTCGCTGATCGGTGCGTGGTGCTTTATCGATCACTACGGTCCCACATCCGCACGCATGGATGTCCCGCCTCATCCGCACACCGGATTACAAACCGTGAGTTGGTTGTTCGGTGGGGGAGTGGAACATCGCGACAGCGCGGGCGTCCATGCCCTGGTCCGTCCCGGCGAGCTGAATCTGATGACGGCGGGCGCGGGGATTTGTCATTCCGAAGTGTCGATCGAGTCGAACGCCGCTTTGCATGGCGTGCAGCTATGGGTGGCATTGCCTAATTCCGATCGCGATGCAGAGCGCAACTTCGCCCACCATGTGCCGGCAGAGGTTTTTCTGCCTGGTGCGGTGGCGTGCGTGTTTCTCGGAGAGCTGGCCGGCCACCGCTCGCCGGTGAATACGTTCACCCCGCTATTGGGCGCCCAGATCGATCTCGACGTGAACGCTGGGCTGGACATTGCCGTGGACCCGGCCTTCGAGCACGGTGTCCTCTGCGATGAGGGACCAGTCGAGATGGCCGAGATCACCCTTGCGGTCGCCGATCTCGGGTACCAAAGCCCGGGCAATTCGTCGCTGCGCTTGCGCAACGTTGGCGATCGACCAGCGCGCGTGCTACTGCTAGGCGGGACCCCCTTCACCGAACAGCTGGTGATGTGGTGAAACTTCGTAGGGCGCAGTCACGACGACATCGTCGGCTACCGCCAGCTGTGGGAGGACGCCGACGACCGCTTTGGCGCCGTCCAGGGTTACCGGGGTTCGGTCGCCCGCCTGCCCGCGCCGCCGTTGCCGACCGCCCGGCTGCGGCCCCGACGAATACCGGAAAGAAGGAGCACGGATGACTGCCGATAAGACCGGCGCGCAGACCACCGTCACCGCGGAGGAAAGTCGGTACACCATTGCCGTCGAGGGCAAGGCGGTGGGCCTCGCCGACTTCGCCGACCGCGGCGATCAGCGCGTCTTCTACCACACCGAGGTTGATCCGGCGTTCCGCGGACGAGGCCTGGCGACCATTCTCGTGGAGGAGGCGCTCGACGCCGCCCGCGATGAGGGCAAGCGCGTCGTTCCGGTGTGCTCCATGGTGGTCACTGTGCTCAAGCAACATCCCGAATTCGACGACATCGCCGATCCCGTCACTCCCGACGTCCAACGGTGGCTGCAGACGCAGGCGACCGGTTGAGCGGCCCATTACCTGCCGGTGCGCTCCCGATGATTGCACCCCGGCCAGCAGCAGGGCCGGCGCTTGCCTTCTTCCAGCTCTTCCTGGGTCCGGCGAATGCGGCGCTTCCGGGTCACCTCTTGCTTGGCATCCTCGACCCAGCAGATGAACTCGTTGCGCGCCAACGGCGTGATGTCCTTCCAGGCCGTGAGTGCCGTGGAGTTGGTGATCAGCGCGTCGCGCATGTCTGCGGGCAGCTGATGCACCACCCCGCCGGGCACTCGCTCGCCGCTCACGAAGCTAGGGTAAGCCGACCCAGTCACAGGAGGCCCCATGGGCGAGCACGAAGTACGGATGATCGTCCTGTCGACCGACGACCTGGATGAATCGATCCGGTTTTACAACGAGACCCTGGGAATGCCGCTGAAGTTTCGCGATGAAGCCCATTTCGCAGCCCTCGACGGCGGACCAATCACTCTCGCACTGGCGACCGCAGTCGACCATCCCATACACGGGCAGGTCGTCGTCGGTATCAAAACCGCTGATGTCGACGCGGCGGCGAAGGCCGTTGCGGCCAGCGGTGGCGGCATCGTCAAAGACCCGTACAACGACGCTCACGAACGCCGCGCCGTGGTCTACGACAACAAAGGCAACGGCTTGGTCTTCTACGGTCCGCTGGCCCGATGAAAGCGCCGGTCGGTCCGGGCGCAGCACCGCGCCTTCGCCGCCACACAAACACAAGGGCCACGGACCCCGAACGGTTCGCGGCCTGGGCGCCCCGGTCGGTGTACCGCACTTGGTGGGCGAAGGGGGACTTGAACCCCCACGTCCCGAAGGACACTGGCACCTGAAGCCAGCGCGTCTGCCATTCCGCCACTCGCCCGGGGAAAAACAACCGATGGACCATACCACTGTAATGGCCATGCGCCCCAACCGCCGCGAGGGCCTCGGCGGCCCCTCGCGCACGGTGCTCGCGCTGTGCAGATGGCCTCTGAGCTGCATCGATGCGATTCTCAGAGTTCCCAAGGTGCCGCAGCCTCGCGATGTCCCGATACCATGCTGGTGTGATACGACACGCGGGCGGTTCGTTTGCCTCGCGCCCGCGATACACCATGACAACTGCGGGCGAGCACTGAGAAATGAGTAGCCAAAAGGGGCTCGTTCAGCGTATCGAGCGGAAGCTCGAGGCGACTGTCGACAATGCGTTTGCGCGAGTGTTCGGGGGATCGATCGTCCCGCAAGAGGTCGAAGCCCTACTGCGCCGCGAGGCCGACGACGGCGTCCGGACCCTTCAGGGAAATCGTCTTTTGGCCCCCAACGAATACATCATTACCCTCGGTATGCACGACTTCGAGAATGTGGGTGCCGACGCGGATCTCACGTCGAACGGTTTCGCTAGGTACGTTGCTGACTATATCTATGAACGGGGGTGGCAAACGTATGGTGATGTGGTCGTCCGGTTCGAGCAGTCCTCGAGCCTGCATACCGGTCAGTACCGCACCCGAGGGACTGTCAACCCCGATGTCGAGCCCCGCCCGAGGGTCAACCATCGCCTCCGGCCACAATCAAATAATGCGTTCGGCGCAGAACGAGGAGTATCACCAATGACTGACAATTCGAGCTACCGCGGGGGTCAGGGGCCGGGGCGGCCCGGCGACGAGTATTACGACGACCGCTACGGCCGCCCGCCAGAGGAACCGCGGGGCCCGGATCCGCAGGGCGGAGCGGGCTATCCGCCCGAGCAAGGCGGCTACCCGCCCCAGGGCGGATACCCGCCGCCTCGCCATCCCGACCAGGGCGGCTACCCAGACCAGGGCGGCTACCAAGAGCAGCGCGGATACCAAGACCAGGGTCGCGGCTACCCAGACCAGGGGCAGGGCGGCTACCCCGATCAGGGGCAGGGCGGCGGCTACCCGCCCCCCTATGAGCAGCGTCCTCCCGCTCCAGGCGGCTACAGCGGGCAAGGCTACGACCAGGGATACCGCCAGGGCGGCGGCTACGGCCCTCCCGGCGGCTACGGCCCTCCCGGCGGCTACGGCCCTCCCGGCGGCGGTCAGCCCGGCAGCGGTCAGCCCGGTGGCGGCCAGCAGGGCTACGGCGGGTATGGCGATTATGGTCGCGGGCCGGCTCGCCAAGACGAGGGTGCCTACGCCCCTCCGGCCCCGCAGGCCCCGCCCGAACAACAACGGCCGGCTTACCCCGACCAGGGTGGCGGGTACGACCAGGGTTACCAGCAGGGTGGGGGATACCCCCAGCAGGACTACGGCCAGGGCGACTTCACCCAATACGCCGAGAGCATTCCCGGTAGCGGGTACAACCCTCCAGGCGGCGGATACCCCGAAACTGCCCATCGCGATTACGAATACAGCGGCCAGCCAGCCGACTACGGCCAGCAGCCCGACTACGGCCAGCAGCCCGACTACGGCCAGCAGGCCGGCGGCTACGGCGATTACGGCCAAAGCGGCTATGGAACCCCGAGCGCTGCGGTCACCCTGCAACTCGACGACGGCAGCGGCCGGACCTACCAGCTGCGCGAGGGCTCCAACATCGTGGGTCGCGGACAAGACGCCCAGTTCCGATTGCCCGACACCGGTGTGTCGCGCCGTCACCTGGAGATCCGTTGGGATGGGCAGGTCGCGCTGCTCTCCGACCTCAACTCCACTAACG
>Ga0182038_10001019_pt1 | contig 14608 bp, 11 predicted proteins | sample sta12Can44000108_FD_125976 | JGI IMG/M metagenome (GOLD analysis project Ga0182038, IMG submission 125976) | Lab enrichment of tropical soil microbial communities from Luquillo Experimental Forest, Puerto Rico - statanox.12C.anox.44.000.108 | ecosystem: Environmental > Terrestrial > Soil >...
CCGTCTTCCAGGCGTTGTCCGGGTGACGAGTGTGCCACAGTCGCGGCACAACGTCGTCACGGCACTTCCTCAGGTTGCCACAACCGAGCGGCACCGCGCACTCCGCTTGAATCGCCGTGGACCGGGGGCAAGAGCCGTGTGGCTACCCGATCCGAAAAGATATAACCCCTCCACAATTGTGGCACTCGCTCGTAGAGCACGGAAATCTGAGAGAGACCACCCCCAAGGACAATCGCATCCGGATCCAGAAGATTGATGACGGATGCTAGCCCGCGGGCGAGACGGTCGGTGTAGCGCGTGAGCGCTGCGCCGCACTCAGGGTCTCCGCTCTCGGCTCCTCGAGCGATCTCGGGGGCGGTCAGGCACTTCCCGGAATGCCCATGGTAATCGGCGGCAAGCCCGGGCCCCGACAGAAAGGTCTCGATACAGCCCGAGCGGCCACAGTAGCAGCTGGGCCCCGGAATTTCAGTGTGGCTTGGCCAGGGCAGAGGATTATGTCCCCATTCCCCGGCGATCGCGTTGGCGCCCACCAGGATACGTCGGCGGATGGCGATTCCACCCCCTACGCCAGTACCGAGAATGACACCGAATACGGTCTCCATCCCCGCCGCGGCACCGTCCGTCGCCTCTGACAATGCAAAGCAATTCGCATCATTGGCTAGGCGCACCGGTCGCCCAAGGGCCGCCTCAATATCGTGCTCTAACGGGCGGCCGATCAGCCAGGTGGAATTGGCGTTTTTTACATGGCCGGTTTCTTGGGATACGGCTCCTGGAATACCGATGCCGATCGAAGCTTTCGCACCGATCTCTTGCTCGATGCCTCGAATGAGGGTGATGATCGCCGAGATTGTCGCTCGATAGTCTTGCACCGGCGTCACGATCCGCCGGCGCACATGGATCGAACCGCGGTTATCAATCGCGGCACCTTCTATTTTGGTGCCGCCAAGATCGATCCCGATGTGGAATTGTACTGACATCGCGCGGTCTTTTCTAGTATGATAGCGCTTACGGAAAATTAAGTTCGATCCTTTATACCGCACCAGCGTAGCCGTGTGCGGAATTGCGGTCACTGGGTGGTCTCGCGCCCCGAGCGATCGGCCGCTCTCAGCGCGTCCAGCAGCTTTCAAGGCCGCAAAGCATGATGATGGAAGTCGCGAAACCTGGTCTTCGCAGGCCGAAGAAGGTGCTGATCGTCGAGGACAACGACCTCAATATGAAGCTCTTCAACGATCTCCTGGTTGCACATGGCTATGGGACGCTTCAGACCAAGGATGGTGTCGAAGCCCTCGCCTTGGCCCGCCAGCACCGCCCCGACCTGATCCTGATGGATATTCAGCTTCCCGAAGTATCTGGTCTGCAAGTTACTCAGTGGATCAAGGGGGACGACGACCTTCGAATGATCCCGATCATCGCGGTGACCGCTTTTGCGATGAAGGGCGATGAGGAGAAGATCCGGGACGGAGGCTGCGAGGCTTACATTGCGAAGCCGATCTCGGTCGCAAATTTTATGAGAACCGTCGAGCGCTTTCTCACCTGAGGCGAGCGTCCGCCTCACCTGGCAGGTATGAGATGTCTGGCCGCGTTTTAGTTGTCGACGACGTTGAAGCAAATGTAAAATTGCTCGAGGCCAAGCTGTCAAGTGAGTATTTTGACGTACTATTAGCCTATAATGGTCGTACTGCTCTCGAAATTGCTGATCGGGAGCTGCCGGATGTCATCCTTCTCGACGTGATGATGCCGAGCATGGACGGTTTCGAGGTTTGCCGGCGCTTGAAGGCTCACAGGCGGACGGCCGACCTCCCGGTCGTCATGGTCACCGCGCTGTCCGACGTCGCCAACCGGCTACGCGGTCTCGAAGCGGGTGCGGACGATTTCCTCACAAAGCCGGTCAATGATGTCGCGCTGTTCGCCCGGGTCCGCTCGCTCGTCCGGCTAAAGCGTATGATGGATGAGCTGCGCGTCCGCGAGGCGATTTGTGGTCGATTTGGCGACCGTGATCTCCCCACTGCCGAGGATGTCGGCCCGGCCCGGATCATGATCGTCGATGACGACGAATTCGCCGTTTCCAGGATGAGCGAGACCTTGTCGTCCATTGCCGATTCTATTACTCAAGCAGCGAGTTGCGCGGAGGCACAAACGCTGCTCGCCGCCGACACCGAGCTGCTCATTGCGACCTTATCGATCCCGGGCAGCGACGCGTTGCGGCTGGTGACGCATTGCCGTGCCAACGAGGCTTTCCGTCAGCTTCCGATCTTGCTGATCGCTGAGGACAGAGATCTGCCGCGCCTCGCCAAAGGTCTCGATTTGGGCGCGAATGACTACCTCATCCGTCCGGTCGATCGGAACGAGTTGCTCGCGCGAACCACAACGCAGGTCCGTCGCAAGAGGCTGCAGGACCGATTGCAGCAGAGTTATCAGCGCAGCCTTGCGCTCGCCCTGACCGATGAGTTAACCGGTCTCTACAACCGCCGATATTTTTCAGCTCATCTCGATGAGCTGATGGAGCGCGTCCGCCAAGACGGGATCAGCGTCGCCGTGCTGATGTTCGATATCGATCACTTCAAAAAAGTGAACGATACGTACGGGCACCCCGCAGGGGATGAAGTCTTGCGTGAACTGGCTGCCCGGGCAATGAACAGTGTCCGCAGCGTCGACCTTGTCGCGCGGTTAGGAGGCGAGGAGTTTGTCGTCGTTATGCCCGAGACCGATCTCGCGATCGCGAACCAAGTTGCCGAGCGTCTTCGCGCGGCGGTCTCAAGAGAACCGTTCGCGATACCGGGCAACCCCGAGAAGATCCCTGTCACGATCAGCATCGGCGTCACGGCTACAGGCGCGCCCGACGATGGCCCCGATACGATGATGAAGCGAGCCGATGTCGCTCTCTACACCGCCAAGGCTCGCGGACGAAATTGCGTCATCGTGCGTCCGTCCCCGAGTTCGCCTCGGGCAGTCGCATAGTTATATCTCGGACGAGAGGGACCTCGTCGAGACGGATTACTTGATCTTCGCCTCTTTGAAGATTACATGCTTGCGCGCGACGGGATCAAACTTCTTCAACTCCAGTTTGTCGGTTTTGGCGCGCGGGTTCTTTTTTGTGACGTAGTAAAATCCAGTGTCGGCACTACTGACCAGCTTGATGAGAACAGTATTTGTTTTGGCCATCGGCGAAAGCTTTCGAGTCTAGAGCTAGCGTGGGCTGGAAGATAGCGATCCCCTGCTGCCTGTCAAGGCGGGGTCGACAGGCGTCACCGCAGAAGCGGCGGGGGCAGCGGCAAGGTTTTGGCTCGGGCTGATTGTGTGGACTGCTTCACTGTAAAGTACGGGATCGGCGAGCAGGAGGTTTGCCACCTTGACGTCGATCTGATGATCGCCTTGCCGGGCAGGACACGAACGGCGCAGTTGCGACCATGCGTCTTCGTCGAGCGATGCGCGGGCACGAGGTGCGAGCGCCGAGGCGGCTGAAGATGCTGTCGCGCGCTGCATGGCAACCTGGACGGAGGTGTCGTCGTCGCCGAGATCGCTCGTGCACAGGTTCGGCACGACCCCGTGCTGGTGCAAAAAATACCCGGACGGCGTCACCAATTGGGCCCAGGTCAACGTCAACTCGCCGTCATTCGGCAGCCGCAAGACAGTTTGAACAGTGCCCTTTCCGTACGAGGCACTGCCAACAACAACCGCACGCCCGGTGTCCTGTAGGGCCGCTGCGACGATTTCAGAAGAGGAGGCAGATCCGCCATTTATCAGAACGACGACAGGCATGTGAGGCGCGATGCTGTCTCCGGAAGCCTCGAAGTATTGCCGGCTGGCGGGGTGGCGGCCAACCGTTGAGACGATCGGCCCATTGGCGATGAACACATCCGCGAGGCTGACCGCCTGATCGAGCAGACCGCCTGGGTTGCCGCGCAGATCGAGCACGACGCCGCGAAGCTTCGGGCCCATCTCACGCTTTACGGCGCCGAGCGCCTCGACGATCTGCTGCGTCGTATTTTGATTGAAACTCGCCACCTGAATGGTTGCCACGCCGCCATCTCGTGACACGTGCACGGTAGGCAGGATCACCAACTCGCGTAGCAGTCGGTAATTGCGAGTCCGACCGGTACTGGGCCGATAGACGCTTACCTCGACTGGGCTGAGTATCGGCCCGCGAAGCGCACGGACCACCTCGTTTTGCGACCGGCCGGCCGTGGGCGCCTTGTCGACCGCGATGAGCCGGTCATCAGGCCTGATGCCCGCAAGGTCTGCAGGAGCACGCGGTGTCACCGCCGTGATGCGGAAGCCCCCGCTCGAGACATCGAGGGTCAATCCGATACCGCCAAAACCGTCTCGGATCGCGCGCTGGTCTCGAGCCACATCGGGTGGCGAATATCGAGAAAAACGGTCGAGTGTCGCAGTAATCCCATCAAACAAGGCCTTATCGATTTGGTCTTCGGAAAGGCCTGCGACGGTCGGGGAGATCGCCTTTGCCTCGGCAACCAGCTGGCCCATCGCTGCGCCCCAATCGTGCGGGTCGTCATGGGAGGGCAGCGGCAAAACGGCTGCCTCTTGGCCCCCGTAGGAAAGAACGATTTCCGTGTCATGCGGCCCCGGGCTCTCGGTGACGGAAAATTTGTCGTCGAGCCGCGAAAGTCGTGACGCACCGGCAAGAACCAGCGTTCGGCTGGACACCCGGGAGATATAGAGATCCGAAATCTCATCGAGACCCCGTGCAAACAGCCGCCCCGTCGGATCATTGGGCAAAGCCTGGCGCTCGGCGCAGGCGGCCAACAAAACGAGGAGGACGAGGTTACTCGCGCGCGCGAGCACAGCGGCCGGACGTAGCGACACGGTACCGACTCCCCCAAGAGGAACGCTCGACTTCCCCCGCAGCAATTTGCTTTATGGGATCAACCAAGTTTGGCGAAAATCTCCTCGGCAATAATTGTTACAGTAAAGTGCCAGTGCTCCGCAATCAACGTTGCCGGTTGCGCCGTCCATGAGGCGTCCGCAGCGAACGCCCGTGCGTGGATCGAGTACGAGCCCCCGGGCGCTCTCCTTCTTCCTCAATGCGGAATGCCAACCGCCCGCCAATTCCGTCTGCCTCGACCAGCCGCACCGTTACTTCATCGCCGAGCCGGTAAACGCGACCGGAAGTCCGCCCTGTCAATCGATGAGTTCGGTGGTCCCGGCTGTAATAATCACTAGGCAGCGTCGACATGGGAACCAGCCCGTCGGCGCCGGTCTCCTTCAACGTAACGAAAAGCCCGAAATTGGCAACGCCACTGATGCGGGCGGGAAAGATGTTGCCCACTGAGCTAGCAAGAATTGTCGAACGGTACCGATCGATGGCGGCCCGTTCGGCAGCCACGGCGCGCCGCTCGGTCGCCGATATGTGCTCTCCGATCGCTGGCAGCTGGTCGCGATCGATATGTGGCGGCGATGCCCCGAGACCGAAATCGCTTTCCGTCGCATTTGTGCCGGAGATCAATGCGCGATGGACGAGGAGATCGGCATAGCGGCGAATTGGCGAGGTGAAATGCGCGTAACGACGCAACGCGAGCCCAAAATGACCAATATTGTTTGGGCTATAGGCAGCTTGCGCCTGACAACGCAACACCAGGTCGTTGACGAGAGCAGCCTCTTCGGTTTCTGCCGCGCGGCGCAGAATGCGATTGAACGCCTCCGGTTTTGGGGCCTGCCCTTTGGAGAGTGCAAGGCCGGGAACCCCCATGTCATCGAGGAACATTCGCAATGCTTCGAGCTTTTCCGGGTCGGGCGCGTCGTGGACGCGGTACATGCAGGGCTGCCGCCGCGCTTCTAATTCCTCAGCAGCCGCGACATTCGCCAAAATCATAAACTCTTCGATCAAGCGATGGCTATCGAGCCTAACCGCGCGCACGATGTCGACCGGCCGTCTCTGCGCGTCGAGTACGACCCGATCTTCCCTGAGATCGAGTTCAAGGGCTCCGCGCTTCTCCCGAGCTCCGGCAAGGGCTGCGAAGGCGCCGTAGAGCGCCGCAAGGTCTGCAGATGGCAGCGCACATTTCGTGAGGCCATCCCGCGCCGCTTGGGCCTCTTCATAGGTAAGCCGTGCCGCCGAGCGCATCAGCCCGCGCTCGAACTTGTGCCGGCGTTTTCGGCCCTCAACACCGATCCACAGATGGACGGCGAGGCAGGCGCGATCGACATTCGGCTTCAACGAGCAGAGATCGTTGGACAGTGCTTCGGGCAACATCGGGACGACGCGGTCCGGAAAATAAACCGAGTTTCCGCGCCGCTCGGCCTCCCGGTCGAGCGCGCTGCCGGGACGCACGTACCAGGCGACATCGGCGATTGCGACGATCAGGTGCCAGCCGCCACGGTTTTCTGGATCGGGGTCCGGCTCGGCCCAAACCGCATCATCGAAGTCACGAGCGTCGCTCCCGTCGATCGTGACCAGCGATATGTCGCGCAGGTCGACCCTACCGGCCGCCGACATCGGAAGGGCGGCTTCGGCTTCAGCGATCGCCGCCACCGGAAACTCGGTTGGAATGTCATAAGCCGCAATCGCAAATAGGCTTATCGCCCCAGGGTCCGACGCAAGGCCGAGCCGATCGAGGACACGGACCCGCGGCGGGCCCATTCTCCCGCCGGAGACTTGCTCGGCGACGACCAGTTCTCCGCTTCCGGCGCCCCTCGTGTCGCGCACTGCGACGCGATAGTCGTTGCGGTCACGCCGGTCCGCGGGGACGAGCCTACCGCCCTCGCGGGTGTTTTCGAATGTCCCGATAATCCGCCGTCCGTCCCGTTCGAGCTTACGGATCACCCGAGCCTCGATGTCGCCGGTTTCGCGCGGGATCAACCGCGCCGCTGCGCGCTCGCCGACCGTCAGCGAGCCGTCGGCTGCGGTCTCGATAAGCCGCAAGACGGGAGGGGCATCCGGCCCTGGCCAAGCAATCGGACGAGCCAACGCCACGCCATCCTCGTCACTGCCGAACCGCTCGATGACCGTTACCTCCGGAAGCGGCGCAGCAGCGATAAAGCGCCGATCGGCGACGCGGGTAACCGCTCCCGAGCGTTCGATCTCGCGCAGCATGTCGCGAAGCTCCGAGCGGCTGGCCGGCGGGACCGCAAAGGCGCGAACAATCTCGCGCGTGCCAACCGCGGAAGGGCTTTCGCGAATAAAGGCCAACAATTCGGCCATCGAAGGGAGTTCGCCGCGGCGCTCCCGTTTCGCGGCAGGAGCCTTCGAGCGCGATATCACTATTTGGCCGGCTGCACGCTGCTAGATCGAGGCCGGGCCCCTTTCGGGGATCGCGCCGTCCCGGCCTTTTTTGCGGTTCCGGCTCGTTTTGCTTTCGCGGAAGCGTGTCCGGCTCTTGCGCTGCCGGTGCTCCCAGACTTGGCTTTCGTAACCTTCTTCGCTGTGGATCGGGCCCCTTTACCTCGCCGCCCCTTGCTCTTCTCGCGCTGCGTCGCAAGCAATGGCAACGCTTCCGTCAACGAGAATGTTTCCGGGTCGGAGTTACGCGGCAGCGACGCGATCACCCCGTCATGACTGACATAGGGGCCATAGCGTCCTCGGTACAATCCAACAGTGCCACCCTCCGGGTGAACACCGAGCTCTCGCAGCAACTGCGGGCCCCGTCGTCGCTGGGAGACCGGCTCGGCAAGCAGCACGACTGCTCGGTTCAATCCGATCGTCAGCACGTCATCATCGGCGCCGAGCGATTTGAATGTTGCTCCATGCTTGATATAGGCGCCGAAACGGCCGATCCCCGCGGTGATGGTGTCGCCTGTCTCCGGGTGTCGGCCGAGCTCCCGCGGCAATGCGAGCAGCCGCAACGCCGTTTCGAGGTCGACATCGGCCGGCTTGAGGGATCGCGGCAAGGCTACTCGCTTGGGCTTGAACTCGCCATTGCCTTCGCCGAGCTGGACGTAGTGCCCATACGGCCCCTTCTTGAGAGTGACGGCCAAGCCGCTGCCCGGTTCGGTTCCGAGAGCAGTCTCCGGTGGGGCAGCGTCCGCATCAGTCTCGATCGCGAGTGGCCGGGTGTAGCGGCAGTTCGGGTAGTTGGAACAACCAATAAACGCGCCGAATTTACCGAGCTTTAGGCTGAGCCGGCCAGCGCCGCAGACGGGGCAGAGGCGCGGATCGGTGCCGGAACCGTCGTTCGGAAAAAAATGCCGGCCGAGCTCTTCATCCAGGGCGGCCAGCACTTGAGTGATCGTCAGCTCTTTGGTCCCGTCGACCGCGGTCGAGAAGTCTCGCCAGAAATTCCGCAAGACCTCCTTCCAGTCGATGCGTCCGCCAGATACGTCATCGAGTTGGTTCTCGAGGTCCGCAGTGAAATTGTACTGGACATAGCGCTCGAAAAAGCTCGTCAGAAAGGTGGTGACCAGCCGACCGCGATCCTCGGGCAGAAAACGGCGCTTTTCGAGCCGAACATAGGCGCGGTCCTGTAGAACCTGCAGGATCGAAGCATAGGTCGAAGGCCGCCCAATCCCGAGCTCTTCCAGCTTTTTGACGAGGCTCGCCTCGGTGTAGCGTGGTGGCGGCTGGGTGAAATGTTGGTTGGGCGAAACCTCGCCGCGAGCGATGCGCTCGGCCTTTCGCATTGCCGGCAGCCGGGTGCTTTCGCCTTCCTCGTCGGCCGTGTCGTCGCGATCCTCCTGGTAGAGCGCGAGAAATCCGTCGAACACGACGACCGAGCCGTTCGCGCGCAAGCGAAGCCGCCCGGTGCTGTCAGCTATGTCGACCGCAACCTGCTCAAGGAGCGCCGACGCCATTTGGCTCGCAAGCGTCCGTTTCCATATCAGCTCGTAGAGCCGGCGCTGATCGCTGTCGAGGCGGCTGGCAATATCGGCCGGCTTGCGGGCGAGGTCGGTCGGCCGGATCGCCTCATGGGCCTCCTGGGCGTTCTTTGCGGGACTGCGGTAAAGGCGGGGCTGGTCGGGGACATATCGCGGCCCAAAATCGCTGCCGATCAATTGGCGGGCGGCCGCGATCGCTTCGGTGGCAATCGCCACGCCATCCGTCCGCATATAGGTGATCAGCCCTACCACTTCGCCGCCGAGATCGATGCCTTCGTAGAGCCGCTGGGCGATCTGCATCGTGCGAGTGGTGCCCAAGCCGAGCTTGCGTGAGGCTTCCTGCTGCAAGGTCGAGGTCGTGAACGGCGGGAACGGGTTGCGGCGGACCTGCCGGCTGTCGATCTCGGCGACGGCAAAGCCGGAGGCACGCAGGATCATATCGGCCGCGGCCCGCGCCTTGGCCTCCGTATCGAGATCGAAGCGCTCAAGACGCTTGCCGTCGAGATGCGTCAGCCGCGCTGTAAAGATCTGACCGGACTCGGTCTTAAACTCGACCTCGATGGTCCAATATTCGCGCGACTTGAACGCCTCGATCTCGGCTTCACGCTCGCAGATGAGGCGCAGAGCCACCGACTGGACCCGGCCGGCCGAGCGGCTGCCGGGAAGCTTGCGCCACAGCACCGGCGACAATGTAAAACCGACGAGATAATCGAGCGCCCGACGGGCGAGATAGGCTTCGACGAGCTCACGGTCGATCTCGCGCGGCCGGGCGAACGCTTCGAGCACCGCGTTCTTCGTAACCTCGTTGAAGACGACCCGCTTGACATCGAGGTCCTTAAGCCCGCGGCGAGAATTCAGCACTTCGCGGACATGCCACGAGATCGCCTCGCCTTCCCGGTCCGGGTCGGTAGCAAGGAAGAGGCGGTCGGCGCCCCGTGCGGCCTCGAGGATCGTCTTTATATGCTTTTCGGATTTGCCGTCGACCTCCCACGACATGGCGAAATCATTATCTGGGAGGACCGAGCCGTCCTTTGCCGGCAAGTCCCGGACGTGGCCATAGCTTGCCACGACTTTGTAATCGTCGCCCAAATAGCGGTTGATTGTTTTCGCCTTTGCCGGCGATTCGACGACGACGACTTTCATGAATCCATTCTACAGTAAAGGCCGGGCGCACCGGACAGATCTCGCGAGCGCCTGTTCAATGGCACGTAAATGTTAACGTAGAGAAACGAGGTTACCAGGATGACGTTCGACCCTGCCGGCAAGTTCGAGTTCCAAGAGGAGGGTAGCGACTGCGGCGGCTGACAAGTGGCATTGGCGTACCAGTTCGTCAACCGCGACCGGTGTCGGTCCCAATCTTTCGACGATCAGCTCGAGCCCCGCGTCGTCCGCTATCAATTGGTCTGTTCGGATCGGCGGCCAACTCGACGTTGCGGGGATTTGTCCTGGAGTTGCAGCATGTTGCGTTGTGGCCTGCGCAAGCGCCAGGCCGAGCTGCGAGAGCACATCTTCGGCGCCTTCGGTCAAAATCGCGCCATGCCGAATGAGGTCGTTAGAACCCCGGCATCGGGGATCGAGCGGCGACCCTGGTACAGCGAACACATCGCGGCCTTGCTCAAGCGCCAAGCGCGCCGTGATCAGCGAGCCCGAGCGGGCTGCCGCCTCGACGACCACAACGCCCAGCGCCATCCCGGAAATTATTCGGTTGCGGCGTGGGAAATGCCGTGCCTGCGGCTCGGTCCCCAGCGGCAACTCGGCGACGATCACGCCGCCACTCGCCAGCGCGTCGTGCAAACCGCGGTTTTCTGGCGGATAGACGACATCGACACCGCCGGCAACTACGGCGACGCTGCCTGTTTCGAGAGCTCCCAGATGAGCGGCGGCGTCAATCCCACGAGCAAGACCGGAAACGACGACGACCCCGGCGCGGCCGAGTGAAGCGGCGAGGTCGCGGCAGAAACGCCTGCCATTTGCCGAGGCGTTGCGCGCCCCAACGACGGCCATCATCGGTTTCTGCAGAAGCTCAGCCCGGCCGAGCACAGTCAGAACCGGCGGTGCGTCATCGATCGCAGCAAGCGCATTCGGATAGACCGGCTCACCCCAGCAGATGATGCGGGCGCCGGCCTTATGGATGGCCGTAAGTTCGGCCTCGGCAGCGGCTCGCGTTACCGCCGTGACAATCTTCGACCGCTCGCTGCGGCGGGCAAGTCGCGGCAGCATGTCGAGCGCCGCCCGGGCAGAGCCGAAGCGGCGCAACATCGCAAAAAAGCTGACCGGGCCAATCGTCTCGGTGCGACACAACCGCAGCCAATCGAGACGCTCCTGCGGATCGAGTTCGCGGGCGGACAGGAACTTGCCTCAGACCTTTCTCAAGGAAATCCGGCTTTCCGTGCCTGCGATGAGGCGGCGGATATTGGAATGGTGCCGAACGATAATTAAAAAAGCGATACCGGCGATGACGAGCGCAGTCCTGGTGTCGACGATCAGCGGTGCGAATCCAGCGCTAGCGATCGCCGCCACCAGCGCAGCGAGCGAGGAGTAGTGGAAGAGCAGAACGGTTGCGATCCACAAAATTATCGCGATGAGCGCCACCGGCCACGCGAGCGGGATCAATACGCCGAGCGCTGTAGCGACGCCCTTACCGCCACGAAAGCCGAGCCAAACCGGAAACATATGGCCGAGAATTACGCAACCCGCCGCGACCAGCGCCGCTTGTGACCCCCAGCCATGCGCGATGATCACGGCGGCCGCGCCCTTGCCCAGGTCGAGGAGTAAGGTGAGTGCCGCCAGGCCTTTGCTCCCGGTCCGCAAGACATTGGTGGCGCCGATGTTTCCCGAGCCCACCTGGCGGATGTCGCCATAGCCGGCGAGCCGGGTCAGCAGCAGCCCGAACGGGATCGACCCCAACAAGTAGCCGAGAATGGCGGCGAGAAGGGCCGTCATGTTCGGCAACCCGCAGAGATACTCTGCCCCTCACCCCAGCCCTCTCCCCGCAAGCGGCGCGACGAAGGGGCTGGCGAAGCGGGAGGCTGAAACGCAACCGCGGTCACTCAGACCTCGAGTCGGAAGATCGTCCGGCCGTCGACGAGGGTACGGCAAACCCGGCCTCGCACCGGACGGCCGTCAAAGGGAGCGTTCTTCGATTTCGACCGGAACGCGTCAGTCGAAATCCGCCAGGACACATCCGGGTCGAAGAGCACCAGATCGGCCGGGGCTCCCGGTGTGAGCCGGCCGACGGGCAGGTGCAGAATTCGGGCTGGGTTGTTGGTCAAGCGGCGGATCAACTCGATTAGGCCGAGATGGCCGTTGTGGTAGAGTTCGAGCGACAGGGGCAACAATGTCTCGAGGCCAACGATGCCATATGCCGCGGAGCTGAATGGCAGGCGCTTCGAATCCTGATCCCAGGGTGCATGATCGCTGGCGATCGCGTCAATCGTACCCTCGCGCAGACCTTCAACCACCGCTCGCCGGTCCCATTCGCTCCGCAGCGGCGGTGAGAGCTTGGTGAACGTCCGATAATCGCCGATCGCGGTTTCGTTCAGCGCAAAATACGGCGGCGCAGTATCGCAGGTTACCGGCAGCCCTTGCGCCTTGGCGCGCCGGACCGCGTCGATGCCGGCGGCGGTCGAAAGATGGGCGATGTGATAGCGGGCGCCGGTGATCTCCACGAGCCTCAGATCACGCTCGATCATGATGACTTCCGCCATCGGGGTGATCGCCGGGAGCCCGAGGCGCGTCGCGGTCTCCCCTTCGCTGACTTCTCCGGCACGGGCCAGGCTCGGCTCTTCCGGGTGCTGGAGGACGAGGAGATCGAATGTCCGCGCATAAGCGAGCACCCGCCGCATGACGAGCGCATCGGCAACCGCCTGGACCCCGTCGGTGAAGCCGAGAGCGCCATTCGCGGCAAGCAAGCCCATTTCAGTCAAGTCGCACCCGCTCAGCCCCTTGGTCGCGGCAGCATAGGTGTGGATTTTGGCGAGCTTTACTTCGCGCGCCCGGCGAGCGAGGAATTCGACAACCGAGATATCGTCAACGGGCGGGTCGGTATTTGGCAGCGCGACCATCGTCGTGACCCCGCCGGCCGCAGCAGCCCGTCCGGCCGTCTCGATCGACTCCATATGCTCGGCGCCGGGCTCGCGCAATTGCACGCGCATGTCGATAAGCCCCGGAGCGAGGCACAACCCGTCGGCATTAACCACCTCAGCACCCCGCGCGGCGGTGGAGAGATCACCACCCACCACGGCGATGCGCTCGCCCTCGACGAGGAGGTCGCCGAAGCTATCGAGACCGGTTTCAGGATCGAGCAGCCTGGCCTTGCGGAAGAGCAAGCGTTTCACGGCAAGGGCGGCCCTTTGCCGAGATCCCGGGTCAGGATCTCGAGACAGGCCATGCGAACCGCAACCCCCATTTCGACCTGGTGCCGAATGAGGCTGCGGTCGATGTCGTCGGCGACCTCGCTGCCGATCTCGACGCCGCGGTTCATCGGCCCCGGATGCATGATCAGTGCGTCGGAGTCGGCCGCGCGCAATTTGTCGTAGTCGAGCCCGAAGAAATGGAAATATTCGCGCGTCGAAGGGATGAAAGCGCCGTGCATGCGCTCGCTCTGCAGCCGCAACATCATCACGATGTCAACCCCGGCGAGGCCGTCGCTCATGCTGTGGAAGACTTCGACGCCGAGGCGCTCGATTTCGGCGGGGAGCAGGGTGCGCGGCGCCACGACCCGCACTCGCGCGCCGACCGTGTTCAGTAACGCGATGTTCGAGCGTGCTACTCGACTGTGCAGGATGTCGCCACAGATTGCGACGGTGAGGCCGCCCAACCGCCCCTTGCGGCGGCGGATGGTAAGCGCGTCGAGCAGCGCCTGGGTCGGGTGCTCGTGGCTGCCGTCGCCCGCGTTGATGACGGCGCAGTCGAGTTTTTCGGAGAGGAGTTGAACAGCACCCGATTCGGGATGGCGGACAATCAGCACGTCCGGATGCATCGCGTTCAAGGTCATCGCCGTGTCGATCAAGGTCTCGCCCTTGTACATCGAGCTTGCCGAGACCGCCATGTTGATGACATCGCCACCGAGCCGCTTGCCGGCGACCTCGAATGACGTACGCGTCCGCGTCGAATTCTCGAAGAAACAGTTGATGATCGTCCGGCCGCGCAACAACGTGCGCTTTTTCTCGGCCTGCCGATTGACCTCGACATAGCCATCGGCCAGATCGAGGAAATGATTTATTTCCTCGGGCGACAAGCCTTCAATACCGAGAAGATGGCGGTGCCGGAAAGCGCCGTAGCGCGCGGTACCCTGCATGAGCCCCGGACTATAGGGAGAACGCCTCCAACCGGCAAGGGCACCCGATCTTACCTTGCTCCGCGTCAACGAGGTACTCGGTAATTGCCGTGGGCCACCGCGAATCCGCCGGGTGGGGATCGAGAATCGAGTTAGAGTTAGATTCGGCCAACCATGGGCCCCAATCCGATCTCGCTTGCCGTTGCGGTCGTCCTCGGCGGTCTGGCGTTCCTGACGATCGCGTAGGCCGGGCGATCGCGCCCCGTGCCGAGCAGCGCGGTCGACAGCATGAATTTTGGAAGCATTGCGGGCATCACCTCGCTTGCGCGAGCAAGTAACGGCGAATCCTCCGATCGAGGCCCACAGGGCCCTTGATCGCCGCCCCCGACCGCAGCGCCGCAACTCGACGCTATTGATTGCCCATCAGCCGTGCCGAGAGCGCGGTCATGACCAAAGATAGCCCCAGGAAAAGCATATTGATGCCGACGAGGAGCCCTATCGCCCAGTCGGCTGAGCTCGGCCAGCCGTCCCAGATCAGGAAGGCGAGCACCAGGTCGATAA
>Ga0182038_10001020_pt1 | contig 14596 bp, 11 predicted proteins | sample sta12Can44000108_FD_125976 | JGI IMG/M metagenome (GOLD analysis project Ga0182038, IMG submission 125976) | Lab enrichment of tropical soil microbial communities from Luquillo Experimental Forest, Puerto Rico - statanox.12C.anox.44.000.108 | ecosystem: Environmental > Terrestrial > Soil >...
ACTTTTAACAATTGACAATTCACTATTCTGCTCAACGCTAATTCAACTTGCACGCCTCTTTTTCTTCCTAATAATTCGTGCCACTCATCAACAGCAATAATTTTTAAAGATTGAAAAAGCGTTGGATAATTTTTTTGTGCCAATAACAAATGCAAACTTTCCGGTGTAATAATTAATACTTCCGGCATGTTGTTTTTTTGTTGCAACCTTTCTTTGGTATTGGTATCCCCATTTCTAATCCCTACACGCCAATTCATATTTAATTCTGCAATCACTTCTTCCATTGCTCTGCCAATATCTTTTGCCAATGCTCTTAATGGTGTTATCCACAATAATTGTAATCCGTTATTGCTTTGGGATTGATAATTACCGGGGTGTTGATTAATGAATTGAATGATGGCTCCCAAAAAAACGGAATATGTTTTACCGCATCCGGTAGGTGCATTTACCAAACCACTTTGGTAATTGGTGATGTGCTGCCATGTTTCTTCTTGAAAAGCAAACGGCTGTAATCCTTTGCGGGAAAGCCATTCGGCAATAATACCATATCCTTTTGTTTGCAGCAGTTTCATTATAGTAATAACCGATCTTTTTTTAATTGGGTTTATACATCACAATTTATAACTTACAAGCATCTTCACCACAATAACTGTGTATGCTTAATAAATTTTTTCAGTTACAGCAACATCAAACAAATGTAAAAACAGAAGTATTGGCCGGATTAACAACATTCTCCACTATGGCTTATATTTTAGTTGTGAATCCTTTTATCCTTTCAAAAACGGGAATGGATTTTAATGCAGTAATTGTTGCCACTGCATTAACGGCAATTATCGGAACCTTAATAATGGCATTATGGGCTAAGCTTCCAATAGCAGTTGCCCCGGGAATGGGGCTAAATGCATTCTTTGCATATACCATTGTTTTAGGAATGGGCTACACCTGGCAGTTTGCATTAACAGCCGTTTTTTTAGAAGGGATTTTATTCATCATTCTATCGTTATTAAATATTCGTGAAGCAATTATAAATAGCATTCCTGCTGATATTAAACGTGCTATTTCTGTTGGCATCGGATTATTTATTGCGTTGATTGGATTAGCCAATGCAGGCATTATTGAAACAGGCATGGTGCACATCGGCAACAACAAATTAGATGGTGTAATTGTAAAGCTGGGTGATATGAAATCTTCCGCAGCCATTGTTGTTTTTGCAGGGTTATTTATCAGTGCTGCATTGATGTATAAAAAATTCAATGCCGCATTATTTATCGGCATTATTGCAGCAACTATTATTGGTATTCCATTAGGATTAACGCATCTTCCGGTCGGTGGAAAACTCGTAAGCATGCCGCCATCATTAGCACCGATATTTTTTAAAATGGAGTTTTCTAAAATATTTTCATGGGATATGCTCATTATTTTATTCACTCTATTAACGGTTAATTTATTTGATACGGTAGGCACATTAATCGGTTGTTGTTCTGCCGGGCATTTGTTAGATAAAGATGGGAAAATCCCTAATGTACAAAAAGCATTATTGGCAGATGCCATTGCCACCACATCTGCTGCGGTTTTAGGAACAAGTGTTGCCACTGCTTACATTGAAAGTGCAAGCGGTATTGCGTCCGGCGGCAAAACCGGATTAACTTCTTTTACAGTTGCCGTTATGTTTTTTCTGGCTTTATTTTTTGCGCCATTGTTTGCTGTAATACCTGCCGCCGCTACATCTCCGGCATTAATCATCGTTGGGTTTTTAATGATGCAGGAAGTAAGGCACATTAATTTTACAGACATTACCAATGCATTGCCTGCATTTCTTACCATTATTATGATGCCGTTTGCCTATAGCATTGCAGAAGGTATTGTATTTGGAATGGTAAGTTTTGTTTTACTAAAAATATTAACCGGAAGAACCAAAGAAGTAAGCACTGCCATGTATGTGCTGGCTGTTTTATTTTTATTGAGTATTGTAATTAAGTAAATGAAGCACACAGCTGATTTTTATGTAACCGGCATTTACTTTCATAGCATCACTTGTTGCGTCGCACACTTCGGCTGCATATCATTGTGCTTCTTTTCTTATATTCCATTAATTTTTTAGTTTTTCAATCTGGAGGTCGGTATAAACAGCTTGCTGAAAAAAGGGTAAAATAAAAAAGACAAAGATTGTTTTGCATAGTAAACTTTGTGCTTTTGTAGTGAATAAATAAAACCATAAAGGCACAAAAAGCACAAAATGGTATTGAGCTTTATGTTTTGTTGTCCTAAATCTCAGGAGAGTTGGTGCAGACACAATCTGCAAGCATTAACAAATTGCAAAGTACCCGTTGAAATGTTTACATATATTTAATATTAAATTATATTTTTTAAACAGGCGTTTCTTTTTTGTTCGGGAAAAATTTATCAAACCAGTGTAGTAAAATTTCTTCAGCTTTGCCGGCTAATTTTTCTGTTGCATTGCCGATTGCTTCCTGCACTTTCGGGATACTGAAGAAAGTATATGCCCAGGTATTTTTCGCTTTTTCTTCTGCACGTTTAAAAATACTGTTACGCAACATTACCGGAAAATTTTGCTGCAAATGCTCCCAGTTATTACTCAGTTGTTTTTCCAGTTCGTTTTTTCGATTGTATAAACTACTGATTTCTTTATTTAAACTTTTTAAACTGTTGATATTATTTTGCATCGTCTTCATTGGAATATTGTTTAATTAAAACCCTGATAACAGGGTTGATGAATAATTGTTTTCTGAAAATAGCTAACAGTATGGCTACTACAACAATAATACCGGTAGCACATGCAAAACCTGCGGCATTGCTGTGCAGCAATTCGCCAAACAAAAAGCCTAAAGTAATACCGCCGAAAATAAAAATCAGGAACAACAAAAAGATGGAAATTATAAGCCAGATCATTAATCCGCTGATGCGAGAAGTAGTACGTATTAATTCTAATTTAAAAATGCTGATGCGTACTTCTGCATATTCCTGTAACAATTTTTTATTATCGTTCAAAAATTCAAAAAGATTTTTTTCGTTTTCCATGCGTATAATTATAGATATGAATTTACAACAGAAAAACGGGTTGGGGGCAGAAGATTTATAAATTGCATATTGCCCAATAAAACAATAAGGAATTGCCTGAACAGGAATTGTAAATGTTGCCATGAAAACGGAACGGTAAAACGAGCGTGGCAACAGGCGATGACATGAAAACAAATGCCGGTAACAAAAAATTACAAAACAGATTTTATAAGGCCTTCACTCTTTTTAATGAAATACAGTTTTTTGTTTTCAACATAATCTGTTTGTAACCGATTGTTTTTATTGATGACGGAACGAATATCAAAATCGTTAAACAATTTGAATTTTTTTTCGGATAAGAAATGGATAGACTCGCTACCATGTTCTTCAACAATTTTAGTGAAATGGTACATGGATTCGAAACCTTTAAAAACCATATCGCTTGGCCTTCCGTTAAAAATGTTTCTGTATTTGTTGGTTAGTGCGATAATATTTTTATCTGTTTTTGAAAAGTTATAAGGGGTTGAATAAATAATGTCAACTCCTTTGCAATCAGGCTTATCTAAATCTTTTAATCCATCCCAATTGGGCATTCCTATGACGGTAGATTTATAAGTAGATGAAATGGTACTTAAGCTTTTTACCAGCCGTATGCTGAATGCTTCGTTAAGCGAGCCGCATACCAAAATATTTTTTCGGGTACTGTCTAAATAGGCAGCTAATTGTTTGGTGTTGAATGTATCGCTAAGTTCAATAGTCTTTATTTTTAGAGGGATAGCAGGGGTGCTTCTTGCCATATCTGAAAATGCAGTGAGAATAAAGTTTTCAACGGCACCTTTTCTTTTAAAAAATAAAACAGTATTGGTTGAGTAGCTGCGTTGCAGAAATTTGTACAGTTCTTCGCAATGTGTTTTTAGTGTTGGATTAATAACGGTAAAATAAGGGTTGTTGATAATGCCGCCGTTGTTAGGAAATGTGGAAGATATGAGCGGAATTTTTTTACTCGCAGCAAAATCTGACAAGGGTTTTATATCTGTAATGGAATTGAATGATGCGATGATAAGCGATACATTGTTTATCGCATCCTTTTGTATAATATTTTTAAGTGTTTGTTCTGTGCTTTTCAGATCGAAAAACAAAACTTCTGCATTAATACCTTCGGCTTGTAACGAATCAACGGCAAGCATTACGCCATTATAAAAATCTAATCCTGCTAAAATATTTTTAGGGAGATTACCATTGCCTAACTTATAATTATTGCCATCGAAAGCAGAATCTACATAAACCGGGGCAAATACTGCAATTTTTAAAGATGGTGCTTGCGATGAAACCTTAGAGTAAAAACCGAAAATAAAAAAAGTAAAAACTAAAAATGATTTATAAACAAATTTCATGGCAATAATCTTTTACTTGTTAATGTAAAAATTAAAACAGCTTATTCCCACTCAATAGTAGCAGGCGGTTTGCTGCTGATATCGTATACAACCCTGTTAATACCTCTTACATTATTAATAATTTCGTTGGATAAGTTAGCCAGAAATTCGTAAGGCAAATGAGCCCAATCGGCAGTCATGCCATCTACACTGGTAACGGCTCTTATGGCAACTGTGTATTCGTAAGTTCTTTCATCGCCCATAACACCAACGCTTTTTACGGGTAATAGAATAGTACCTGCCTGCCAAACTTTATCGTACAAATTATTTTCTTTCAAACTATTGATATAAATGGCATCTGCATTTTGTAATAATGTTACTTTTTCTTCGGTTACTTCGCCCAAAATCCTGATGGCGAGCCCGGGCCCGGGAAACGGATGGCGGAATAATAAATCATGCGGAATACCCAATTCTAAACCCACGCGTCTTACCTCATCTTTAAATAAATAACGTAGGGGTTCAATCAACTCCAATTTCATTGTATCGGGTAAGCCGCCAACATTATGGTGCGATTTAATGGTTTGTGATGGGCCATGCACACTTACGCTTTCAATTACATCAGGATAAATTGTTCCCTGGCCTAACATTTCAATGCCTTCCAGTTTATGTGCTTCTGCATCAAATGTTTCAATAAAAGTTGCTCCGATTATTTTTCTTTTTTCTTCAGGGTCTGTTTTGCCTGCAAGTTTAGTATAAAAATGTTCTTTCGCATCAATGCCTTTTACATTTAAATCGAGTACTTTATACGTTTCTAAAACCTGTTCAAATTCGCCTTTGCGTAAAACACCGTTATCTACAAAAATGCCGAATAAATTTTTACCTATGGCTTTACTTATTAATGTTGCAGCAACAGTACTGTCAACGCCGCCACTTAAAGCCATGATTACTTTTTTGTTACCAACTTGTTCTTTTAATTGTGTAACGGTTTCATTTACAAAATTAGCAGGAGTCCAGTTTTGAGAACATCCGCAAATATTTATCAAAAAGTTTTGAATGATTTTTTTTCCTTCGGTTGAATGATAAACTTCAGGATGAAATTGTAAACCGTATAAAGGAAATTCTGTTAACGAGCTATCGACAATTGACCGCTTAAACGCTGCAACCGGAATGCTTTCTGTAGTAGCTAAAATTTCGAAATCGGCCGGAAGTTGAGCAATTGAATCGCTATGGCTCATCCAAACTTGTGTGTTGTTGCTAATATCTTTCAATAAAACATCGTTCACATGTTTTTCCATAGTGGCACGGCCATATTCTCTTTTATTACTTTTATCAACTCTGCCGCCAAATTCTTTGGCAGTTAATTGTGCACCATAACAAATACCCAAAACAGGTAAATGTTGAATGAATGACGGAATATCTACAACGGGTGCATTTTCATCATTCACACTAAAAGGGCTGCCACTTAAAATAATACCTTTTAAAGAAGAATCTATTACAAATTTTTTATGATAAGGAATTATTTCGCAATAAACATTCGCTTCTCTAACTGCCCGGGCAATTAACTGGGTGTATTGACTTCCAAAGTCCAGTATTAAAATTTTTTCCGTCATGCAGCGAAGGTAAATGAAAATATAGGATTAACGGTTGCCTCGCAACAGGAATGGTACATTAAATATTTTGTTTTTGTGTAACTTGCCGGTTCAATTTTACGTTATGAAAAATTTGTTGTTTGTATCAATTGCATTAGCTGTTATTTTATCTTCCTGCGACCTGATTTTAGGAAGACATATAAAAGGAAGCGGCAATATTGTTACCGAAACAAGAAATGTTTCTTTTGCTGATAAAATTAAACTTGCAGGCAGCTACGATGTAGAATTGGTGAAGGGAAACGCAGCTTCTGTTACAGTAGAAACAGACGATAATTTGATGCCTTATCTTATTACAAGAGAAGAAGGGGATTGGCTGGTAATTAAATCTGAAAGATTAATCAATCTTGATCCTACAAAAAAAATAAAAATTATAATTACAACCCAAAACCTACGGTCTATTTCAATTGCAGGTAGCGGTAATGTTTTTGGAAGAGATAAATTTTCTACTGCCGAAAAAATGGAAATAAAAATTGCTGGAAGTGGAGATGTAAATTTAGATTTAAATGTGCCGGGCATATATTCTGATATTGCCGGAAGTGGTAACATTCAGCTATCCGGCGAAACTAAAACGCAGGAAATCCATATTGCAGGAAACGGAGATTACAGGTGTCAAAACTTAAAATCCGAAAATGCGATAGTGCATATTGCCGGAAGCGGAGATGTAAGAGTTTTTGCAGATAATAAACTTGAAATCCATATTGCCGGAAGCGGTAACGTGTATTATCAAGGAAATGCAACCATCGAACAACATATTGCCGGAAGCGGGCAAATTAAAAAAATACAATAAATAGGGCATTTTCAGCGTTTGTTTTTGGTATATTCAAAACTTATCTTTGATTTGTTGTGAATAGATGAACCCTCTTTTACCCTAAAAAGCCTTGTTCATTCTTTCGCACTTTCAAAACTCAAACCCTAAGCAAATGGAAAAAGGTTACAGAATACTGTTAGCCGAAGATGAACCTAAGTTGAGCCAGGTAATTCAGGAGGAGCTTACTGTACGTGGTTTTCCAACAGATGTTGCCTACGATGGACAAGTTGCCGAAAAACTTTTCAGGCAAAATCAATATTCGCTTATTTTATTAGATATTAATTTGCCGTATAAAAACGGGCTGGCTTTGTGCAAAGAATTTCGTCTTACCAATAAAACCGTTCCTATTATTATGCTCACGGCTTTGGGCGAAATTCAGGACAAGATGGATGCGTTTAATTTAGGTGCCGATGATTATATTGTAAAACCATTTCATTTTGATGAATTATTTGCACGTATAAAAGTTTCCATTAAAAGAACTGATACGCCCGAGCCGCAACTTTCTACCATTGAAATACAAGATTTAAAAATTGATTTTGCAACCAAAACCGTAACCAGATCTAATAAGGAAATCCCTTTAACTGCTAAAGAATTCGCATTATTGGTTTTATTGTGCCAAAACAGAGGTAAAGTAATCTCCAAACAAGAGATTTTAGAAAAAGTTTGGGATTTAACTTTCGATACAGGTACCAATACCATAGAAGTTTATATCAGCTTTTTGAGAAATAAAATTGATAAGCCGTTTGAAGATAAGCTTATACAAACCAAACCCGGATTTGGCTATTTTATTAAATAAAATATATGAATTTAAAGCTGAGATTTGCTGCTTTTTTTACTGTTTTTGTAGCATTGATGCTGTTGGTAATAACTGCTTCAGTTTATCTTTTTTATTCAAAATATCATCATACCGATTTTTATAGAAGATTGAGGGACGAAGGCTTATCGTTATACGATCAATACAGTACTTTAAAATCTAATCACGACGATTCTGTTTTTAAATCATTAAGAAATTTTAATCAGCATAGAAACAGCTTTTACCAAGAACAGTTAGCTCTGCTTGATCAAAACAAAAATGTACTTTACAAAGAACCGGATACCAGCAATTTTCAGTTACCCCCCGAGCTGCTTAAAAATTTACCCGTAGTTACAGAAGCAGAATATCGATTTTGGAATGAAGAAAGAAATGGGGTAATTATTTTTTTGGATAACAAATACTATGTAATTGTTTCGGCTGTTGATAAAAGCGGAATTGAACGATTAGCCACTTTAAGGCTTTTATTAATTGGTGTATTCTTGGGTGGGTTAATCTTAACTGCATTTTTATCTTTTTTCTTTGTTCGTTCTGCATTTAAGCCACTTGCCAATTTAAGTATGCAAATGCAGCAAACAACAGAGAGCAATCTAACAGCAAGGGTTTCTGAAAGTACAGGAAACGATGAAGTACAACAAATCGCTCATAGCTTTAACGGCATGCTGGAAAGATTAAACCAATCGTTCGAATCGCAGAAAAGCTTTGTACATCATGCTTCTCACGAACTAAGAACACCGTTGGCCACCATGTTATCTCAAACAGAAATTGCGCTATCTAAAGATCTTTCACACGAAGAATATCGTAAACTATTAGAGTCTCTAAAAGAAGATCAGGTAGGTATGGTTGAGTTAACCAATTCTTTATTATTATTATCTCAATACGAAAAAATAAAATCTTATTCTAAATGGCCAATGCTCAGGATTGATGAGGTTTTATATGAAACGATAGGAAGTGCCAGAAAAATGTTGTCGGGAATTGAATTAGAACTTGAATTTGCCAATATTCCGGAAGATGAAAACGGTTTAATGATACAAGGCAATGATGCCTTGCTTAAAGTGGCTTTTACCAACCTTATAAAAAATGCGTGGCAATATTCAACCGATAAAAAAGTATTTGTAACTATTGATGTTGTTGCCAATCAGATAAATGTGTATTTTGAAAATAACGGAAAGCATTTAACCGCCTCGGAAACAGATAAATTAAAAGTGCCGTTTTTCAGAGGAAGCAATTCTGCCAATGTAAAAGGGTTTGGCTTGGGTTTATCTATAGTTCAGCGTATTATTACTTTGCACAATGGCAATTTTGCTTATACTGCCATTAAACCATCTATTAACAGATTTACTATCTATTTTAAACAAAAACAGGCATAAAAAAAAGCCAGCCCCAAAAAGGATGACTTTTATTTATTATAGTAGTTTGTGATATTAAGCTTTCTTCTTTGCTAATTTGCTCTTAAGATTAGCCGCTTTGTTTTTATGGATAACACCGCGTTTTGCTAACTTATCAATCATAGATACAACGTCTGGCAATTTCTCGCCGTAAGCTTTAATGTCAGAAACAGTTTTTAATTCACGAATAGCATTACGGGTGGTTTTACCGTAATATTTGTTTCTGTCTCTGCGTTTTGCAGCTTGTCTGGTATCTTTTTTGGTAGCTGAATGATTTGCCATATTTGCTTTTTAAATCTAAAATTCGGACGGCAAAGGTAAGGGCATTCATTTAAAATAGAAAATTTATGTGAAAAAAAATTGCGAAAACACCTTTCTGTTTATTTATTATTTTGGTAAATCCATCTAAAACTCATCAATAATAGCACATTTATCTGCTTGTATCCACGATATTTGTTCTCTCTTAACAAGAACCCAAAATTACTTGAGATGAAGGATTTCTCATACATAACTAACTCACATCCTGCATATATAGAAAATTTATATAATGAATTTTTAAAAGACCCTGATATAGCTGACCCTGATTTAAAAAAATTCTTTGAAGGATTTGATTTTGCTGTTTCTTCCGGAACTGTGTCCGCCATCAATCAGCCTAATACAGCAGAAAATATTAACTGGGCAAAAGAAATAAATGTTTACCGTCTTATTCTCGGTTACAGAAACAAAGGGCATTTAATTGCTAAAACCAACCCTATTAGGGAAAGAAGGGATAGAAATGCCAATTTAGATTTGGCCTTTTTTAGCCTATCGGATATGGATTTAAACCAACATTTTTTTGCAGGCAATTTAATTGGATTAGGTAAAACGTCGCTTAAAAATATTTTAACGCACTTGCAAAAATGTTATGCCGATAAAGTGGGTGTAGAATTTAAATATATATCAGATCCTGAAAAAGTTGATTGGCTTATTCAGGAAATAGAGCAGAAGTTTCATCAGCCCATAACCATACACCAAAAGAAAAGGATTCTGGAAAAGCTGAACGAGGGTGTGATGTTTGAGAAGTTTTTGCATACAAAATATATCGGCCAGAAAAGGTTTTCTTTAGAAGGAGGCGAAACAACCATTGCGGCATTAGATGCAATTATTAACACGGCTGCTAACAATGATGTTCAGGAAGTGGTGATAGGTATGGCTCACAGGGGACGTTTGAATGTGTTGGCAAATATTATGGGCAAAACCTACGAGCAAATTTTCAGTGAGTTTGAAGGTACTGCCAAAATAGATCAAACGATGGGTAGTGGCGATGTAAAATATCACATGGGGTATGGAAGTGATGTGGAAACGGCCGACGGTAAAAATATTCATCTTAAATTAATGCCTAATCCATCGCATTTGGAAGCCGTAAACCCTGTGGTACTTGGCTTTGCACGGGCAAAAGCCGATGTGATGTATGAAAGTAATTTCGATAAAATTCTTCCCATATTAATTCATGGAGATGCTTCTGTTGCCGGACAAGGTATTGTGTACGAAGTATTGCAAATGTGCAAACTGCGTGGTTATTATACTGGTGGAACCATGCATTTTGTAATTAATAATCAAATTGGTTTTACAACAGATTTTGATGATGCGAGAAGTGCCGATTATTGTACTTCGGTAGCTGCCATGGTGCAGGCTCCGGTTTTGCATGTAAACGGAGATGATGCGGAAGCTGTTGTAAAGTGTGCAGAGATTGCAACACGTTATCGTCAGAAATTTAATGCTGATATTTTTATTGATATGGTTTGTTATCGCCGTCATGGACATAATGAAGGCGATGACCCAAAATATACGCAACCGCAATTGTATGCTTTAATTGAGAAGCATGCAAATCCCCGCGAAGTATATACCAATTTTTTATTAGAACATGGAGAAACTGATGCAAAAGAGTTGGCAAAAGAAATGGAAAAAAAGTTTTGGGCCGATTTGCAGGAACGTTTGGATGAAGTGAAACAACATCCTTTACCTTATAAATATCAACCGCCTGAATTGGCTTGGAAAAGCTTACGCAGAGCCACTCCCGAAGATTTTGATACATCACCGGATACTGCTTTAAATGAAGATGCCATTAACCAATTATTTAAAGGAATAATGGCATGGCCTGATGGTTTTAAACCATTGAAAAAAGTTGAGAAATTATTACAGGAAAAAATTAAATTATTAGAAACGGAAAATAAAATTGATTGGGCAACAGGCGAGTTACTGGCTTATGCATCCATCATCACAGAACAAAAAATTGTTCGTATGAGCGGGCAGGATGTGAAGCGTGGCACGTTCTCTCATCGCCATGCAATATTGCGGGATGAAGAAACGAATAAAGGTTACAACAGATTAAAAGGCTTGCAGGAACACCAAGAAAAATTCAGAATATATAATTCTTTGTTGAGTGAGTATGCCGTATTGGGTTTTGAATATGGATATGCGTTGGCAAACCCCGATGCATTGGTTTTATGGGAAGCTCAATTTGGGGATTTTAGTAACGGGGCTCAAACGATGATCGATCAGTTTATTGCAGCAGGCGAACAAAAATGGAATCGTATGAATGGTTTGGTAATGCTATTGCCGCACGGCTATGAAGGTCAGGGGCCGGAGCACAGCAGTGCCCGTATGGAAAGATTTTTGCAGTTAAGTGCCGAGTTGAATATGGTTGTTACCAACATTACTACATCTGCTAATTTATTTCATGTCATGAGAAGGCAGGTAGCTTGGCCTTTCAGGAAGCCGTTAATTAATTTTTCTCCGAAAGCATATTTGCGTTATCCCGGCAGCTACAGTTCTGTCAACGATTTTACGAAAGGCGGATTTAAGGAAGTGATTGATGATGCTTTTGTAAAAGATGCCGATAATATTAAAAAAGTTTTATTCTGCTCAGGCAAATTATATTTTGAATTAGCAGAAAAGCAATTGAAAGGTGATGTTACCGATGTGGCAATTGTGCGGGTAGAACAATTGTATCCGGTACCTCAAAAACAATTGGATGCATTGTATAAAAAATACCATAGAGCAACATGGTTTTGGGTACAGGAAGAACCGTTGAATATGGGTGCAGCTTCGTTTTTAAAAATGAATTTGCAACAGATTAATTTTGGCGTAATTAGTCGAAATGCAAGTGCAGCAACAGCTACAGGTTATGCAAAAGTTCATGCACAGGAACAGAAAGAAATTATTGAAACAGCTTTTAATATTTAATGAGTGAGTGATAGAATGAGTGTAGAATAAAGAGCAGAAAGTTGAAGTGTGCGACGCAACGATGCTTAATTGAAAACAGAAATTTGACAACAAAAAGAAAATAATTGTATGATAGATGTAAAAGTTCCGTCGGTAGGCGAATCCATCAATGAAGTTACTTTGTTAAAATGGACAAAGAAAGATGGCGAATATGTTTTGATTGATGAGGTGATTGCCGAATTGGAAAGTGAAAAAGCAACTTTTGAAGTGAACGCAGAAAAATCAGGTACATTAAAAACATTAGCTGCCGAAGGTGATACGATCCTTATTGGATCTGTATTTGCACAGATTGATGAAACGGCGGAAAAACCTGAAGCAAGCACGAATGAAGAAGTAAAAATTACAAAAGAGGAATCGCAAGTTTCAAATCAGAAATTAGAAGTTTCACAAGCTCCTGTTATTTCTGTTTCTAATGATATTAAAGCAACTCCTGTTGCCAGTGCAATTATTGCAGATAAAAAAGTGAGTGTAGATAGCATTACGCCATCTGGATATGGTGGAAAAATTATGAAGAACGATGTGTTGGATGCACTGAATAACCCTGGTAAAAAATCTTTTACAGGAACAGAATTGTTCAGCAGAAATGTTCGCAAAGAAAAATTGAGCAATTTGCGTAAAACCATTAGCAGAAGGTTGGTTGAGTCTAAAAACACTACTGCTATGCTCACCACTTTTAATGAAGTGGATATGAGTAATATCATGGACATCAGAAAAAAATTCAAGGATAAATTTAAAGAAGCCCATCAGGTTAATTTAGGCTTCATGAGTTTCTTTACAAAAGCTTGTGCTATTGCTTTGAGCGAATGGCCAACTGTGAATGCTTACATTGACGGTGATGAATTAATTTATCATGATTATGCAGATATTAGTATTGCGGTAAGTACCCCGAGAGGGTTAACTGTTCCGGTAATTAGAAATGTTGAAAGTCTTACTATGGCTGAGGTTGAGAAGAAAGTAGTTGAGCTTGCAACAAAAGCCCGTGATAGTAAATTAACAGCAGAAGAATTAACCGGCGGCACATTTACCATTACCAATGGTGGTGTATTTGGAAGCTTAATGAGTACACCGATTATTAATATTCCGCAGAGTGCCATTTTAGGAATGCATAAAATTCAGGACAGGCCAATGGCTGTTAACGGAAAAGTGGAAGTAAGGCCGATGATGTATTTAGCATTGAGTTACGATCACAGAATTATTGACGGCAGAGAAAGCGTTAGCTTTTTAGTGCGTGTAAAAGAATTATTGGAGAACCCTGCATTATTATTGTTTGGTAAAGATCCCGTAAAAACATTATTGGAATTATAAACTACGGTTAACTATGATTTTTAAATGATATTTTTGAAGTCTCATGCATGTGAGACTTTTTTATTTAAAAACTTCCCTTTGGGGCTTATGCGTTTTCAATCCTATTTTAATACTGCTGTTAGTTTGATAAAATTGTATGATGGAAAAATTCCGTTGGTACATTTTTTAAAACAATATTTTTCGCAGCATAAAAAATATGGCTCAAAGGATAGAAAATTCATCACACATTTGTGTTATTGTTATTATAGAATCGGTTATGCTGCAAAACAATTATCTGTTGAAGAAAGATTGAAAATTGCCATTTATTTATGTAATGCAACAGCAGAAGATTGGCATATTTTGTTTGACGAAAACTGGAATGAATGGAGTAACGATATAAATGCAAGAATTGATTGTATTCAAAAAAAATACCCGATATTTTTCATTCAGGATATTTTTCCATGGAAAGATGAATTAAGCAAAACTATTGATGCCAAAGCATTTGCTGCTTCTCATCTCATTCAACCCGATTTGTTTTTACGCATTCGTCCTCACAAAGAAAAGATTGTAAAGGCTAAATTAGAAGCCAGTCAAATTCCGTTTCAACCAATAACAGATACTTGTTTGGCATTGCCCAATACAAGTAAAATTGATAGCATTATTGATTTAGATAAAGAAGCTGTTGTGCAAGATTATTCCTCTCAACAAATCAAAGAATTTCTTCAACTTATCACTTACAACTTACAACCTACAACTCAACTTTGGGATTGCTGTGCAGCCAGCGGCGGTAAATCTATTTTAGCAAAAGATGTGCTGCAAAATATCGAATTAACGGTAAGCGATGTACGTTCTTCCATTCTGCAAAATTTAAAACAGCGTTTCGAGAAAGCAGGAATAAAAAAATATAATTCTTTTGTGGCGGATTTGTCAATAGTGAATGGTCAATGGCCAATGGTCAATAGTCAAAACAAATCAGAAATTTCAAATCAGAAATTGGATAT
>Ga0182038_10001025_pt1 | contig 14564 bp, 11 predicted proteins | sample sta12Can44000108_FD_125976 | JGI IMG/M metagenome (GOLD analysis project Ga0182038, IMG submission 125976) | Lab enrichment of tropical soil microbial communities from Luquillo Experimental Forest, Puerto Rico - statanox.12C.anox.44.000.108 | ecosystem: Environmental > Terrestrial > Soil >...
GATCACGCCTAGCTGTTCGCATTCGCGAACAAGATCGCGACCGAACGGCCTCAATCCTTCCGATGAAGAGCCGCTGGCCGCGAAGATTCCGCCGTGACCAGCAGCGTTCGTGCGCGCATGAGTTAATCCGATCACACGCACTCCCAGTTCATAAAACGCACGCAACAAATCCAAATCGTCGCCGAGCGGTTCGACCCCCTCCATCGTGACCAGGAATCCAACCTTTTTGGAATCGACTGCCCGCGAAATTTCCCGGTGCGTGCGACAAACTAGATACTGAGATTGATCGGCTTCTGTGTAAAGGCGCGCGATTTGATCCGCCGCGACCTGCAAACCGCGATCAGGCAAGTAACAATCTTCGATGTAGAGCGCCGCGCCGATGATTCTCATCCCGCCAGCTTCAAATTCCGGAGAGAATTCTGTCACTAACACATTTTGCCGGTCGCGCTTTTCGTACAAGTCCATCGGCAAATCGAAATGCATGTCGATTATACCGCCGGCGTGCAACCGCTCGATGCGCGTTTCTATGGAGTCCTTCTTCGTCATTACGGAGTCAGCGGTGGTGTCGCAATAGCGACTGTCCGCGCCGAATCTTTAGGCTTTGGAAGAAAGATCGCGAATAACACGGCAATCCAAAGCGCCCCGAGCGGCAACCAGACCGGAATCCAAATTGAAAAACGTGAAATGATGCCGAGCGCGGTCAAGCAATAGGCCGCCGAGAACGCAACAGTGCCGATAGTAAGATCGATGCGCGGTAACTTCCCAAACGCGCCACTTAAGAGCGCTACCACAACAACGACAACGCAGTCGAAAATCCAACTCACGCGATGAACGAAGGAGTTTGTTTGGAATGGCCGCGGCAAAACAAACTTAGTCGTCGCGGCGATTATTTGCCCAGCTCGAGCATTCGCAAGATCGGCAGCTCGGCGCGCTTGCGGATCGATTCCAGCAAAAAGATTTCCGGCTCCATGTTGAGCAGCGCGTCGTATGCTTTCTCAAGCGTGTTCTTTTTCATGTAACGGCATTCGCCGCAGAAACAATTCTCAGTAGGTCCCGGAATGAACGTCTTGCCCGGAATTTCCTTCTTCAATCGATGCAGCATGCCCGCTTCGGTCACGACGATGACTTCCTTCGCCGGCGAATTCTTGCAGAACGCGACCATTTTTTCGGTCGAGCAAACTTCGTCCGCAAGCATGCGAACCGCGTAAGTGCACTCGGGATGCGCGACCACCGGCGCATCGGGAAACTCTTCGCGAATCCGATTAATGCTTCGGGCCGTGAACTCGACGTGCACGTAACACGTTCCCTGCCACAAATCCATTTCGCGGCGGGTCCGCTCCATCACCCACGCACCTAGATTTTGGTCCGGCACGAAAAGAATATGTTGATCTCTCGGAGCCGCGCGGACGACGTCATCCGCGTTACCGCTCGTGCAAATGATGTCCGCCTGCGCTTTCACGGCAGCGCTGCAATTGATGTAAGCGATCACGTAGTAATTTTTGTCGGCGTGTTTTCTCAAAAACTCCGCCAACTTCTCCGGCGGACACGATTCTGAAAGCGAACAGCTGGCCTCAAGGTCCGGCAAAATCACGCGCTTCGCCGGATTGATGATCTTCGCGGTCTCAGCCATGAAATGAACGCCGCAAAAAAGGATCACGTCGGCTTTCGTTTTCGCCGCCTGATAGCTCAAGCCTAACGAGTCGCCCACGAAATCGGCGACTTCCTGCAGTTCGGGCACCTGATAATTGTGCGCGAGGATGATGGCGTTGCGCTTTCGCGCAAGCTCACGAAGGGCTGCCGCCAAGTCCGCTCTCGTCCGGTTTAAGGGACGCGCAGGACTCGGAGCGAAATTTACACCGGGGGCGACCATGGAATACTATCGCGAAAAATGAGCGCTTCTCAAATCTCCCGGCTCGGCTTTATCGGCGCGGGGAAGCTGGCCGGCTCGGTTATTCGCGGTCTGATGCGGGTGAAATTCTGTCCACCGGGCGAGATCATTGCCAGCGAACCAAACGAACAAACACGCGTCGCATTGCAAAAGGAATCGGGCGTTTCGGTAACGACCGAGAACGCAGAGGTCGCCGAAAAAGCCGGCGCCATTTTCATCGGAGTGAAACCGCCGATGGTTTTGCCCGTTTTGGCGGAACTCACAGACGAACTGGAAAACAAACTGGTAATCTCGCTCGCGGGTGGCGTTCGGATTTCGAACATGGAAAAAGTCTGCAACGCTCGAGTCTTGCGCGCTCTCACCAACACCCCCTCGGCGATTTGTCGCGCCGCAACCGGAATTGCGCGCGGCAGTCGAAGCACTAACGAGGATTTCGATTTGGCGAAGAGGATCTTTGGCGCGATCGGCGTGGTCGTTGGAATCAAAGAACAACAAATCGACGCGGTCACGGCTCTGAGCGGTAGCGGGCCGGCTTTTGTTTATACCGTGATCGAAGCGCTTGCAGCCGGCGGAACAAAAATGGGATTGCCAAACGATGTGGCGACTGAGCTAGCAATTCAAACGGCCCGCGGCGCAGCCGAGATCATGCTTGAAACCAAGATGTCGCCAGAAGAACTGAGGCGAATGGTGGTGACGCCAGGCGGAACGACCGCTGCCGGCCTCGCCGTGATGGAAAAACTCAGGACGAGCGAAAGTCTAATTGCTGCTGTCGAAGCCGCGGCAAAACGCGGCCAGGAGATGGCGAAAGAAAATTCCTAACGAATCGCCGCGCGCATCGCTTCGAGTGGCGCTTCGCGCTGAAACCAAATCTCAAACGCGAGCGCGCCTTGATGAAGCAACATCGAGAGACCATTCGCAGCGCGTGCGCCAGCTTCGATCGCCGCTCCGACTAACGGAGTGCGCTTGTCGGAATAAATCGTGTCATAGACCATCACGTGCGGCGCCAGCAATCGTGTCGGAATTGGCGACACATCTCCGCGATTCAATCCAATCGGCGTCGCATTCACCACAAGATCGACATTGCCGACCTGAAATCGAAAGGCCTTCTCTTCCCATGGAATCGCCTGCAAACGCGGCACCGGCCCAAAAACTTTCGGACCTTCAAAGAAACTTCGGAGCGAATCGGCGAGCTTTTGTCCTTTTTCGAATGTCCCGTTCGCGATGACCAGGCGTTCGCAATTTTCCTTCGCGCATTGAAGAGCGATCGCGCGGGCCGCGCCACCGGCGCCAAGAACGAGAATCCGAAGGTCGCGGAGATCCACCGAAAATTCTTCCCGGACCGCGCGAACAAAGCCGCGACCATCGGTGTTAGAGCCATGCAACTTGCCAGCATCGACCTTGACGACATTCGCCGCGCCGATTCGTTTGACGTTCTCGTCGGCGGCGTCCATCAGCTCGACCGCCACGATCTTGTGAGGAATCGTCAAATTCAAGCCTAGGAATTCTAACTTGCGAATCAGTTCAAGCGCGTCGCGCAGTTCGTTAGGCAAGATGTGAAAGCGTGCATATTGCATGTCGATCTGGCAACGCTTGAGCGCGGCATTCTGCATTTGCGGCGAGAGCGAATGTTCGACCGGATCACCAAAGACGCCGAGACGAATTGGCGGATCCAGTTCGCGCCAATTCTGCAAATCGACTAGCGTGTAAACTTCTTTTACTGCACTGCGTTTCCTTTTCATGTCATCCCGAACATAGTGCGAGACCTCTCACAGGTGATGGAACGTTTCTCAGTGATTTGTGTGATCCAATCTTCGATTGTGAGATCCTTCGCTTTGCTCAGGATGACACGTTTGGAAGTTTTGAGATTTTTTGGATGGCCCAATCGAAGCGTTTTAGGACGCGATCTTTCCCCATTACGTCGAGCATGTGATACAGACTTGGCCCAACGCTTCGCCCGCTCACCGCCACACGCGTCGGATGAACGAGATCGCCAGTCCTGCGGTCGAGTTTTTGCGCCAGCGATTTCAAGGTCGATTCAAGTGTCGCCAAGTCCCACTTGCCGGTCTTGGCGAACTCGTCGCGCAACGCTTTTAAATGCGCGGTCACTCCCGGCTTTTCGAAAACTTTTTTGACAGCTTCGGAATCGAATTCGTAGTCCTCGGTGAAGAAATAGGACGTCCATTCTGGGACATCTTTGAAGAGCTTGATCTTCTCCTTCACGATGGCGAAGACTTCGCGCGTGTATCTTTCGTCCGAGATGTCTATCTTCGCCCGTTCCATGAACGGCCGCGCCAATTCGATAAAACGGTCGAGGGACATTTGCGCGACGTACTGACCGTTGAGCCAAAAACATTTGTCGAGGTCGAACGCGGCGTTGCGGCGATTGATCTTTTCGAGCTCGAAAAGGTTAACGACTTCCTCGATATCGATCTTTTCACGGTTGTCTTTTGGGGACCAGCCAAGCAGGCAAAGATAATTTCTGACCGCTTCCGGCGCGTAACCTTGCTCGATGTAGGTCGCGACCGCGGCGCCCTCGTCGCGTTTGCTCATCTTCGAGCCATCGCGATTCAGAATGAGTGGGATGTGAGCAAAGTTTGGCGGCGTCGCTCCGAGGGCCTTGTAGAGCTCGATATGCTTCGGGGTGTTGGAAAGATGGTCTTCGCCGCGGATGACGTGCGAGATTTGCATTTCGATGTCGTCGATCACGTTCACGAAGTGAAAAATCCACGACCCATCCGGCCGGCGGACGGTCATGTCGGGGTGGGTTCCTGGATTGGTGAGATCAAAATCGATTTTTCCGCAGACGAGATCGCTCACGATCACGTGCTCGCGCGGCGAACGAAAACGTAGCGCACCTTGATCTTCGAAGATATGACCGTCGTCCTGAAGTTTCTTTAGGTAGCGCTCGTAAATGTCGGTGCGCTGGCTTTGAAAGTACGGTCCAAAATTTCCCCCAACGTGCGGGCCTTCATCCCAACTGATTCCGAGCCAATCAAGCCCTTGATAAATCGCCGCAGCCGCTTCCTCGCTGTTGCGTTTCAAATCGGTGTCTTCAATTCGCAAAACCAATTTACCGCCGTGATGACGGACAAAGAGCCAGTTGAACAAGGCGGTGCGCGCGCCACCGATGTGGAGATAACCGGTCGGCGAGGGAGCGAATCGAACTCGAACTCCAGAACTCATTTTCAAATACTGTAGCGGCGCACTGTGAGCGCCGCATTAATCTTGCGACGGTCATCGACCGCCGTTACAGAAGAATTCATTCGATAAAAATTTTCCCCGCCCGCCGACGAACATGTCGATTTCGCGGCAGATTCACCTTGGCAATGCCGGCATCGTGACCGAGCAACGAGCGAACATTTTCCACAACGTCGAACCCGACATCTGTAATTCTTTGGGCACGCAGCCACTTCAAAATTTCGCGACGTTGGAGAGCGACTGGTAGTTCACGCAGTTCGGCGACAGCAAGATCGGCGTCGCTCGCGTTCGGCAAATGATCTTCAATCCAATCTTCTTCTTCAGCGACGATCATCGCCGCACGGAAAATATTTTGGCGAATGTTTCGGCCGAGCGTTTTTTCCAGGTAAGGAATAATTCGGTGGCGAATGCGATTACGCAGCGCGGCGACATCTTTGTTCGATTCGTCCTCGCGGAATTGCAGCCGACGCTGGGCGATGAATTCGTCGATCTCGCTCCGCCAGATTCCGAGAAACGGACGAACGATTGTAAGATCGACATCGTTAATGCGGCGCTTTGACACTTCACGCATTGCACCGAGTCCAGACGCGCCGGAACCGCGAAAGAGATTGATAAAAAACGTTTCGACGAGATCGTCGGCGTGATGGCCGAGGAAAATGGTCTGAGCGCGTCTTTGTTTGGCGATTTGAGCGAAGAATTTGTAGCGCGCTTCGCGTGCCGCGGCTTCGATCGACATTCTTTGTTTGGTCGCGAGCGTCTTCACGTTCGCCGATCCCATTTCAAGATCGACATCGTACGATTCCACAAATTTTTTGACGAACCTAGCATCGCGGTCGCTGGAAGTTCCGCGAAGCTGATGATTAAGATGACAGGCGACCAACCTCTTATACCCGGATTCGACCAGCCAGTGCAGCAGCGCAACTGAATCGCGCCCGCCCGACACGCCGACGAGATACTGCAGGTCAGGCGAGAGCTCGCGTAGAAAATTTTGATTTTGAATCCGATTCAACACGACCTCGCATCCAATATTCGAAGAATGATAACGCTCGTTCAGCTTAGACAAAAGCAACGCTCAGCGGCGTTTTGAGGGAAGAAAGGAAATTATGAAAACGAGATCGACTTACAGACTTCTTGTCCAGTCAGAAGAGAAAAGTAGGAATGTTCTGGAAGCCGCGTTGTACACGCTTTTCGCGCTGAGCGCGCTGGCGACAATCTGGCAATTTGCAGAGCAGCCGAGCCCGCTACCGCTGCATCAGGTTGGGACGGGAATCGAGCAAACCGCCGACGCGCAAACTCCCTCGTAAATCAGGGGCCATTTGACAATGAATGAACGTTCATTCATTGTCTGCCTCGATGTCTCAGACCCAAAGCGACACCGTCCTCGACCGGCCGACCCAGATTCTGGACGCCGCTGTGGCCTGCTTCGCCAAGCGCGGCTTCCACCAGGCGAGCATGCACGATATCAGTGCTGAAGCTGGGATAAGCGTCGGCCTGATTTATCGCTACTTTCAAAACAAAGAGGCCGTGATTGCGGCCATGGCCAATCGCCATAAAAAACAGATTCAGGAAATTCTGGAACGCGCGCGACAAGCGCCCAACTTGCGCGAATCGCTGGAGACTTTGTTCACCGCGCATTGCGGCGAAAAGGAACCGCAGGTGACGGCTGCGTTCGTCGTGGATCTTTTCGCGGAAGCGAGTCGCAATACGCGCGTTGCGGAATTAGTCAACGACGTTTGCGAAACAGCAATGAACGGCGTAACCGAATTGATTACGCGATCGCCGGAAGGCAAGCGCAGCGATTTAACCCCCCGCGAAATGGCGGAGCTCATCTTTGCGGTGAACGACGGGATGTTACTGCGCGGAGTTTTGAAGGTCGGCCGACCAGCGGCCGAGAGTCGCGAACGCCAACTCGAAGTGGTCCGGAATTTGTGGCGACTAATGTTCAAAACGGAGACCGAACCAACCTATGCATGACGTAGCCAAATCCGTTTCCATGGAACCGAAAAGAAAACTACGCGGGCCGATGGCGATGGCGATCAGCGGGCTCGTGCTGTTGGTCGTTCTTTTAGCCGGAATCAAGGCGATGCAGATCGCGAAGATGATGGGCTCACCGATGGTGATGCCGCCGATCACAGTCTCGAGTGCTATTGTCAGAGAAGAAGATTGGGCGCCGACGCTTTCGGCGGTGGGTTCGGTTTCCGCCGTGCAAGGTGCGGTCGTCTCAACTGAGCTCGGCGGCGTGGTCAGCAGAATCGCGTTTGAGAATGGTTCGACTGCAAAAAAGGGCGATATGCTCGTTCAACTCGACACTTCGGCTGAAGAGGCGCAGTTGCATTCCGCTGAGGCTGACCTGGAGCTGGCGCGCGCCGACCTGGAACGCTCACGTGATTTGGCCGCGCGCAGAGTCATTTCAAAAGCGGACCTCGATTCGGCCGAGTCGAAATTCAACCGATTGAACGCGGTCGTCGATCAGATGCGTTCCAATATTCGGAAGAAGACAATCGTCGCACCGTTCGACGGACAGCTCGGGATTCGTCAGGTCAACGTTGGTCAATCGATCGACGCCCGACAACCAGTTGTGGCGTTGACTGCGCTCGATTCGGTGTATGTCGATTTTGCGTTGCCGGAACAATATCTTTCGCAGCTCACCAATGGTCTCGAAGTCAGCGTGCTCGCTGATGCGCTCGGCGGGCGCGAGTTCAAAGGCAAGTTGACTGCGGTCAACTCAATGGTGGACAGCATGACGCGAAATGTGACGGCGCAGGCGACCCTCGAAAATCCAGATCACGCACTGCGCCCAGGCATGTTCGCAAAAGTTGAAGTGATTCTGCCCACCAAGCAAAAGGCGCTGGTCATCCCCGGATCGGCAGTTTCCTACGCGCCGTTCGGCGATTCCGTGTACGTGATCGAGAAAAAGAGGAACGAGAAGACTGGCAAGGAATCGCAAGTTCTTCGGCAGCAGTTCGTTCGAATTGGTGAGGCCCGCGGCGATTTTGTTTCCGTGACGCAAGGATTGAAAGGCGGGGAAACGATTGTAAGCACGGGCGTTTTTAAATTACGCAACGGCATGAGCGTCACGATCAACAATGATTTGGCGCCGAGACCGCAGCTAAAGCCGAACCCAGTCGATTCGTGATCGTGCAATGAAATCGTTCACCGATCTTTTTATCAAGCGACCGGTGCTGTCGATGGTCGTCAGCTTCGTGATCCTGATTGCCGGATCGAAAGCACTGCTGCCGATTCTATTCCCAACGTTGCACGGACTCGGCGGACTGAACGTCCGCCAATACCCGCGCAGCGATATAGCTTCGATCACCGTCACAACAGTTTATGTCGGCGCAGACGCCGAATTGGTTCGCGGCTTTATCACCACACCACTCGAGCGCGCGATCGCGGCCGCGGATGGAATCGACTACATCTCATCTCAAAGCAAACAGGGCGTTTCGACGATCACCGCGCGGCTAAAATTGAATTACGACGCGAACAAGGCGTTGTCGGACATCAGCTCGAAAGTTGACGCGATCCGCCGCGATTTGCCGCCGGAAGCCGAGATTCCTGTTATTGAAATCCAATCGGCTGATACACAGTTCGCGTCCTGCTATTTAAGTTTCACTTCGGACATTCTTCAGCCGAACGAAGTCACGGATTATCTCGTGCGACTCGTGCAACCGCGATTGACAGCAGTCGGTGGCGTGCAGAAAGCGGACATTCTTGGCGGGCGCTATTTTGCGATGCGCATTTGGATGAAGCCTAATCGAATGGCGGCGTTGAATATCTCGCCGTCGCAGGTGCGCGATGCGTTGGCGCGAAATAATTTTCTGGCGGCAGTCGGCAACACCAAGGGCTCGCTGCTCCAAGTCAACCTGACTGCAAACACTGACCTTCACACTGCGGACGATTTCAAAAAACTCGTGGTGCGTCAGAGCGGCGGCACACTCGTCCGCCTCGGCGACATCGCGGATGTGGTTCTGGGCGCAGAAGATTATAACTCCGAAGTCCATTTCTCCGGGCAGAAGGCTGTGTTCATGGGCATTTACGTTTTGCCGAACGCAAACTCGGTCGACGTAATCAAGCGCGTCCGCGTCGAGATGGAGCAGATCAAAAGGGAATTGCCCACCGGAATGACCGCCGAAATCGCGTACGACGCGACCGCTTACATCAACGACGCGATCCATGAAGTCGTGAAAACTTTGATCGACACCTTGCTCATAGTGATGGTGGTGATCTTTTTGTTCCTCGGATCGTTCCGTTCGGTGATCGTTCCAGTCGTTGCAATTCCGATCTCGCTGATCGGCGCGTTGTTTTTGATGCAGGCATTCGGTTTCACGCTCAATCTGCTGACGCTGCTCGCGATCGTACTGTCGGTCGGATTGGTCGTCGATGACGCCATTGTTGTCGTTGAAAACGTCGAACGGCACATGCGCGACGGACTTCCGAGAATGCAGGCCGCGCTTGTCGGCGCGCGCGAGCTAATCGGCCCGATCATCGCGATGACCATCACGCTTTCGGCGGTCTACACTCCGATCGCGCTTCAAGGCGGACTTACCGGCGCGCTCTTCCGCGAATTCGCACTCACGCTTGCCGGCGCTGTTTTCATTTCCGGCGTCGTCGCGCTGACGCTATCACCAATGATGTCCGCGCACCTGCTGCGAGCAGAACACGATCAGCACGGATTTAGCGGTTGGGTCAATCGCACGTTTGATCGCTTCCGCGATTGGTATGGCGATCATCTCGATCGAACATTGGCTGCGCGGCCTGCCGCTTATACGGTTTGGATCGGACTCTCATTGCTCGGGATTCTGTTTTGGAAAATGTCGCCGACCGAACTCGCGCCAAAGGAAGATCAGGGCGTAATTTTCGGAATTATCACCGCTCCGGCGAATGCTACGATCGACGACACGATTCGGTACGCCGATGCGGCTGAAAAAGTTTTCCTGGGTCTGCCCGACACGCGTTTCACGTTTCAAATCACGTTTCCGGACAGCGGCTTCGGCGGAATGGTACTGAAGCCGTGGGGCGTTCGGAAAACGCCGACGAAAGATTACTTGCCGCAGGTTCAAGCCGGCCTTGGAGCGATCCCCGGAATCCAAATGTTTCCGATCATGCCGTCGGCACTGCCGGGTAGCGATAACTTCCCAGTGAGTTTCGTCATCACCTCGACCGCGGACCAGGACCGCATCCTCGAGTTCACACGTCAAATCTTTTTGAAAGCGATGCAAGCGCACATTTTTCAATTCGGGGACGTCGACACAAAGATCGACCAGCCACAGGCGCGAATCGAGTTCGATCACGACAAAGTGGCGTCGCTCGGCCTCGACATGCAAAAAGTCGGCTCCGATTTGTCGGCGAGCATCGGCGGCAACTTCGTGAATCGTTTCAATATCGCTGGTCGCAGTTACAAAGTGATTCCGCAAATCAAACGCATCGATCGTTTGAACCCCGAACAGCTGCAGAGCATTTACGTCACTGGGCCAAACAATCAGTTGGTGCCGCTGAGCACCGTTGCGTCGATCAAACACACAACAGTCGCGCGCTCGTTGAATCGGATGCAACAGTTGAACGCCGTGACGATCAGCGGCGTGCCAGCAGTTTCACTCGATGCCGCGCTGAAATTTTTGGAGAAGGAGGCGCACACGACTTTACCGACCGGTTATGTCCTGGATTACACCGGCGAGTCGCGCCAATTGCGAACCGAAGGCAGCAAATTCGGCCTCGTGTTCGGATTGGCAGTCGTTCTTATCTTCTTGGTATTGGCCGCGCAATTTAACAGCTTCCGCGATCCATTTATTATTTTGTTAGGCTCAGTTCCGCTCGCGATTTTCGGCGCGCTGCTATTTACGTTTTTGAAGATACCGTTCGGAACATTCTTCACTGATCATTTCACGACGACGCTGAACATTTACTCCGAGGTCGGGCTGGTGACATTGGTCGGACTCGTTTCCAAGAACGGAATCTTGATTGTGCAATTCGCAAACGAACTACAACGCCAGGGCATGGCGAAACTCGCCGCTGTGGCGCAAGCCGCACGGATTCGTTTGCGCCCGGTGATGATGACTAGCGTCGCCACGGTCGCCGGTCACTTTCCGCTCACTCTTGTTACCGGCGCCGGCGCAGCTGCGCGAAACTCCATCGGTCTCGTGCTGGTCGGTGGAATGACCATCGGAACGATCTTCACATTGTTTATCGTTCCGTCGCTCTACATGCTGATCGCAAAAGAGCATCACGAAAAATCGTTGATGGATACCGACATTGAGACGGCGGAAGATATTGATCTTACCCCAGAGTACGCGGCGCGCTGAGGCCAGATCGCCAATCACCCAGCACTCGAAAAAGAATCGGCGCAATCGCTTCAACTCTACCTTCCCGATTCGCGCACCACGGCATTCTATACCGTGCGCAAAGGTTTCGTCTTTAGTGACTTCCTAGCTTGCGGTTGTTCGTAAAAGCAGCCGCAATGCCAGGTCGAAATCGACATCTACTTTTTTGGGGGCATAGTTGGGAAATTCATGCACGGCAGGTTTTTGGCATTCGGCCTTCTTGCTCCGCTCATTGTCGCTGCCGATCCATCCACTGAATTCAAATACCCCTCTGCGCCAGCTAGCAACCAGATCGACGATTACAACGGCGTCAAAGTCGCCGACCCCCATCGTCCGCTCGAGAATCCGGACGCACCTGAGTCGCAGAAATGGATCGAAGCCGAAAACAAAGTCACGTTCGATTTTTTGAAAACGATTCCAGAACGGGAGGGAATCCGGAAACGTCTCACTGAACTTTGGGATTACGAACGCTTTGGCGTCCCGTTCAAGGAAAAGGACCGTTACTTTTTTTCCAAGAACACCGGCCTGCAAAACCAAAATGTTCTCTACACGACCAGGAGTTTTTCAGAGCAACCGGAAACACTGCTCGATCCAAACCTGCTGGCAAAGGATGGGACGATCGCGCTCGCCGACGTCGAGGTGACTAATGACGCGAAATTAATGGCCTACGGACTGGCCACGTCAGGTTCCGATTGGCAGCGATGGAAAGTGCGCGACGTAGAAATCGGCAAAGATCGGCCGGATGTTCTCGATTGGGTCAAGTTTTCGAACGCGACCTGGAAAAAGGACCGGAGCGGATTTTTCTACAGCCGCTACAACAAGCAGGAAGAGACAAACAAACTCCGCTCGCAGGTTTACAATCACAAGCTTTTCTTCCATCGGCTCGGCACATCGCAATCGCAGGACAAACTGATTTACGAGCGGCCCGACCAACCGGAATGGCTTTTCAGCGCCGAAGTCACTGACGATGGACGTTATCTTATCATCACCATTCAGCGGGGGACTGATCCGAAGAACCGCATTTTTTACAAAAACCTCGTCGATCCGGAATCGAAAGTCGTCGAGCTCCTCGATAAAGCGGATGCCGAATACACTTTTGTCGACAACGACGGTCCAGTGTTCGCTTTCCGGACGAATCTGAACGCACCGCTCGGGCGCATCGTCACCATCAACACCTGTAAACCGCCCCCAACAGAAATCGACGAGATCGTTCCTGAATCAAAAGACAAACTCGAAGCCGTCAGCAGCGTCGGCGACCGCTTCGTCGCGCTTTATCTACACGACGCACACAGCGTGGTAAGATTATTCAAACTCGAGGGTACGCCTGACGGCGAGATCGCGTTGCCCGGACTCGGTACGGCCGCCGGATTCACTGGAAAACGCAAAGATCGCGAGACCTTTTATTCCTTCGCCAGCTTCGCGACGCCGACCAAAATTTTCCGTTACGATTTCGACAGGCGCGCGAGCAACCTGTTGTACAAACCGAAAGTAAAATTTAACCCGGACGATTACACGACCGAGCAGGTCTTTTACAAAAGCGCGGACAACACGCGTGTTCCGATGTTCATCTCCTACAAGAAAGGAATGAAGCGCGACGGCCAGAACCCGACTTATCTTTTCGGCTATGGTGGATTCGATATTTCGGAAACGCCGACGTTCACTCCAGGAAATCTGGTTTGGATGGAAATGGGTGGGATTTTCGCGCTCGCGAACTTACGCGGTGGCGGCGAATACGGCGAAAAGTGGCACGAAGCCGGAATGCTGCGCAAGAAACAAAACGTATTCGATGATTTCATCGCTGCAGCGCAATACTTGATCGCCAATAGGTACACATCCACGCCAAAACTCGCCATCGGCGGCAGCAGCAACGGCGGACTTCTCGTTGGCGCATGCATGACACAGCGTCCGGATCTTTACGGCGCCGCGTTACCAAACGTTGGCGTGATGGACATGTTGCGCTTTGAGAAATACACGATCGGCTGGGCCTGGACTTCCGACTATGGCAGCGCGCAAAGACCGGACGATTTCGCATATCTTTACGCTTACTCGCCGCTTCATCACATCGCGAAAAGCGTTTGTTACCCGGCGACGATGATCACGACTGCCGATCACGACGATCGCGTTGTGCCAGCGCACAGTTTCAAATTCGCGGCCACGCTTCAAGCCGCCCAAGGTTGCAACAAACCAACTCTAATTCGAATCCAAACCAAAGCTGGTCACGGCGCCGGCAAACCGACAACGATAATCATCGACGAAACCGTCGACCGCTGGGCCTTCCTCCTTAAAGAACTCGGAATGAAACTCACAAAATGAGTGTCTGCGTTTGCCGAAACATCTCATAGGCGTTTGATCACAAACAGTCTCAGCTCGAGTCATGCTCCAGTGAAGCCTCGGCACTTTTCGAGTGCGACCATCACGCGGCAGTTCATCAAGCGGGATCGTCCACCACGGCACGGGATGATCGATCATGCGTATTTTATCTGTTATCGATGTCAAAGTGCTCGAGGCGCGATTTCTGGCAAGGGACCGTTCAAGGAATTCCGCAATAAGAGCCCTTCCCGATGCGTTCACGACTCGTCGCGTGTTTCTCGCGATAAGTTCAAGCGCTTTATCAACGACGATTTATTAGGAAGACTGGAGCGCAGAGATTCCGTCCTGGAGCCGATAGGAACCGGAGAACGGAGTCGCATCTATGATGCAACCAGAGAAACGGCGTCTTAACTCTCCTCTAACTCAACAATGTTTAACGCAAAGTCGAGTTCCTTTACAACCATGTTCGGCTCAGGTTTTAACCAAATCGGCATCGGATTTTATCTCACTTTTGCCGGCTGCAGGCAGGGAACGATTTAGACGGCCATCATTCGATGCGTTCAGGCACGTCACTCCTCGCCGCGGACGTTGGCCGGTCGGGCGACCGCGTGCGGTCGAAGTCTTATAAGACGAAGGTCTTACTCTCTTTCTTGATGAATGACCCGAAACGATTGTGGGGTGTAGTCTGCCCTAACCATTATTTCTACTGTGGCTAAATCCTCTTCCACTATCTGCCTGCTCGATGATGATCCGTCGGTTCTGAAGGCGACGGGCCGGCTGCTCTCGTCCGTAGGTTGGGAGGTTGCAACGTTCAGTGATCCCCATGCCTTTCTGCGACATGCCCAAACTCA
>Ga0182038_10001035_pt1 | contig 14509 bp, 12 predicted proteins | sample sta12Can44000108_FD_125976 | JGI IMG/M metagenome (GOLD analysis project Ga0182038, IMG submission 125976) | Lab enrichment of tropical soil microbial communities from Luquillo Experimental Forest, Puerto Rico - statanox.12C.anox.44.000.108 | ecosystem: Environmental > Terrestrial > Soil >...
ACGACATCGGCGGGCAGGCGCAACTTGGGCGGTGCCGGCGCATCGTCCGCCCAGACGTCAGGGAGACGGGCCGTTCCCCAGGTACTCGCTATGATCAACACCGTTGTGATCACTCGCCAAGGTCGCTGCATGATTTCTCCTTCAATGAGTTAAGGACTGAGGAAATGCCTGAAGGCTCGAGGATCCGGTAATGGGAAACGCTTTGGCCTAACATTCATCCAGACTCGAAACTCGTGCCCGCCAGCCCTCAACGCACTGGCCCCCACAACGGACTGAGGTTACAGATAGCGGACGAATGAGCAATCCAAAATCCAAAATCGCAAATCCATGAGTCGGCCTACTATCGTACTGGAATCGCAGTGAAGTTAACAGACGGAGCATAAAGCCGGTACGAAAGTGCCGGAAGCGCGGATTGTGATACACGAGCTCAGAACTCCACGACCATAAATCAAGGCCTGACCCGACCGAAAGGTCCACCGAAAAGCCCACGGTCAGGAAAACACTGACCGTGGCTACCAGTTGTGACGTAGATCACAGCCTTATGTGACGAAGATCATAGCCTTCGGCCTAACCGACGCCGTACAGTGCGTACTTTAGTCATGACCACTCAGGGTCTCAATACCCACTTGAATGACAACAACAACCGAGGCACACTAGGCACGAAAACCCCTTGCTTTCGTTAGGCACGGGCAACTTATGAGGAGGAAAACCAATGCTGCGTAAGGCTCGTACGGTAAGGTACCTGGCTCCGGCGTTCGGGGCCGGATTCTTTTTCTTCTGCTTGTTGCTCGGGTGGGTGAGTCGCACCTCTGCCATCCCTTACTGGTCCCGCAAATACGAGACTTCTTGCACCACCTGCCACAGTGATTTCCCTCAACTCAATGATTTTGGTATCGCCTTCAAGAAGGCGGGCTTCCGGTTCCCGAAGGACGACGACACTTTCGTCAAGCAACCGCCCATCATGCTGGGAGCCAAGGCGCAAAAGGAAGCCTTCCCCAACGCCATCTGGCCCGGTGAACTTCCCGCCACCATTCCGATTTCTTTTCGCTACTCCGGTTTTTTCACTTACAACAACAAGCAGCCAATCGGTGCGATCCCTCCTCCCGCTGCGGCGACTGTGGTTGCGCCGTCGAACGAGACGAGCTTCGTGCCGCGTACCGATCTCTTCGTTCCCAATACCTTCACCGTCATCGGTGCGGGGACTTTTGGTCCGATGCTCTCTTTTTGGATAGACAATGACATATCTGCGGGCGGTGCGAATTCGGGCGCGGGGCTTGGCGACGGATACCTCAAGGTCGTGAACCTCAGCAAGTATATTGGCCTTCCCCCTGACTCACTCAACTTCCGCATGGGTCAGTTCGAAATGGATCTGCCCTTCACGCAAGCACGTACCATCAATCTCAGCGATTACGACATTTATGATCAAGCCAGCGTAGCGGGAATGCTAGGCACCGCGAACAACCCCCTTATGTTCTCGGTGCCTCAGAGGGGATTTGAGTTGAGCGGCGTCCCCAACCTTGGTTACTTCGAATATTCGGTGGGTCTCTACAACGGAAACAACGACGGCACCGCCGTTCGCAACGAAAAGGACGTTTATGTACGCGTGGCCAAGCGCTGGAATCTGGATCGCGACCCGGCCGCTCGCAAAGAAGTTCGGGCGGCGGGTCCCACCGGGCCGCGCGATCACACGTCGATACGCCTTGGTAGCTTCTATTACTACGGTCGAAATGCCCTCAACGATGGCCGTGAACTTTTTCCTACGCTGGGAACGTTCCACGAACCGTTCTACCGTGTAGGTGGCGACTTCCGCTTCAAGGTTCACGATAAGTTTGAAATGTGGGGCCTGGGCATGTATGGCCACGACGTCAACCACATCGTCGCACTGGCACCCGATGGGACGCCGACCGGTGTTGTAATCCACGACACGCCGGTCACCTTTAGCGGGGGATTCGTCGAAGCGGAGTACTGGTTTTACCCCTGGATTATCGGTCTGATGCGCTATGACGCGGTGAACTCGCCGACCGACGCGCTTAATGGCCTTTCTCGCCACTACACGAGAAACCGTTTCAGTCCGGGATTCCAGATCCTGATTCGAGCCAATATCAAGTGGGCGTTCGAGTACCAGTACCGCTGGCAAATACCCGTCGGCGGGATTTCCAGCGAGTTCTATCGCCCGAACGGGTTTCTCACCGGAATCGACTTTGCTTTTTGAAAGCATTAAGATCAGTGGCCGGTCCAATAGGGTCGGAATTCTCTTGAGCCGTGGACAAAAACGAAGATGAAAGATCTCACTAAGCGAGTCTTGGTTGTAGAGTTATTCTCCATGGTTCTATGCTCCACCCGCTTGAGCCGGGCGGGAGACATCAAAGGTAAAGTAGCAGTTCAGGGCCTGCGTTCGTCTGAAAGCATCGCCGTTTACGTCGATGCGATTCCCGGCAAGACTTTTGACCCACCCTCTCAACACGTTGTGGTTGACCAGAAGAAAATGACGTTTGTCCCTCACGTGGTGGTAGTGCTCAAGGGAACGACAGTGGACTTCCTGAACAGCGATCCGGTAGGGCATAACGTTTACTGGCCGTCAATCAGCGGCAACAAGAAACTGGCCCACAATATGGGCACTTGGCCGAAGGGGGAGAAGAAGTCATTCCAGTTTAATGACCTGGGGGTTGCAGCGCTCCTTTGCAATGTCCACCCCGAGATGTCTGGCTATGTCGTCGTGGTACCGACACCCTACTCCGCGGTCACCAATAAGGATGGCGACTTTGAAATCAAGGAAATTCCTGCCGGCAAGTACACGTTGAAGACTTGGAGCGAGGACGGCAAGCCAGCCACCCAGGAGGTCGAGGTAGGCGGCGGCACCGCTAACGTCGAACTCACTGTTAAGAAATGAAGTCGCTAGTGGTTAGCTAGAAGGCTCGATGTCCGGATTTTGACTTTTTGGGTCAGAGTTTTTCGGGCAACGTTCAAGAGACCCCTCACCCGGTCCCGCGCCGCGGGACCACCCTCTCCCCTTGGGAGAGGGCTGGAGTTTCTCTAGGTTTCTTGCCCTGTCCCTTGAAACCGTCGGAAAGGCAGAAACGCGAAGTTGAGTACAGTCCTCTCCCTTGGGGGACAAAGTAGTTTTCCCCCTGTCGCGGGAGAGCCGGGTGAGGGCCACTAGCCACTCGCCACTAACCACTGGCCACTGCTGTTATGAAGATGCGCACCAAACTCGTGGACGTCGACTGGCTGGAGTCGAACTTCCCCTGCATGCAGGCATGCCCCGTGCACACGCAGGCCGGCCGGTACGTGACGTTGATCGCCCAGGGCCGTTACGAGGAAGCCTATCGCTACGCCCGTCAACCGAACCCATTGGCCTCGATCTGCGGCCGGGTCTGCGGCCATCCTTGCGAAACCGACTGCCGGCGCCGGCACCTGGACGCGCCCATATCCATCCGCGCCCTCAAGCGCTTCGTGACGGAACGTTACGGGCCGGAGTCTCGCAACCCCATCGGCGTCTATCCGGAGCGGTCGAAGATCAGTAGGGCGGAGAAAGTTGCGGTGATCGGGTCGGGGCCGGCAGGCCTTGCCGCCGCGCACGATCTTGCTCTCGTCGGCTATGCCGTCACGATCTTCGACGCCGCCCCAGTCCCCGGCGGGATGATGCACCTGGGGATACCCGAATATCGTCTGCCTCGTGACGTGTTGCAGGCGCAGGTTCGCGAAATTCTCGAACTCGGGCCCGAGCTCAAGTTGAACACTCGTTTGGGCAGGGATTTCTCCCTGCAGGGCCTCCGTGATTCAGGTTACAAGGCTGTTTTGTTGGCTCTGGGCTTGCATCGCAGTCGAGACCTGATGATTCCCGGCCACGATCTGGACGGCGTGGTTAAAGGCGTCGACTTCCTGCTTAACGTCAACCTCGGCTACCGGCTTGGCATCGGACGGCAGGTGGCGGTGATCGGCGGTGGAAACGTGGCCATCGATGTGGCCCGTTCCGCGCTTCGGCAGCAACAACGCCTGACGCTCGAAACTCTCAGCACCTCGCTGTTACCGGAAAGCTTGAGCCCCAGCGAACTCGAGGTGGCCATGAAAGAGTTGATGGACGTATCGCGCGCCGCCTTGCGCATGGGCGCGCGCGAGGTTCATTTGGTTTGCCTCGAGAAGCGTGAGGAAATGCCGGCCTTCGAAGAAGAGATCGAAGAGGGCTTGCAGGAGGGCTTAAAGATCCACCCTTCGCTCGGCCCCAAGCGTTTCGTCGGCGAAAAGGGCAAACTGATGGGGCTCGAGACCATTCGTTGCACTGCGGTGTTCGACGCCCAACATCGCTTCAACCCCGTCTTTGAAGCAGGGACGGAGAGCGTCATTCCCTGTGACACCGCCATCCTGGCCATCGGGCAAGCCTCCGACCTGTCGTTTCTCGCGCCCGAGGACGGCGTTGAAACCACCCGCCAGGGCACCATCAAAATCGATCCGGACACGCTGATGTCCAGCGCGCCGGGCATCTTTGCCGCCGGGGACGTCGCCTTTGGCCCGCGCCTCATCATCAGCGCTGTGGCAGACGGCAAGAAGGCCGCCGAGAACATCGATCGGTATTTGCGAGGCGCAGCCTGGAAGCCGAAGCCGAAATATGTGCAGATCACGGTGCTCGACCACCACAAGATGGCCGAAGAATACGACCAGTACTCCCGGCTTTCCGTGCCCGTCATTCCTCTGGAGCGGCGTACGGGCGTTTCAGAGGTCGAGACGGGCTACACAGAGGAACAAGCCCGGCGCGAGGCCTCACGCTGTTTGCAGTGCTGGATCAACACCATCTTCGACGGCAATGAGGCCGAGGGCACGGAGTGCATCCTCTGCGGCGGCTGCGTGGACGTCTGCCCCGAGAACTGCTTGACACTGGTCCCACTGGGTCAACTAAACGTCTCCGACGAAGTCAAGGCTCGGCTAACCGAAGAAGCGAATTACCATGAGGGAGACCTGCAACACATCGAGTCCGGCGACCTGCCCCTTTCTGAGGGCTCGATGATGATCAAGGACGAGACCATCTGTATCCGTTGCGGCCTGTGCGCGGAGCGCTGCCCCGCACATACCATTACTATGGAAGCTTTCGAAGCGTTTGATTACGACCCAGGCCGCGAGTTGCAAACCAGTTTGTAGAGTTTGTAGGGCCGGGGCTTGCCCCGGCCAAAGCAAAGCAAGCCGGCGTGGTCGCTTCGTCAGGAGGAACAGAATGGTCGAAATACCGCAGCAGACGATCGACGAATCGCGGCGCGACTTTCTGAACGAGGTGGCAGGAGGCGCTCTGGCTATCGCCGGGTTGGGGGCAGCTGTCGTCACCTGGCAGTTTCTCTCTCCTAACGTACTGTTTGAACCGTCACCGACGTTTCGCGCCGGCAGCCCCGACTTGTTCCCCGTCAACTCGGTGACTTACATTCAGGACCAACAGGTTTACATCGTGCGGACGACAGGAGGGTTCTACGCGGTCTCGGCAGTGTGCACGCACCTCGGCTGCATCACTCAGTGGAAGCCGGAGGCCAATCAGATTGCATGCCCCTGTCACGGGAGCAAGTTCACACCGGAGGGAACCAAGATCGTGGGGCCGGCCCCCGCCCCGCTTCCCCATTTCCTCATTACCCTGACCGCGGATGGAGAACTTCTGGTTAACAAGCTGCAAACGGTGAAGCCTGGTCAAGTGTTGCGGGTGTAGGGCCGAAAAGAGAATTTCAAATGGCAAAGAGCAAATAGTAAAAGTCGGGGCTCGGGTTTGGGGATTCGGTTTCGGGATCCGGGCTTCGGTGGGGCTCGTGTTTTGACGAATCCCAACCCTCGGACCCCGAACCCCGAAGTCTTGAAATTTTGCGGTTTGCCATTTGCCGTTTGAAAATTCCTTTCCAGGAGGATCGTTGGGAGCCAGTACCGTAAGTGCCTTAGATCGAATCCGCGCCACCCGAGCGTGGCAGTCCATTTTCCGTCGTGGCCCTGCGCGCAGCAACCGAACGCGCAGCCTCGCCGTCTTCGGGAACATTTTCTTTCACCTGCTGCCGGTGAAGGTGCGTGAGAAATCCCTGCGCGTCCGCGCCACGTACTACCTCGGGTCCATTTCCTTTCTCCTGTTCGTGGTGTTGACCATCACCGGAATCCTGCTCATGCTCTATTATCACCCTGCCGTTCCCCAAGCCTACCGCGACATGAAGGACCTGCGATTTGTGGTTTCCAACGGCGTTTTCCTTCGCAACCTGCACCGTCTGGCTGCCCAAGTGATGGTCCTGGCGGTCTTCTGGCACATGTTTCACGTGTTCTATCGCGGCGGGTACAGGCCTCCTCACGAATTCAACTGGGTGATCGGCGTGGTCTTGCTGCTTATCACTCTGTTCCTGAGCTACACGGGTTATCTGCTGCCCTGGGACCAGTTGGCATTTTGGGCCATCACTGTAGGGACCAACATTCTAGCCGCCATGCCGTTTCTGGGCATGAAACTGAGATACCTGCTGCTGGGGGGAAACCTGGTCGGGGAGAACGCCCTGCTCCGTTTCTACGTGTTGCACTGCGTGATACTGCCTTTGCTGGCCGGAGTCTTTATCGCCGTCCACTTCTGGCGAGTGCAAAAGGACGGCGGCCTGACGGTCGAGGAATTAGAGCGAGAACAAGATGGCGCAAAAGACTAAGTACGAGGCCGGATTTGGCTCCGACGCGCTCAAGAATCCGCAACGCATCGTTTTCATCACCAAAAAGACTTCCGCCAAAGTCAAAGGGGATGTGGGCCAGCAGTTGATGAGCTACCCGCACCTCATTCTGAGGGAAACGATCGTCTTTCAGATTCTGACCATTGCTCTGGTGATCGTCGGCTTGTTTTGGGACGCACCGCTGGAGCAGTTAGCAAACCCGCTGGTGACACCCAACCCTGCCAAGGCGCCCTGGTACTTCCTGGGCCTGCAGGAACTGCTGCACTACTTTCCTCCTCTCGTCGCCGGAATCATCATCCCCACTCTGGTAGTTGTGGGACTCATCGTCATCCCTTACTTTCACGTGAACATTCGGGGCGAACCCCTATGGTCGGGAAGGCGCGCAGAGAAACTGCTGCTATTCCTTGGCGTTTTTGGTGTCTTGGTCCTGCTTTTGGCACTTTTTGAAGCTTGGACGGTTCTTATACCTACAATCGTCGTCGCCCTCCTGATGTTCCTATCGTACTTCGCAAAACCCGGAAAGGATTCGGAGTTCTGGAGAACGCGACCCATATCCTGGTGGGTGATGACTTGGTTCATCGCCGTGGCATTGATCTTGACGGTGGTCGGTACTTTCTTCCGAGGACCCGGCTGGTCGTGGGTCTGGCCCTGGAGATCGCGTGGCATCTGAAGCTGAAGGCATGGGGCAGGTCTCCAACCGGATGCGTTTCGTTTTTGCGCTCTCCAGCGTAGTGTTCGTGGCCGTCCTCGCTATTTCGCCCGTCAAAGACCTCGAGCGGCAGTGGAAGCGTTACAAGCGCGGCTACGCCCGCTTCGCCGAGACGCGGCCGGACACAAAGCGCTTGATGGCCGACTATGATTCCGACATCGACCAGATCTGGATCCCGGATATGAACGTCGTGGACCGGTGCACCACCTGCCATCAGGGAATCACCCAGGCGAGCCTTTCGGACGCCTCCGTGCCGCAGCCCTATCGCGCTCATCCTTTCATCCCCCATCGCGTCAAGGAATGGGGATGCGTGATCTGTCATCGCGGCCAAGGGTTGGCCACAGAGGTCGCCGAGGCGCACGACACCACCTTGGCTTGGGAGCAACCCATGCTGCCGGTCAGTTACATCCAGGGCTCCTGCGGGACCTGCCATCGCGCCGCGATTGCACAGACACCTCGATTGGATCGCGGCCGCCAGCTTCTGGTGGAGTTCAACTGCGTGGGATGCCATCGCCTGGAGGGTGTGGACCGTCCGGTGATGCTGGGACCTGACCTTACCAACATCGGGACCAAGGTCAGCCGCGAATGGTTGTACAAATGGCTGAAAGAGCCGCGCACCATTGTGGACAGTTCGGGCAACGTAACCGTGGATGGTTACGAAACCGAAGAAGAGCCACGCATGCCCAAGTTTCGTTTGAGCGAGCAGGAACTGAAGGGCTTAACGGCCTACTTGAGCTCGCTTAGGACAAAACCGATCGAGCCTTACCAGTTCGATCCACGTGTTGTGGCGGCCTGGGAAAAGAAGCCGGACCTCGTCGAGCAGGGCGAAGTGCGGTTCCGCCAGATGTTCTGTTCCACCTGTCACGCCTTGGCCGTCACCCGGGCAGGCGAAACGAAATTGATTGGTGGCGACATCGGGCCTGAGTTGACCAAGGTGGGAAGCAAAGTTTACCCGGACTGGCTGGTGGCCTGGCTGCGCGATCCCCAGTCCTATCTGCCGCACGCGGAGATGCCGCGTTACGGATGGTCGAACGAAGACCTCTATCTGGTCACTCATTACATCTCGACGAAGCTGGTTGACCCGGACTTGCTGAGTGGCGTGCCGAAACTCGGTGCTCCAACCCCCGAAGAGGTCCAGCTCGGCCGCCGCCTTTTCTTGGAAAAGGGGTGCGGGGGTTGCCACGTCATCGAAGGTGTGCCTTCTCAGAGGGACTTTGGCGCTGACCTGTCCAACCTGGGCAGCAAGAACGTTTCGCAGCTCGAATTCGGCGAATCGAAGATCCCTCGCCACCTGATCGCTTATATCCAGGCCAAGCTTACGGACCCCGGTTCGGTGAACCCGGCCGCGCGCATGCCCCAGTATCATCTGAATTCGCCGGACCTTGACGCTTTGACCGTAGCGTTGCTGAGCATGACGGGCCCGCCTTCCACGAGCGGCCTGGAACGCTTGACGGTGGACCAGAAGGCAGTGGCGTTCCGTCCGGCAGGCAGGTTCGGCGAAGTCTACGAACGGTACAAGTGCTACGTCTGCCACCAGTTCAACGGCTACGGAGGCAACCTCGCGCCGGACCTCTCCTTTGAGGGCAGCCGAGCCCGGCGCGCGTGGATGGCGGAGTTCCTCAAGAACCCGCAAACGCTCCGTCCCACACTCATCTTCCGGATGCCGCAGTTCAATATGACGGACGAAGAAGCCGCGATCTTGGCCGACTACCTTGGCATGGTCTTCCAAAGTCCAGCCGTGAACATGGTGGACGAGAAGGATTTCACCCCGGAGCTGGCGAGACTGGGCAAGCAGCTTTACGAAGTGAAGTATCAGTGCCAGTCGTGCCACACCATCGGCTCGACCGGTGGGTACGTGGGGCCGAATCTCAACAACGTGGGCAACTGGATGACCGCAGGATGGATCGAAGCTTGGCTGAAGAATCCGCAGGCGCTCGTGCCCGGAGCCATTGAACCACGGCGCGCCTTTGCAGATGACGAGATCAAAGCTCTAACCGCTTACTTGCTCACGCTCCGGCAGGCTACGAAACCGACCGTCCCTTCGCGGGGTGCAGCGGCAGGAGGAGCCGGCCGATGAGAAACTGGAATTGGGACAATAGCCTCGGAGCGCCACGCGCCGAAGGTCGGGGCTCGGGTTTCGGGATTCGGGTTTCGGAATCCAGGCTTCGGCAGTGCTGGTGGTTTGGCGAAGCCCCAACCCCGAACCCCGAACCCCGGGCTCTTGAAGTTTGCCGTTTTCCATTTGCGATTTACCATTTGAAATTCTCTGTTTTTGTTACCCTGCTGATCTGCGGTTGCCTGACCGTGTGTGCTTGCCACAAGAAGAGTGCGGCGGTACGCAGCGAACCGTTGCTCCAAGCTTATGATACCGATCAGGACTGGAACGACCCACAACACTCGATTGCTCTCAATTATCAGCAAGCTCAGGGCAAGCGCGTCTTCTACAATAACTGTGTGTGGTGTCATGCCGATGCGACGCCGGCTGGGCCCTCTAACCGCGGCAACTTGACTCCCAGTCCCCCGCTGATGAACGATGGGGCGACATTGAATGGCGTCAGTGATGAATTCATGCAGAACATCATCACTCTGGGCGGGAGCGCCATGGGGAAGTCGGCGATAATGCCCCCTTGGGGTCTCACGCTGACGCCGGACGAGGTTCGAGCCGTCATCGCTTTTGCTCGCGCCATTGCCCAGCCGCCCTATAAACCTCCCCTGCGACCCGGCCCACAGTATCCGGTAAAATAGTGGGCATGGATTTCTTTCGCCATTTGCTCTTTGTCATTTGTCTTTTGCCATTTCTCTCCGCCGGTGAGAGCTTCTCGCAAGTGAGTCCCGCCGAAATACTGAGCCCTCAGCTCAAGGCCGCAGAGAGCAAATATCTGCCTCAGCTCCAATCCCTCAATCGGGCCATCGGTTCAACCACGTTTCCCTTCTCGTTTGTGGTCAGTCGTTACGTCGGTCTCGATCCCAAAAGTCAAGCTGCGATAGACACGCGCGGGGTTGAGTTTGTGAAATTCCACGACCGGGTGGTGTTGAAAATCAGCGGTAACTACAACGCCGCCTTCAATTCTGACCGGCTCACGCAAAATCAACGGGTTAACCGTGTTTTCGATGACGTCATCGTTCCGATCCTTCGTCTCCTACCTAACGAAATCCCGGCCGATGTAACGTGCGATGCCATCGGTTTCGAAATTTCTTATCACGTGCAATCTGGCGGCCGAAACTACCAATATGAAGGCAAGGAGATACTCGCCGTCGTGCTCGAGAAAGCGGACGCTTTCACCTATTTGAGCTTACCGGGTGACTCGGAACGCCAGGGCATTTTGAATCGTTCGGGAGTCTACGTAAACGGCAAGCAATTTGGTCTTGCGCTTGGTGAACGCAACCCATTCAGAATGGAAGAATTGGATCAGCCGGCTTCGCATCAACCGGCTGCGGCTTCCGTCCAGAGCCCTGCTTCGAGCAGCTCAAGCGCTGACAATCGGCTCTCGACGAATAATCAAGACTTGCCACTTTCCTTGCAAAAGTCCGCGGCGCAGCTGAGTGGAGACCCGAGACCCACGCTGCCTGGATCGATCGGCGGCGCGGGTCGCGAAAAGGCTGAAGCAGTGGCCCCACCGCCGACCGCGGCCACTCAGGCTGACGCAGATCGCCTCCAGGTAAAGTACCAGTCACAACTCGACACGCTGGGGAAAGAAGGCGCGGAAAAGCTTCACTTGGCGGAATATGCGCCCCCCGGTTTCGTGATTTTTCGCCATCAGGTCTTCCTTCAGTTGACACTTCGCAACCCTGAGCGCTTCGATAAAGAAGCCGGTTCCATTTATAAGCGTTCCGCGCAGAGCTTTGACCTGTTCCTGGCACCGCAGCTCAAGGCGCTACTCGCAAAAGTACCGGACGACCCTGAACTCGCTGGCCTCGACGTCACCGTGCTCAATCAGCTCGCGGCGAAAACACAGCCCTCCTCCGAAGCGATCGAATTTGTCTGTCCCTTCAAGCCTCTTCGTCAATTCGTGGAGGCTGAGATCACCAGCCAGGACGTTATCAACCAGAGCGTAGTGTTGGTGAACGGCGTCCGCATCGCGCTCAACCTCCAGCAGGTGGAGTAATTTTGGATTTTAGATTCCGGATTTTGGATTAAGCTCCGGCGTGCCACCGGTTGCCCGAAGGGCAACACCGGGAGTAGCCATAGCAGGCCATATCCTGAGTGCCCAGATAAACCGTCAAACTCAGATCCTGTCCGTATCCGTGCTAACCGGCCTGAGCAGCTCGATGGCGTGAAGGTGAACGATCTCGCCGGTCTCCGGGTTGACCTCTGGAGTGATCCGATACGTTTCCCGCCGAGCAACGTATCCCTTCGCCTCCAATTCCAGCACACGGCGGTGAAAGGAGTCAGCATCCCATTCCCGGACCACCATCACGTCACTCATCGGCGCTCACCTCACTGTCCTATGTATGACCAAGGTTCACTGCCCGGCATGAAAACAACCAAACTACGCTTCTGTCGCGAGCCGGGTGAGGGGGTTCAGCCCGCTATTGTGGAAGCAGAACAGTTGACGACAGACAGAGCTGATTTCACGCGGAGCCCAATGTGGCGCGCTCCTGCTCAATCCTCTTGATCGTGACGCGGAGCCAGTTCTTGACTCTTTCTTCCAGCCCCTCCTGGTTCTCCTGTGCTTCCAGTGTGTCCACGGTCTGGCCGGATTCGTCCAGAGCGATGTGATGACAGGGCACGGTTTCCGAACGACGTTCCTCGGGTACGAACTGCATCAACAGGCAATCGTTGCAAGGATGGCTCCTGTATGGATCTCCAAAATTGATGCAGGTCAAGGAGTCCTGGAAAGCAGACGTAGCTTTCCAGGGCGTGCGCACGGACCGCCCGTAGCCGCCCTGCTCAAGAAAGTCCAATTCGAACTTGAGAATCTCGAGGACGTCGCGATCGTCTTTCGGCATTGCTGTGAACCTCCCGGCCCTGGACCCACCAGGGCCTCCGAATTGCCGCCTTCCACCTATTCCGAGATGATCGACCCTGCTGATAAATAGCACGCTCCATCGCCGCCTTCTGTGACGTACATCACACACTGTTGTGATCTCTGAACCGGGAATGGCCCGAACCTCCGCTCTGCGCCAGCCCTAGGGCCCCCGACTTCGAAAATAGCCTCACAACCACGAATGCAGGCCGGGCTTGCCCCGGCCTGAGGCCGACCAAGGGTCGGCCCTACATTGTCGGCAGTGACCACAGTTCATGGGCGCGACTATTTCGGGAATCGATCTACTCGTTTTCCGGAGCGGCCGACTCGGAAGCAGTCACCGAGACCGTCCTTGGCACCACCGCCGGGCTGGCTTGAGAAGCCCTTTCTATTGCCGGCAACCGCTCAGTGAGGGCGTTCACGATCAGTTTCTGGAAATGGATGCAGAGATGCTCGCTGTTGATCAAGAACCTGCCGCGTTCCGGGATACCCCCCAGCAACCCGTGCTGAACGGAGTTGGTGAGAGCGTCGTCCTCATCTCCGACCTGTTTGCTGAAGGCGATCAGATCTTGCGCAAATTGCTCGGATACGCCCGGCCCAAAATAATGCTCGGAGAAGCCCCTGGCCTGGTTGGGACCGTCGGGAACCCAAACATCGATGGAGAGGTTGGGGAAACCCGGGTTGATGTTAATCGTGACGTTGGGCCACAGCAAATGATACTGCGCCTGTGCCACCTCGCCCCGCGCGTCGTAAGTCTTCACCTTTGCTTTTGTGACTATACCCATAACTTTGCCGCGGTTGGACCCATAAGTTGGCCGTGAGTACGGCGCCGCGATCGAGCTAGGTTGAGGTCTGCCGCAGCACAGGCTTGTTTTGAAGAGGGGCTTCAGTCTTAGACTCCATGGGGGGCCGCAGCATTTTTTGAACTTCTTTCCGCCAGCATCGGCACTCCAGCCTTCGCCTACTCGTAGTGCAGTGCTTGCGTTGGGTTGATTCTGGTTGCTCGGAGTGCAGGCATGAAGGAAGATGCGCAGGCCACAAAAGCGAGTACGCCCACCGAAGCGGCGAAAACGAGTACGTTGTGCGGCGATAGGCCAAACAACAGGGCGCGGAGCAACCCGGTGACGCCAAAGGCCAGACCCAGGCCAATGGCCAGGCCCACCGAGGTCAACACTAATGTGCGTGCCATCACTTGGCGAAGGATGGTCGGGCGGGTCGCTCCGAGAGCCATCCGGATTCCGATTTCCTGGGTGCGGCTTCCGACCAGGAAAGAAGTGAGACCATAAAGGCCCACGGCGGCTAACAGCAGTCCCAGCACTCCGAGTGATGCGATCAATTCTGCGCTGGTCCTGTTGCCGGACATGGCAAGACGCACGTGTTCGCGGAGAGTCTTGAAATAAACGATCGTGAGGCCGTGTCCAACGTTGAGCAGCGTGCGTCGCACTGCGGGAGCAACACTTGAAGGATTGACTGCCGTCTTCACGGCCATTTCTAGCTCGCCGTAATCGCTTAGGCGCATGGGAGTATAGAAGTACGGCTCTGTAGGTTCCAGAAAGTCCTGGTTCACGCAGTTCTGCACAACGCCAACCACCTCATATTGCTCGCCGCCGGCCTTTTCCAGCCGGACGTAATGCCCGAGGGGATCCTGATGCGGCCAGAAACGCTGGGCCATCGCTTGGTTAATAACCATCACATGCGCACCGGTCTGAAGGTCTTGAGCGTCAATCGCGCGGCCGCCCACGATGCCGGTGCCCATCATTTGAAAGAAATTGTCTCCCACCGGGTCAAAGCGGATCGGAATTCCTTCAGTTGCGGCTCGCCCTGTCGCGCCGGCATAGAACACCTTCTCCGTTCTCCCGGAACCGCTCAGGCCGAACGGTATTCGCATGGCTACGGCAGTGCCGAGGACGCCCGGAATGGTGTCGATGCGGCGGCGCGCGTCCTCCACGGATGCGCGATATGCTTCGGGAGCCTTGAAGTCCGCCGCGAAGTCCACCACCAGCATGTTCTGGTGTGCATCGAATCCGGGATTGGCCGCTTCCACGTTCATCAGCGAGCGGACCAGAAGACCCGCAGCGACAACCAGCACCAGGGATACGGCTACTTGAGCGGCCACCAGCACGCTCCGCACGGCGGCGCGCGAGGTCGCGCCGCGCCCCTGCTGCTTCAGCGTC
>Ga0182038_10001037_pt1 | contig 14496 bp, 10 predicted proteins | sample sta12Can44000108_FD_125976 | JGI IMG/M metagenome (GOLD analysis project Ga0182038, IMG submission 125976) | Lab enrichment of tropical soil microbial communities from Luquillo Experimental Forest, Puerto Rico - statanox.12C.anox.44.000.108 | ecosystem: Environmental > Terrestrial > Soil >...
CACCGACGCGGCGCATGGTGGAGCCTAAGGCCGATGGCCGGGGATTTGCGGATGATTTTGACATCGAAGTACGAAATAAGACGCTGGATCGGACCTGCTTGGTGGACGAACTCTCGGGTGGGCAGTTCGTACTGGTCAATGAAGCCGTCAACCTCGGCATGGCGATTTACAATATGCGACAGGCGAAGGGTGCCCGGCACGAAACGCTCTTTCGGGACGAGACGGTTGGCGCCCTGGATTCGAAGAATTCCAGAGAATACGTTCGCATGCTACGACACGCCGTGAAGACCGGAGGCTTCCCACCAAATCATCTTTATCTGCGACTCGCCGCAGGTTTGGGAACTCTGATCGCATCCTTGAGGTGCGAGATGGTCAGGTGCGCGTCGCCAAGGGAAGGTAGCCCAGGCCAGCCATGCTCGCCGTGGTTATCTCTCGAAGTTTCCCAGCGACGGGCATCGGTGTTCCTGGGCGGGGATCTGCTCGGGCAACAATGAGAGCGCGGGTAAGCGACGGAGCGGTCGGATCCCTAAAGGTAACCGTTGGCTGCGGCGCACTCTGGTGCTGGCAGCGCAGGCGGCAGGCCACGCCAAGGACACCTATCTGGCTTCCCGCTTCCGACGTTTGGCAGCAAGGCGAGGCAATAAGCGTGCCTGTGTTGCGGTCGCGCACTCGATTCTGAAATTGTCTACCATCTGCTGAAGTATGGTTGCCCTTACCGGGATCTGGCCGTAAGTTACTTCGACCGCCTCGACCCGGTGCGCCTTACCGGCTACCCTGGTCCGGCTCTGGAGCGACTCGGTCATAAGGTGACCCTTGAACCTGTTCCAACCGCCTAAAAGTCAACAAGACTTGCAGGCAGCGGAATCGAACAGTTGAGAAGTTTTTCAAAGTAGCGAGGAATCTGCTTCTTATGTTCTTCTCGCAAAGCAGATTCCGCTCACGTCGCCTCATCCCCCGGATCGTGTGCGACCGGTTGCGGCTCGCGGGCGCGGATTGCCCGGGCTCGGGACTTGAGCTCGGCGGCCTCCGAGTCGCGATGGGTCTTGCGCAACAAACCCGCGTAGTGTTCCAAGCAAGTCGCGAGGCCAGGGTCTTCCGGTCCCAGAGTCTTCTCCAGAATCTGCAGGGTCTTCGCGAGTAGAGCTTCGGCTTCCGCAAACTTGCCTTGAGCCTCGTACAAAAGGGCCAGGTGCTGAAGGTCGGCGGCGACATCCGGATGCTCGGGTCCCAATGCTTTTTCGTCAATCTCGCGAGCCTGTTGATAGAGCGGTTCGGCTTCGGTGTACATACGTTGCGACTGATAGACCGAGGCGAGATTGACGAGGTCCGCGGCCACGTCGGGGTGCTCTGCACCCAGCGTGCTCTTATCAATCTCGAGGGCCCGCTTGAGGAGTGGCGTCGCCTTGGCGAATTCACCTTGGCTTCTGTATAGGTCGGCGAGGTCGCAAAGAGTGGAGGCCACTTTGGGATGTTGGGGTCCGTGAGTCCTCTCGCGAATGTCCAGTACCCGCTGGTAGAGACGTTCGGCGTTCGCGTACTTTTCTTGGTTCTTATAGAGTAAGGCGAGATTGTTGAGGTTGGCGGCCAGGGAGGCGTCCTCGGGCCCGAAGGTTTTTTCCTTTATCGCCAGAGTACGCAAGAGCAAGGCCTCCGCCTCTGCATAGCGCTCTTCGGCAAAGCAGACAGTCGCCAGGTTGTTCAGGCAAGCGGCGACGTCAGTGTGCTCTGGCCCCACAGCATTGACCCATATCCACAAAGCCCGCTGCAGGCATGCGACGGCCTCCCGGTGCCTCCCCTGAGAAATGTAGAGCAAGGCAAGGCTGTTTAGGCTGGCGGCGACCGCAGGATGACTGGGCAAGTGGCGCTCGTGCTCAGCGATTGACCGCAACAGTTGCGCTTCTTCCTCGGCAGCCTGACCGGCGGCGGCGGCTGGGGCGGCCGGTTGCAAGCCGGCCCCTGCCACAGACTCCGTAGCGGCGCTCTTTAGGGCGGCAGGTTCCTGCTGAAGCCCAGGAGATTCCGTAGCGGCGCCCTTTAGGGCGGCAAGTTCCTGCTGAAGCCCCGGTCCGCCTTCTAGATCGGCAGGCTCTGAAATCTCCGGGAGCAGCGGCTCGGCGGCGCCCGGCCTTTCGCCTTCGCGGTGTTCCTCGGTCGATCTGCCCGTGGCCTGTGATTCCAATATGTCCGGTTGTGGGAGAGTTTCCGGCTCGACAGTGGTCACCTCAACGCTGGTAACTCCCCCACGCTGATCGGTGATGGAGACACTCTCTCGAGCTTCAAGGGGCGGTTTCATCTCCTCCGAGCGGCCCTGCTGTTGGCGCAGGCGTGCGAGCTTACGCTGGCTCTGAGCCACGTCAGGGTGGCCAGAGCCGAGAGCTTTCTCGCGGATAGCTAGAGAATGCTGGTAGAAGTTCTCCGCCTCTTTGGGTTCACCACGGGCTTCGCATAGCGCCCCCAGTTGGTAGAGGTCGGTCGCAACCTGCGGGTGATCGAGGCCGAACACCTTGGCGTCTATGCACAGGACACGCTCATAGAGCGACCGCACCTCATCGTAATTGCCCTCCTGAAAATTGAGTTCCGCCAGATTGTTAAGAATGGTGGCGACGTCCGGATGGTCGCCGCCCAGAGCGACCTCCTTGATGGCCAGAGACTGCACAAAGAGTTCTTTAGCTTCTTGGTATCGGCCCTGGACGTAGCTCAGCGTGGCAAGGTTGTTCAGACAAGTGGCGAGATCGGGGTGGTTGGATCCGAGAGCATTCAGCCATATGTTGAAAGCGCGTTGGAAGAGAGGAAACGCCTCGGCATACTTGCGCTGGGCTTTGTAGATCAGTCCGAGGTTGTTAAGAGTAGCGGCGACTGCCGGATGCTCTCGGCCCAGAGAATTCTCCTCCACCTCTACGGCTCGTTGGTAGAGTGGTTGGGCTTCAGCGAACCGGCCCTGAGCGGTGTAAAGTGCCGCCAAGTCGTTAAGACTTTGCGCCAGCCCAGGGTCGTCCGAATCGAGGATCTGTTCGCGCACCCGCAAGGCCTGCTTTAAGAGCGGCTCAGCCTCCGCGTGCCGGCCCTGGGCGCGGTAGACCTGTCCGAGGCTGTTGAGACTGGTGGCAAGCCGCGGGTCGTCGGCGCCAAAGGCATCCGCTGTCGTCAGAGCTGACTTGAATTGCTGCTCAGCTTCCGCGTACCTGCCGGCAGCATAAGCCTTATTGCCGGTATCCTCATAGTTCTGCCAGATATCGCTGTCTGGCTCGTCTTCACGCATCTTTCATCAAATTAAAGGGAATCTCGCCGCTCTGCAACCCGGAAAGCGGACGCGGGCCTCGGAAGCGGTGACGCTCGGTAACCCAATACCAGACAGAAAGCAGGACGACGACGCCGAGCATGGTTTCGCCCGCCAGCTGATTGGGAGGCATGACGAGGATGACACAAATGAAGACCGTCCACAGCACGGCGGCCACGTTCACGATGTTGCCATAAGACCCTAGATGCCAGGGCCCACGCTGCCTCCAGCCGTTCGCTTTCCGCGCTCGCCAGGCCAGGAACACTGGAATGATGTAAGCAGCGTAGAGCCCGACCGTGCTTAAGGAGGTCACTACCGAGTACGCGCCCCCATAAACGGCGACAAGCAGGGCGGCCCCGACGGCCAGCCAGATGGCAGGGGCCGGAGTGAGGAACTTGGCGTCCACCTTCCGCCAAAGCGAGGAGAGCGGCAGGCCTTCATCGCGCGCGAAAGCGTAAATGGTGCGCGAACTGGAAGTCAACGTGGAAAGCCCGCAGAACCACATGGCCATGGCCGCGAGCAGCGACACAGCGCCTCCGGCCGAAGGGCCCAGGCTGTGCTGGAGGATAGCGATCACCGCGGGGATCTTGTTGCCACCAGCGTCCCTTGCCCCCAGCGCGGCAGGCACACTCCGTATGGCGAGAGTGATTGCGAACAGCAACAGGTATCCAGCCAGAGCTGAGACCACCACCGCGTTCACCATCCCCCAAGGAACTCGTCGCCTGGCGTCGACCGTTTCCTCCGCGGCGTGGGCCGAGGCATCGTAGCCGGTGAAGGTCCACTGCGCTTGCAGCAGGCCCAGCAGGAAAGCCCACAAGTAAGGACGCCCGGTATTTCCGGAAGTCTGAACAAAGAAAGAGACAGGTTGCTTGGGAGCGAAGAGTAGCAGCACGCCCACAATCACCACTACACCGACAATGTGAACCGTGACGCTCGAATCATTCAGCCAGGCGACCGGCCGAATGCCGTAATGATTGATCATCCCGTGAGAGATCAAGATGACAGCGTAAACCATCAGGATCGTCGGGGCAGTTGATCGAAGCCCCAGGAGCGGGGTAACGAATAATGCGCAACCGTAGTCTACGCCGGCGAGAGTCGCAACCAAACCGACGATGTTGAGCCAGGCGGTGAACCATCCGAAGCCGTGCCCCCCCAACAGGCTTGCCCAATGGTACATGCCGCCCGAAGTGGGAAAGGCCGACGCCAGCTCTGCCATGCTGGCGGTGACGGCCAGCGTGAATAGGGCCACCAAAGGCCAGCCGAAAGCCATCTCCGCAGGCCCGCCCATACCGAGACCGTAGTCGTAAAGGGTTACCGCTCCGGTCAAGATGGAGATGATGGAAAACGAGAGAGCAAAGTTGGAGAAGCCCCCCATGCTGCGGAAGAGTTCCTGGGCGTAACCGAAACGGTGGAGGTCACGCTCATCGCGCCTGACGAGGTCGTCCTCTGTCCCTTGGTCGTCGTCCCTCCCGAACTCTCCGTGGTGCAGTCGTCCCTTGATCCTCAAAGCGTTTCGCAACGACACGCTTTGGTGACGCGTTGGGCGACTGTTATAAATCTCTCTCGTCATCTAGAAAATGAGGGGTCCCCACTTATATCGGCAGCCGAAATGACATTCTTGCAGACAATTCTCAGTTTGTCAGTCTGTCAGTTTTTTCAGTTTCTCAGGCAGACCGAAAGACGGAGAGACTTTGAAATTCCTTGATTCTGAATCCCGAATCCGGAATCCTGAATGACGAGGGCGAGCCAGCCATCCCAGAGAGACAGCGAGTGGTGAATAGCGAGTAGTGAGTTGAGAATGGTGAATGATCGAAGTGAGGAGCGGCTCCATCTTCGCGTTCAGGAGCTCGGCTTGGCCCACCGCCGGTGACTTTAGGGAATTAGATAAATGCTGAGCACAGCGGCTTGCCAGGCTGCTTCACCAGCCCGCAGCATCATCCTTTTGCTAGCGCTATCCGGCACGAAGAGGACGTCTTGGGCCAGCAACTGCACATCAGGGACTTTCCCCTTAAGAATTTGATCTAAGCGGATCGGGATCTGTTGCTTCCCGCCTGGCTCGACTGGGTCGTCACGTATGATAACCGCCTTCTTTGCGGACGCCGTTGGCGTCAAGCTCTGTGCTAACGCTATCGCCTTAAGGACCGTCATTTCTGTGGGGTTGTGAACCAACTCGAATCCACCCGCTCGGTTAACCGCTCCCACGACATACACAATGCTGGCCCGCTGCACGGTTACTTGATCGCCCGGATAAATTACGAGGTTCAGACTGGCATCCCCTTCTTCTACTAGCTTTTGTAAATCAACGGTCACCGTCTGGGGAGTATTTTCCTTACCGCCATTGCCGGCGTCAACCTGACTGGTCTCCTGGGTCTGTCCTCGCATTTCCATCTCGCCCGGCGTAAAGGTAGTGGTACCCCAGGCATCATTCCTATTCCCGGCGTTAACCTGACTTGTCTCATGGGCCATTCCAATTGGGCCACGCGTAATGGTAAACGTACCCCGGGCGTCAGCGCCATTGCTGGCGTCAACCTCACTGGTCTTCTGGGCCTGCGCTCGCATTCCCATCGGGCCACGCGTAACGGTAGCGGTAGTCCCGGCATCCGGCGCCAGACCTTCCGCCTGGGAGATTAGGGCGAGGAGCGTCGTAGGGCCGAAAACCTCGTAAATCTGGGGTCTTTTGACGGCTCCAGTGATGGCCACCGAATTCAGCCGTGATTGGTTCACTCGAATGGTAATTCGCGGATTCTCAACCATCCCTGCCGCTTGAAGCTCCTTCGCAAGCACTTGGGTGAAACGTTCAAGTGTCAACCCTGCTGCCAAGATCGGCTCTTTAAGCACCGAAACCGTAATCAGGCCAGTCGGACTCACCCTGTAGGTAAGAGAGAGTTCGGGGACGTCCATCATGTTAATCTCCAGTTCGTCATCAGGGCTTATCACGTAGTCCTGCGTGGCAAGGGGAAGACTAGAACCGGCATTTAAAGACCGTTCAGAAATGCCCGATTTCGAACTGGCTGCAGGTGTTTGGTCTTGGCCGCAAAGCGCAACGAGTGCGCCAAGGATCGCCAGTGCCGCCATGCAGCCCCGCCAGAACGGCAAAGAGCTCGGTTTCAAGCCGCGGGTAAATGGAGCCGTGATTTCGCCACCTTTACAATCGATACAACTGGACCTAAGTAAAAGTCGGAACATCACGCTCACCTCCATTCACCACCTTGTGACCAACCGCATTCCAGAAGGGCTCGATAAGGCTACTCCAACCTTCCGGCTAGTTGCTAAACATGCCCAAAGCTAAGGTGGTCCCTTCATAATTATACCGACTCCGACACACTCTGTTTTTGAGGCGCTCAGATGTTAACTACCACGAATGTTTAAGCTCGTCAAGCGACGGAACGAACGAAACGAACGATTGGACTTGACTTCTCCTTGGCAGCATGGCAGTCTCCTTTTGGTGTCAATGCACACCAATCCTTGCGCCACGCGCTGGGCCATAAGACTTCGCCAAGCATCGCCGCGGGAGCACGAACATGTTGAAGAGGAAATGGATCACCGAAGGCGCCGGGCGCCTGGCCGGGATTTGGTATGAATGCGGCGAGCCTCGTCGAGCGCTGGCCTGCCTCCATGAGCCACGGGCGGCTAGCCCTGCCCGCGCTCCTAGATCACTGGACGACTCGCACCGGCTGAGACTGCCTGCTTTTCCAGCTTGTCCTCGCCGACGCTCTGTCTAACGCCGTCAGCGAAGGTCAAGGCAACCCTGCCAGCATGCCTTCTTAAGACTTCGGAGTATCACAATGGAAAACATCATCCCTCGCTGGGAATGGAGAACCTTCGGCGAGAGCTTTGGCGAGTCTGACCATCGATTCGCCACGCTCGAGGCTGGTAATGTTCAGGAAAGCGACGAACTCTACCTGCTCTCTCCCGCTGCCGATGCCAACGCCAAGGTCCGCGATCTGCTCATGGATATCAAGACGCTTGAGCAGGTGAACCCGGATGGCCTGGAACAATGGAAGCCCGTGATGAAGGGCGCTTTTCCCTTGCCGGCCACCGTAGTGCAGAGCGTCTTCAGCGCGGTGGGCGTCGCCCCGCCGCCATTGGTACGCCCGGACTATACGCTTCAGCAGTTCATCACCGAGTTGGTAGAGCCAACCCAGCGCTTGCATGCGGTGGAGGTACATAAGAAGCGGGCGCGGTACAAGGTTGGCAGCTGCATGGCCGAGATGACCGAGGTGGTGGCGGAGGGGAAGAGGACACGCACGGTCGCCATCGAATCCGAAGATCCCGCTCAGGTGATTGCCGCCGTGCGCGAACTCGGACTCGATCGATTTGATAACGTTAGTTATCCGCGCGGCTTGAAGCGGCTCCTGGGGATAAAGAGCTAAGAGGTCCGCTATGCCATGTTACGCCGCCATTGACGTCGGGACGAACTCGGTGAAGTTCCATATTGGTGAGAGGCGCGAGGGCGACACATGGCGAACGGTCGCGGATCGTGCTGAAATCACACGGCTCGGCGAGGGGTTGGAAAAGAGCGGCGAGATCAATCGCGAGGCCATGGCACGGACCGTCTCCACTATCGCCGCGATGGTCGATGAAGCCCGACGCAACGCGGTGGCGGGGATCGCGGCGGTGGGCACGATGGGAATGCGGACGGCACGTAACAGCGAGCAGTTTATCGACGCGGTCCGGCAGCGCTGCGGCGTCCGGATCGAAGTCATCCCTGGAGAAGAAGAAGGCCGGCTTGCCTATCTGGCGGTGAAATCCGGTCTCCGCTTGGAAGAAGGCTCATTGGCCGTATTCGACACAGGCGGAGGGAGCACGCAATTCACTTTCGGCCGCGGCACGGTCGTCGAAGAGCGCTTCAGCCTGAACGTCGGCGCCGTCCGGTATACCGAGCGGTACGGCCTTGCCGAAGCGGTTTCCCCTGGGCAGCTCCGCGCCGCACTTGATGCGATCTCGGCAGATCTCGCTCGGCTCGGCACGCGCCACTCGCCCGATGTGTTGGTCGGGATGGGAGGCGCCGTCACGAACATCGCCGCAGTGAAGCACGCGCTTGCGAACTACGATCCGGACATCGTGCAGGGGACCGTGATCGAGCGCACCGAGATAGAGCGGCAGATCGAGCTCTATTGCTCTCGGTCGCAGGAGGATCGCCGCAAAATCGTCGGACTGCAACCGAAGCGGGCTGACGTCATCCTGGCGGGCGCATGCATCGTCAAGACGGTGATGGACAAGCTGAGCAAGGACGCCCTCTCCGTCAGCGACCGCGGGCTCCGGCACGGCCTGCTGATCGACCGATTTTCAAATTGAACGCAGCTCAGAATTTCCGTTGGAGACTGGGAAAGGGCATGAATACCGCAACGCCTCCCTTTGAATTCCAATTACCAGCACAGATGGCTTGCGCATCGCGTGCTCCCGGTGGGACAGTCGCGGACCTTGCCACGGCATCGTCCAGATTGCCCACGGTCTCGGCGAGCACATGGAAACGAGATCAACCGTGGTGAAGTCCAGACGAATCTACTTCTGTGGATTTCTGCGGTTCTCCACCGGTGAGTTGCACCACCCTGGTCGCTGAGGCCGAGACAACCTCTGCGACTTACGTATTTTTCGGCCGGGCGCTGGTTTTGTTATGAACGCTGTCGTCCAGTTTCTTGTGAAGCATGGCTATTCCGTCCTTTTCGCATCGGTGTTCGCACGCCAAATATGTTTGCCGGTACCGGCACTTCTGTTTCTCCTCGCGGCCGGAGCCCTCGCAGGCTCCGGAAGACTGAGCTTCGTCGCCGCGCTCACTCTCGCGGTCACAGCCTGTGTGCTGGCTGACTTGGTCTGGTACGAAGCCGGTCGACGGTGGGGCGATAGGATCTTGCACTTCATTCATGGCCTCGCTTTAGATCCGGACGCCGCTGACCGCAGGTCGAAAGAGAACTTTGCCCGGTATGGGCCGCAGGTTCTCGTGGTGGCGAAATTTGTCGTGGGACTGGACGCGGCAGCGCCTCCTCTAGCCGGCATGTCCGGCACAAGCCGGCTCCGTTTTGTGGCCTTTGACGCGGTTGGAGCGACACTTTGGTCAGGCGCTTATGCTGGACTCGGGTATATCTTCAGCGAAGACCTGGATCGTGCGGTTGCCTACGCAGCCAGAATGGGAAAGCTGTTGGGGGTCATAACGCTCGCTGGCCTGTGTATCTACGTCGGCCGCAAGCTTGTTCGGTGGCATCGCTTTATGCGCGAATTTCGACTGGCGCGGATCACACCCGAAGAGCTCAAACAGAGGCTGGACGCAGGCGAACAGGTGCTCATTGTTGATCTGCAGGGCGGCCGGCGTCATCCACGGGAACCTCAAGGCATTCTCGGCGCTGTTCGTATCGATCCTCATAGGCTTGAACAGTACCGTGAGCGCGTCAAGAGAGCGCAACTTCCTCGGGATCGCGAGATCGTCCTTTACTGCGATACCCCGCGTGAGTTCACGAGCGCCCGCGTAGCGCTCGCACTGCACCGGCGGGGATTCGAGCGCGTTCGACCGCTTGCCGGAGGCCTTCGGGCTTGGCGAGAACGGGGCTTCCCCGTGACGTCGCAGGTTCGTCTGCTGCCGCTCTACTCAGCCTCCCCCGCGAGTTAGCTATGGTATTTAGGTGGGTCACTTGCCGGAAAGCCGCAGGCTTTCTGCACATCAGACGGCACAGCCGCAGCAGCCTGCGAGTTCCGATTCTTTCACCTTCTGGCGCCGTGGGCTAAGTTCAGTTCAGTTATGGCTCTCTTTCGGAGCTCATACATGACCTGACTGTTCATCAAAGCTTGACTATAGAGGGCAGGACAGATCAGGTACCTTCCTCCCGCCAGGGAAGAGGGAAGCGAAAGCGACAGGCCTTGCAGCGCGCCATCGGCGGGCGGTGAAGCAAGCGCTCCAGCTTCCGTCGATGCGAACGGCGGTACTGGTTGCCTCCACAGCGCGGGCAGCGAGCCAGACCCTCCGGCTCTGCGGAGTCGACGCTGCGGTGCTCGGTCCCTGGCCCAGCCGAAGCACGAGCGGCCGGCCCCGATACCTCTTGCGCCGCACGCTCGTTGGCGCCGCTGCCTGGGCCGGCTACCTGCGTGTCGTTCGGCGGCCTGTGATGCTGCCGGTGCCCTGCGTGCCGCTTCAGCAGGCGCAAGCGACGACAACGGGAGCACTGGCGCAACTCGTAGCCGAACACGCGCGCGAGGTTGTTAACCAAAGGGCTTCTTTCGGAGACCGACTCGGTCTTCGTCGCCCCACACTTTCGACAAGGTGCCGACATATAGCTCACCCTCGAGGATAATAACCGCTGGGTACCAGCGTAGCGCAGAACGGGCTGCTGTCAAGCCCACCGTCCGAGTCACTGAACTTCAAGTTTCGTTGACAGTCAAGCTACAGGAGAAACGGGAGAACGAAGTTCACAGCGTACTCGAAGTTAGCTGATGACTGTCGACTGTAAACTTGGTGGGAACTATTCGTCAAATGCCAGCGTAGTCTTGGCATGGAGGTGTTCCCATGCTAGGTGCTCTGAAGCGGTTGCCTTCCCTGCCCACCATCTTCGCGGCCGGCGTGCTCGCCGTCTTGTGGACGGGAAACGGGCCCGGAGCGGCCTCGGCGCAAACGAGCGGTGCCAAGGAAAGCGAAAAGAAGGAAATACTCATCGAGACTCCCTGGGGCGGCCTGGAGGCGGCGGCTACTCCTGATCCATCACGCCTGGGTCTGCCCGTTTATCCGGGGGCCAGATTCGTGAAGGATCAGGCTTCGGACTCACTCAGTCTCGACCTGAGCATTAGGGGTAAACCCGATCTACATTTTGTCGTCGGTAAGTTTGAAACGCCGGACGGAATCGAGAAGGTTCGCGACTTCTACCGGAAGAAGCTTGGTAAAGAGGTCACCAAGTTCGTTGAGAAGACGGACGAGGGCGGTATGGCCTTCGAAATAAAGGGCAAGTCCGAGAGCAAGTTTGTCCAACTGAAGAGCTCGAGCGGCCGTACCCAGATTGACCTCGTGCGCCTTGAGGGCGTCGACGTTCAGGATGAGGATAAGAAAAAGTGAACGCCGAGAGTCAGGAACAGGCAAATGGCTGCCGGCCATTATCGACCTACCATTCCGTAGCGATTCGCGAGGAAGAGCCTTCCCTCTTGAATTTGGGTTGCACATCATTCAAGCTCTCAGCTTGGAACGCCAGTTTTGGGCGAACCACGTATGAAGACATCGTGCTTAAGCGGCCTTCTGGCCGCGGTGCTGGGTGTAGCGCTGGCAGGAACAGCGGCACAACCTTCGCTGCCTAAGATCGACTTCAACGAGCACACGCTACCCAACGGGTTGCGGGTGATACTCGCGCCGGACCACACCGCCCCGGTGGTGGCGATCTCGGTGACCTACAACACCGGCTCGCGCAACGAGCGGCCCGGACGCACAGGCTTCGCCCACCTCTTCGAGCACATGATGTTTCAGGGTTCCGAGAACGTGGGCAAGGGCGAACATTTCATCCTGGTCTTCAACAACGGCGGCAACATGAACGGCACGACCAATGAAGACCGGACGAACTACTTCGAGGCTCTAGCCAAGAACCAGCTTGATCTGGCGCTATACCTCGAGAGCGACCGGATGCGCTCCCTGGTCGTTAACCAGGCGAACCTCGACAACCAGCGCAACGCCGTGCAGGAGGAGCGGCGGGTGGGGATTGACAACCAACCCTACGGCAAGGCCGAGGAGGAAATCGATAACCTGGCTTACGACAACTTTGCCTACAAGCACTCCACCATCGGGTCCATGGCCGATCTGGACGCCGCCACGGTGGACGACGTGAAGGATTTCTTCCGCACTTACTACGCCCCCAACAACGCCGTCCTGGTACTGGTGGGTGACTTCGATCCCGCCGAAGCCCTGCAGAAGGTGGAGAAGTACTTCGGAGGCATTCCCTCCCAACCGGCGCCGCCTCCGGTGACGATGAACGAGCCCGAGCATTACGGGGAGCGAAGGGAAACCATTTACGATCCGCTGGCGCGCGTGCCGATGATCCTGATGGCCTACCACATTCCCCCTGGGAACACGCCCGACAATTACGCCATGCAGGTGCTGGCTAACGTTCTGGCTACGGGTGAGAGCTCGCGCCTTTACCAGCTCCTTGTTAAGGAGAAGCAACTGGTGACTAAGGTCGAGGTTCAGGCGGATGCCAGGCGAGGGCCTAGTCTCCTTTATATTCTGGCCCACTTGCGTCCGGAGGTGAAAACCGAGGACGTCGAAAAGGCCATTGAGGAAGAGATCGAGCATGTCCAAAAGAACGGTATCACCGAGCGTGAACTGGAAAAAGCTAGGACGCAATTTCGCCGCAGCCAGATCCAGAGCCGGCAATCGGATCTCAACGTGGCAGTTCGGATAGGCCAGTACGCTGTCTACTTCAACGACCCGGATCTGATCAACACGATCTTCGAGAAGTTCAACGCCGTTACCGCGGACCAGGTGAAACAGGCGGCGGTCAAATATCTTGTGCCGACCGAACGCGCGGTGGTTATCGATCTACCGGTAGCCAAGACTGCGGCAGCGGCCGGGGACAACTAGATGAGAGACAATTACAGCAACGAGCCACAATTCCCCAATAGGAAAGAACACGGAGGAGGCTCAGCGCAGAGACCTTTAGGTCTCCGAAGCAGGGTAGCGCGGACCTCCGCATCTGAGGTCCGCGGTTCTCATGTCGCAGTACCTGGGAACGTGGTGCCGGCCAAGAGCCGCAGACCGCAATAGCGGCGGTCTGCGCTACTCCTCGCTTTTCCGCAGCCTGTTAAGCCGTGTCCTGATAACAGAATACGCACAAATTTACGACGCTCTGTTTAAGGGATCTTCGGTTGGGGAGATCAACAATGAAGCGCTACAGACTGAACCTTGTCACCTCCATGCTGATGTGTAGCGTGCTTTCCCCCGCGGCGCACGCCCAGGAGCACGCCACCTCGATGTCCCAGGTGGAGCGGCTCAATCGCGCTCCGGTCAACAAGGAAGTTCTGAAGGTGCAGTTGCCGCGGCCGACAGAGACCAAGTTGCCTAACGGTCTCACCCTCCTGGTCCTGGAACAGCACAAGCTGCCCACCATTTCGCTGGCGCTGTGGATCAAGACGGGAGCCCTCGCCGACCCCAAAGACATGCCGGGGCTGGCGAAATTTACGGCCGACATGCTACGCGAGGGCACGTCACATCGCACCAGCGCGCAGCTGGCGGCGGAGGTCGATGACATCGGTGCCACGCTGAACGCTAACGCCGCATTCGGCTCCAGCATCTCGACAGTGAGTGCGTCGGTCCTGGTGGAGAATGTCGATCGTCTTTTTGATCTGATCAGCGACGTTGTCCTGAATCCGTCATTTCCGGCAGATGAACTTGAGAAGTACCGGCAGCGCCAGCGTGCGAATCTAGAGCAGCAGCGCTCTCAACCACAGTTCCTGGCCACGGAAAAGTTTCGCCAAGTTCTCTACCGCGACTTTCCCGCCTCGGTTGTGTCTGCCACTCCCGATTCCCTGAAAATGGCGACTCCGGAGCTGCTGAAAAAGTTTCACGAGGCACACTATGCCCCTAACAACGCCATTCTGGGCGTGGTCGGAGATTTCAAAACGGGGGACATGATCGCCGACATCAAGAAATACTTCGGCCACTGGAAAAGCAGCTCCGTCCCGCCGTTGAACTTGGGCACGCTGCCGCCGCCCGCCCTCTCCAAGATCTACCTGGTGAATCGACACGATTCCGTCCAGACCAACATCGTTGCCGGCGACTATGCCGTGCGGCGTGCCGACCCCGAGTACGTGCCGCTTCAGGTTGCCAATCAGGTTCTGGGTGGAGGTCCGCAAGCCCGCCTGTTTCTCAACCTCCGCGAAAACAAGGGTTACACCTACGGCGCATACAGCAGCATTTCCGCTGGCATCTACCCTGGCCCTTGGGCTGCCCAGACCGAGGTGAGAACCAATGTTACCGACGGGTCGATGCACGAGCTTCTGGCGGAGTTCCAACGCCTGCGGGATGAAAAGGTGCCGGACGCGGAGCTTGACGACGCGCGCCGCTCCATTGTGGCCCGATTCGCCCTCGAGCTGGAGAGCCCAGTGAGTCTCATCAATGACTGGCTTACGGTGAACTACTATGGCTTGCCCCAGGACTACTGGGACCGCTACCCGGAGCAGATAGCCCAGGTGAACGCCGACGCGGTGCAAGCCGCCGCCCGCAAGTACATGGAGCGTGATCACGTGCAGATCGTCTG